>Ga0105046_10005612_pt1 | contig 19852 bp, 16 predicted proteins | sample MAT03_FD_78385 | JGI IMG/M metagenome (GOLD analysis project Ga0105046, IMG submission 78385) | Freshwater microbial communities from Lake Fryxell liftoff mats and glacier meltwater in Antarctica - MAT-03 (megahit assembly) | ecosystem: Environmental > Aquatic > Freshwater > Ice > Liftoff... | reverse complement strand
GCCCGATGTTGGCGCCTCCGTCGAGAATATATTCAGGGCCAAGGGCGGGTGGCAGATGGTATTCACAGCGTTCGCCGAGCAGGAGCAGTCGTTCTATATGGGCCACATCGCACGATTTGCTGCGGTATTTGACCGTAAACCCGTTCCAGCGCAGTTGATTGATCTCGCCCCGGCTGCCTGTATCGAAGCTGTAGCAATAATTCCTCGACCGCAGGAAACGTTTGATTTGGCGGTAATTAAGCATCGTCAAAATAACGGGAAGCCCCGCTCCCCTTTGATACGGCACACCAGCCCGGAAGGGAACACTTCAATCAACGAAACGCTGGGCGATGGGCATTCTGCGTCCGACGCCGAAGGCTTTGCTCGTGACTTTTAGTCCGGGGGCGGCCTGGGCGCGTTTCCATTCGTTGAGATCGACGCGTCGCGCCACCCAGCGCACCGTCTGCTCGTCGAAACCCTGCGCAATGATGTCCCTCGCGGTCATCATTTTTTCGACGTAAAGTTCAAGAATCGCGTCCAGATAATCGTAGGGCGGCAGCGTGTCCTGATCCTTCTGATCCGGCCGCAACTCGGCGCTCGGCGGTTTGATGATGGTGTTCTGCGGGATGATCTCGCCTTGGCGATTCATCCAGTGCGCGAGTTCGTAAATGCGCGTCTTGGGCACGTCGCTGATGACCGAAAGTCCGCCCGCCATATCGCCGTAGATCGTGCAGTAACCGACGGCGAGTTCGCTTTTGTTGCCGGTGGTTAAAAGGAGATGCCCGAACTTGTTTGCCAGCGCCATGAGCAGCGTGGCGCGCAGACGCGGCTGGATGTTTTCCTCGGTAACATCTTCGGCGAGCCCTTCGAAAAGCGGCTGCAACTGTTGTTTGACAGCTTGAAAAGGCGCTTGGATCGGCAGGACGTGAAAATGCATGCCCAGCGTCTCCGCGAGGCGACGTGCATCAGCCACCGAATGATCCGATGAAAACTCCGTCGGCAACGCCACGCCCGTGACGTTTTGCGCCCCGAGCGCCTCGGCGGCAATCGCCGCCGTGATGGCCGAATCGATCCCCCCGCTGAGCCCGAGCACCACCGAGCGGAATCCGCATTTCCGACAATAATCCCGCAACCCGAGCACCAGCGCTCGGTGCAGTTGCGCGATGTCCGGTTCGGCCGCGGCGTCCACCCGATTTCCGTCGCCGCTCAAAAAAGCCGCGGCCTCAAATCCCGGCCCCGATGCCATCAGATTGCCATGCGCATCGACGGCAAGCGAATGACCGTCGAACACGAGTTGATCGTTCCCACCGACTAGATTGCAATAGTACATAGGCAACCGGTGTTCCTTGGCGAGGGACGAGAGCATCGTGCGACGCAACGCCGGTTTACCCGTGACAAAAGGCGACGCGCTGAGATTGAGAATGGCCGTCGCGCCTTGCGCAGCGAGATCGCGCACCGGATTGCCGTGATACAGGCGACCGGGCAAATATTGTTCCGTCCAAATATCCTCGCAGATCGTGATGCCGACGCTCTGCCCCGCGATTTTCGCCGTCTGAACATCGCTCGCCGGCTCGAAGTAGCGGTCTTCATCAAACACGTCGTAGGTCGGCAGATGCGATTTCCAGACCTTTTGGATGGGCTGATCCCGCACCAGCACCGCAGCCGCGTTGCGGAAAGGCTGGCCGGAACCGGAGGCGTTGCGGTCCACATACCCCACCACCAGCGGCACCTCGCCGACCTGCGCATGCAACGCTCCGAGCCGCGCCAGCGTCTGCGGCACGAATTGCGATTTAAAAACGAGATCGAGCGGCGGATAACCCGTCAACGCAAGCTCGGGAGTCAGGACAACCTCCGCCCCCTGCGAGACGAGGGATTGGTAGTCATCGAGAATGCGACGGAGGTTCCCGTCCAGATCGCCGACCGTTGCATTGATCTGCGCGAAGCCGACCTTCAAAGGGGAAAAGGCGGCCACAAGGCGATCAATTGACGACACGCGGGGCGTTGCTGCCCTTGAACTTTCCGTTCACTGCTTCGTCAGCCGCGACAATCACGTGGCGGAACATCCAAATAAGGCTCGCGCACGCGAAACCGATGGCCGCAGTAATCATGACTTTTTGAATGAAACTATTGTGCATAACTGGCGAATATATGGAAATTCAGGCTGTTGTCACCAGAATCCCCACTGGCCGGTTTTGAGAATATAAATGCCGAGCAGAAGGTTGGTCAGAGCGTGCGCAACGACACAGCTCGCCAAACTTTTCGTCCGGCACGCCAGCGCGTTGTAAAGCACTCCGGTGATGAGCGCGGGAATGAGATCCGGCCCGAAATGCGCGAGGGCAAACATGCCCGCAGTGATGACGAATGCCTTGAGCTGATACGTGCCGAAAGGCACCGAGAGCGCGTGGGGATGGATCAGATAACGCATCAACCAACCCCGCCAGAAAATCTCTTCGAGCAAGGGAACCACGATGACAAGACGAACGAACCGCAGCCCGAGCGTTGTCCAATAGAGCGCCGGTTGATTTTCAAACACCGTGGGATCGAACCCCTTGAGCCGCAGCGGTTGGCCGAAAAATGCCTGCGGAGAAATCCAAAGTACCAGCACAAGCACCCCGGCACCGAGGGTCAGCAGAGGCTGTCCCAGCGGGCGAAGCGGGTAATGTTTGCGGTAATAAAAGAGCAGCGCACCGCACACGATGGTCTGGAGCGGGTACACCCAAAAATGAGGCTGGGTTAGCCAAAAAGACGTGCTATTTTGCGCGAACTTGCCGATGAGTTCGATGAGCGCCAAGCCGCCCATGAAGGCAAAAAACGGCACGATGTAAGCTTTCTCTTCCCTGGACATAAAGGGCGGAGTCTAACCGCAGCTTTTAAAAATGCCAGAGCCAGAACCTAATCAAAATTCCGCAAACATTTCGCAATCCCCCTCGCACGCAGACGAGGCCAAAGCAAAGCAGGAAGCCGAGGTCCTTCTCAAAATGTTGGACCTGCAAATGGAGCAGAGTCGCGCAAAACGCCAGCTCAGTCGCGGCCGACGCAACGCCTTCCGCGCGATGGGACTCCTTTTTTTCGTGCTCGCCGCGTTGCTGATCCTGTTCATCACGCAGTATTTTCTGTCGGAAGTTTCCCGCACAAAAAACGAGGGCAACACGCGCCCTTCTAACGAACGCCAAAAGCCGCCGTCGGTGAGGGATTGATTTCTCCGATGCCGCAGAAGCATACTACCGCCCGTTCACTCTACACTATTTATGCATCCATCCGTCGAAATCCTGGAATCCCGTATCGCTCCCGCCGCCGTCTTCACATTTACCGATGTCGACGGCGACGTCATTCAAGTAAAAACCTCGGCCGCACTCGGTGACATGGAGTTTAACGGGAAGTTCACCTTTGACTCCAATTTCCTTACGAAAATCGATCTAACAGATGACGTTTTCGCCAAATCAGATTTGAAGATTTCCGTCCTCGAAGCCACTGGCAACGGCAAAGCGGAAATCGGCGTGATCGATGCCGCGGGCAACGACCTCAACACGGTGAAGATCGCGGGAGACCTGTCGCAAATCCTCGCCGGAGACATCAACCTGGCGACGGCAGGCCTTAAGAAGCTCACCGCCACGAACTTCGTCTTCGATCCGATTGGCAGCCCGATGATCGACGCCCTTTCCGAAGTGCAGGGCGCGCTGAAAACCATGGCCATCTCGGAAAACATGAGCGGTGTGGGAATGATGGCGGATACCCTCGGCAAGGTGACCATCGGCGGCAACATGAGTGGCGGCGGAGAAGGGATCGGCTTGAGTGCTTCCAAGATTGGATCGGTGACCATCATGGGCAGTGTGTTGGGCGGAAACACCTCCACTGCCCGCATCGAAAGCCTTGGAAAAATCGGATCTATCTTCGTGCAAGGCACATTAAGCGGAGGCAATACCGACTCCGCGAGCATCGTCGCGCAGGGTGCCATCGGTTCGATTGACCTCGGAGGCATAACCGGCTCTGGAAACGGATCCGCCGGGATTTTTTCCGGTGCATCCATCGACTCCATCAATGTGCGCGGCAACGTCGCGGGCGGGTCCAATAACAGCGCGGTCATCGCGGCGCAAAGCGTCGATAGCATCAGGATTTCTGGCGACCTCTCAGGCGCAGCAGATGATACGGCGAAGATCGCTATCGTCGGCGCTTTGGGAACTTTGAAAATCGGCGGCGACGTCTCAGGTGGTGGCTCCGCCAGTGCCACAATCAGCGCTGGAAAGGCTGAAAAAATCATCATTGAAGGCACGCTGAGCGGCGGCGCAGAAAACTCGGCGACAATCGACATTGACGCTTCTCTTGGAAAATTGGCGGTGAACGGAGGCGTTTCCGGCGGAGGAAACTTTTCGAGCACCATCGCGGTGGGTGGCATACTCAAAACAGCCAGCGTCCTTTCCCTCATCGGCGGGGGCAGTGGAAGCAGCAGCATCTCCGCGGAACAGATCAAGTTTCTGACAATCGCGGAAAACATCTCGGGAGGCGGACCGGATTCCGCCATCATTTCCGCTACGACCCTGGGTTCGATTATCGTCGGAGGCAACGTCACCGGAAGCGCCACCTTCAGCGGCTATATTTCCGGCCAAGACAAAATCGGCTCCGTAAAAATCGGTGGCAATTTAGGAAGCACCAGCGCTCCGAACACCGGATTTATCGCCTCTCTCGCCGGCTCCATCGGCAAAGTCACCATTGATGGTTCCATCCTTGCCGGGAGCGGGGGAAATCCGGCGATTTCCGCGGCGTTGGGTATCAAAAATCTGACCGTCGGTACAGACGTCACGGGGGTCTCCGCAGCCAACCCTGTGACTATTCTCGCCGGCGCACTCTTCGGCAGCACGACCGAACCTGAAGTGGCTTTTGGCAAAATCAACATTAAGGGCAACGTCACGAATGCGGCCTTCCTCGCCGGATGGACGAAAAGCGACGGTGCAGTCAATGGCGACGCGCAGATCAGCTCGGTCTATGTCGGCGGCAATTGGACGGCATCCACCCTCGTCGCCGGGACTGACCGTGGCACGGACAGTAAATTCGGAACCGCCGATGACTCGCTCATTTCATTAAATGAAATCAACGCTCTCGTCAGCAGGATTGGCATTTTAGAAATCGTGGGCACGGTTGCCGGCACCGCAGATAACACCGACCATTTCGGCATCGTCGCTGAACAAATCGGAAAGGTGATCGTGGGCGGCACAAAACTTTCCCTGACGCCAGGCGCGTCCAACGATACCGTCGGAATCGCGCTCGGAACGGACTCCGATTTCTTCGTCAGGGAAGTGCTCGACACCACTGCATAATTGTCTTCTCTCCGAACTCCCCGCGAAGTGGCCCGCTGCGCCTCTGTCATTCTCGTCAACTACAATGGTTGGCGACTTCTGGACCGCGCGCTCCAAGCGCTGGAAACAACACGCGGAGTGGATTTCGACGTCATCGTCGTGGACAACCTGTCCTCCGATGGCAGCAGGGAAAAGGTGGCGATCCATCATCCGCATGTTCGTTTGATCACGATGGATCACAACGCAGGCTTCGGTGCAGCGAACCTAGCCGGAGTGGAGTCGACCGATGCAGAGTACGTGGTCTTTTTAAACAACGACACCGAAGTCACTCCGGACTGGCTCGAACGCCTTGTCGAACCTCTGGCGGTTGATCCGGAAATCGGCGCAAGCTGCTCCACGCTGCTCTTACTAGAGGAGCCGCATCTCCTCAATGCCACGGGCGCAGCGATGGCCAAAGTCGGCCACGGTTACGACCGCGGTTTTCGCACACGTTACATGCCCCGCGAGCGCGGTCCTTCATGGGAGGATGTTTTCGCTCCGACCGGTGCCGCGATGCTCATGCGTCGCCACGATTTTCTAGCCATGGACGGGTTCGATTCCGCGATGTTCATGTACCACGAAGACGTCGATCTGGGCTGGCGACTTTGGCTCTCGGGCCGGCGTGTCGTGCTTTGCCATCAGTCCATCGTAAAACACCACTGCGGTGCCACGACCAACAGCCTGCGCGGCCATCGCTGGAAAGAACTGCGCGGCATGCGCCACTGCGCACGCACGATTTTCAAATGCTACGAATGGCCCAACGCGCTGTACGCCGTAGGCAAGCAGTGGGGAAATCGTTGGCACGAACGTGATTACTACGGAGTGCTTCACATGGCGCTTTGGAACCTGTGGAATGCACCCTCGCTTTTCAATCAGCGGATCGCTCTGCAAAGAAATCGCCCTTTCCCCGACGCGTCGTTTTTTGAAAAGGGCCTGATCAGTCACGATGACTTTCCGCCGTCCATCCACGATACACCGGGGGATTTCTCGCGCCCGTTGATTGTCCGTCACCGCATTCCCGTTGCGGCCCATTCCGCTGAGTCCAATCTGATCGATGGTTGGCATGGACCTGAGAACAGCTATGGAAGTGACGTCCGTTGGACGACAAAAAGTGCGACCTGCCGCCTGCAAGCCGACCCAAACCAAACGGGAACACTGGGTGTTCAGGTCCGCCTTCCGCCCCAAGCCCTCACCCATCGCGAGATAGCCGTTCAGTGCGGCAACGAACGCGCCGCGGTTCATGTCACAACCGAGTGGACAACCATCGAACTTCCAAACGCCCAGGCAGATCAGGAGGGACGCCTCATCCTCACCATCCATGCTCACGGATGGCGCGCGTTTGATCTCGATGGTTCGCCGGATTACCGCGAATTGGGCTGCATGGTGGAGCACATTGTTTTTAAACCGGATGCCGCAAAACCCGCCTGCGCGCCTCAAGAGGTGTCGGTAATCATCCCGACGTTCAATCGGCGCAGGTTCCTAATGGAAACGCTCGACGCGCTCGGCGTCCAGACCTGGCGGGATTTCGAAGTGATCGTGGTCGATGATGGCTCCACGGACGACACTTGGGAGCGGCTGCAACAATGGAAACCTCCGCCCGCTTCCTCGATGCGGCTCCGGACTTTTCGCACGCCAAACCCGAAACCCGCTTCGGCCCGCAAGTACGGACTGAGCCATGCCTCCGGGGAGGTGGTCATTTTCCTCGGCGACGACATGATTCCTTCGCCGGACTTCGTGGAGCAGCATATGGCCGCTCACTTACGATATGGCGAACCCTGCGCGGTGATCGGTTTTTCCCGATGGGATGTTGCGCGCATGAAAGTCACCCCATTCTTAGAATCGGTGCAGCACCTTGGATATCAGTTTAACTACAGCAATGCCGTAGAGGGGCGGGAGGTGATGTTTACCCAGTTTTATGGCTCCAATGTTTCGGTGGATCGAAGTCTTTTGAACGCGGCGCTTTTTGGCGATGCGTTCACTTCGGCAGGTTGGGAAGATACCGAATTGGGGTATCGACTTCACCGACTCGGAGCCCCCATTATTTTCGCAGCCAAAGCTTGCACTGCCCACTGGCATCCCTACACCCTGTCCGGATTCTTGGAACGCCAGAAGCGAGAGGGCGCAGCCAGTCCCATGTTCTACAAATTGTACCTCGAGCTTCAGTATCACCCATTGACAACACCCGGCGCTCCCCACCTGCCTTTTCCCTGGAATTTCCTGTCCAAACCGTTTATTCAACCCTTGTGGAAGGCACTCGACCGCATGGGTTTTCAACTCCCATCCGGTCTGTGTCGCGCCCTGCTGGACTCCGCTTTTCACACCGGTCGCCTGACCCAATCCAAAGCCGAAAAAGAAAGGGATTGACGAAAAAATGAGTTTACGTAGTTTAGTATTCCCTTTTTCATTTAGGATATAGGACTTTATGGCATTTTCTCTTGAAATCATGTCCGCCGATGAGGTGAGGCAAACTTCGGAAAGCTTTGAGAGCGCGAAGCTGGATACCATTTTGCCTTGGGCTTGGAACACTTTCGGCTCCAAAGCGGCTATCGGAACCAGCTTCCAAGGCGCAGGCCTCGTCATGATCCATCACGCCGTGCAGCTCGGACTGCCGTTTCCTGTTTTCACCCTCAATACCGGGTTGCTTTTTCCCGAGACCGTCGCCTTAAAAAAACGATTGGAGGATTTTTTCCAGATCGACATCGAATCACTTTTGCCCGTCCAAACTGTCGCAGAACAGGCCGCCGAATTGGGCGATAAACTCTGGGAAACCCAGCCGGATACTTGCTGCTACCTCCGCAAGGTCGCACCCCTGCAACAAAAATTAACCCAACTCGAAGTCTGGATCACCGGCCTCCGCCGTCAACAGTCCGAGACGCGCGAAAAAACGCGCATTCTCGAACTCTACAAATTCGACGTGTTACGCGACGCTTACATCCTGAAACTCAATCCCATGGCCAACTGGAAACGGGAGGAAGTCTGGGAGTACCTTCACGAAAACAAAATTCCCTACAATCCGCTCCACGACCGCGGTTACCACTCCATCGGTTGCTGGCCATGCACGAAGGCCTCGTCGGGCGACAACGAACGCGCCGGACGCTGGACCGGGTTCGACAAAGCCGAGTGCGGCATCCACACCTTCCTCGGCGAAAGCATCTGATCGCTTAACGACTATCGACTCGAAAAAATCCGCAATCTCAAATCCGCAATCCGCAATCCAATGACCGACCATCCCGCCTACCAAAAGCTCTACCCGGCACCCGATCCTTCCGAAACGCCTGTGTTTTTCCCCGAGAAAATTTCACGTGGCGAACTCGCGCACCTCGATATCCTGGAGGCGCAAAGCATTTTCATCATTCGCGAGGCGTTCCATCATTTTAAAAACATCTGCATGCCATGGTCGATGGGCAAGGATTCCAACGTCCTGATCTGGCTCTCTAAAAAGGCGTTCGCCGGACACATCCCCTACCCGCTCCTGCACATCGACACGACGTACGAGTTTCCGGAAATGATCGATTACCGCAATTGGGCGGTGGAACATCACAAGCTGAATCTCATCGTGAAAATCAATGAGGACGCCCGCGCCGGACGCGGCAATTACGCCAAAACCGGCCCGATCGGTTACGACACCACCGATCCGGTCACCGTCACGCACGAACTGAAAACCATGGCCCTCCAGCAGGTCATGGGGCAGCACCAGTGGGACGCGCTCATCACCGGCATCCGCCGCGACGAAGATCCCACCCGCGCCAAGGAACGTTATTTCAGCCCGCGCACCAAGGATTTCGAGTGGGATTACAAAGATCAACCGCCGGAGTTCTGGAACCAGTTCACCACAAGCTGCGAACCCGGCGAACACGTCCGCGTCCAGGCCTTGCTCGACTGGACCGAACGCGACATCTGGCTCTACATTCAGCGCGAAGGCATTCCGATTCCCAAAATGTACTTCGCCCGCACGGCCAAAGACAAACAACGCTACCGATTCCGTTCCCTCGGCTGCTGGCCCATTTCCAGCCCCGTCCCGAGCGAGGCCGACACGATTGACAAAATCATCGACGAACTGGCCACCACCAAAACCAGCGAACGCGCCGGCCGCGCCCAGGATCACCACGAACGCAACGCCATGCAGAAACTGCGTGCGAAAGGCTTCATGTGATTGCGGATTGCAGATTGCAGATTGCGAATTGGCCTCCCATGTCACCTGAAGAATTCAAGACGCGTACTTTTGACTACGCGCTTCGCATTGTCCGATTGGCACAGGCACTTCCCAAAGAAGATGCAGCACGCGAGATCGGACGGCAGTTGCTGCGCTCAGGCATGTCCGTTGGTGCCAACTATCGCGCGGCTGCCCGCGCAAGATCCCGTGCTGATTTCGCCGCCAAACCCGGCATCGTTGAAGAGGAATGTGACGAGACACTCTACTGGATCGAAATCCGCGTGGCCCTCGGTTTTGTTAAACAAAAACTCGTCCAGTCTCTAGTTGATGAAGGCAACGAAATCCTCTCGATGACCATCGCTTCCATTCAAACCGCACGCCTCCACAGGAAACAATAAATCGAACGCCGGAAACCCTGAACTTTACCACCGCCCGATGAGCACAGAAACCACACTCAATCCGCAATCCGCAATCCAAATTCCGCAATCAACGGCCCGCCTCCGCGTCGTCTTCGTCGGCCACGTGGACCATGGCAAATCCACCCTCATCGGTCGCATTTTTTACGACACGAAATCCCTGCCCGACGGCAAGGTGGAACAAATCCAAGCCGCCTGCAAAGAGGAAGGCATGGAGTTTGAATACGCTTTCCTTCTCGATTCGCTCCTTGAGGAACAGGAACAAAACATCACCATCGACACCACGCAGATCCAGTTCCGGACGGATAAACGGCCCTACGTGATCATCGATGCTCCGGGTCACAAGGAGTTCCTCAAAAACATGATCACTGGAGCGGCCAGCGCCGACGCGGCCGTTCTCCTCATCGCTGCCAACGAAGGCGTGCGTGAACAATCCCGCCGTCACGGCTATCTCCTTTCACTCCTCGGCATCAGCCAGGTCGTCGTCGCCGTCAATAAGATGGACCTCGTGAATTACAGCCAGACGGTCTTCGACAGCGTCGTAACCGAGTACACCGAGTTCCTCTCACAAATCGGACTGACCGCACGCCACTTCGTACCGATCAGCGCGAGAAACGGCGTCAACGTCGCCCAATCCGAAATCCACAGTCCCGAATCCGCAATGCCTTGGTACACCGGCCCGAGCATCACGGACATGCTTGATACTTTCGAACCTCCAAAACCGGTGCAGGATCAGGCACTGCGTTTCCCGGTTCAGGACGTGTACCGTTTCGACGAGCGCCGGATCATTGCCGGACGCATCGACACCGGCACGCTGCGAGTCGGCGACACCCTCGTTTTTTCGCCCAACAACAAAACGAGCACCGTCGCCAGCATCGAACGTTGGAACGCCCCTTCCACCGACCTCGCGGTGGCCGGCGAATCCGTCGGCATCACGCTCACCGAACAGATCTTCGTCGAACGCGGCCACATCGCTTCCCTTGAAAAAGATGCACCCATCGAGTCCGACCGCTTTAAAGCCCGCTTGTTCTGGATGGGCCAGCGTCCGCTCGCTATCGGCTCACGGCACAAACTCAAGCTCGCCACGCAGGAACTCGATGCGGAAGTCATTTCCATCGAAAAAATCATCGATGCAAGCACGCTCGAAAATCTCGACGATCATCGTGATCACATCGCCAAGAACGACGTTGCGGAGGTCACCATCCAGACTCGCGGCGCGCTGGTCATGGATAACCACGATCGCAACCCGCTCCTCGCTCGCTTCGTCATCATGGACGATCGCAACGTCGCCGGCGGCGGCATCATCTTTGGCGGCACCTACACCGACCGCGCCCGTGTCAAAAGCGCCAATATTTTCTGGAGCGAAGGCGAAATCACCGCCCAAAGCCGCGCTCTGCGCAACGGCCACAAGGGCGCTGTCGTCTGGCTCACCGGCCTCAGCGGCTCCGGCAAAAGCACTATCAGTCAAGCCATCGAACGCGAACTCTTCTCCCGCCACATGCATGTTTATGTGCTCGACGGTGACAACGTACGCCACGGCCTCAACGCCAATCTCGGCTTCTCCCACGAGGATCGCATCGAAAATATCCGCCGCGTCGCGGAAGTCGCCCGCCTCATGGCCGACTCCGGCCTCATCGTCATCACGGCATTTATTTCGCCCTACCGCACCGACCGTCGGCGCGCCCGCGAGATTTCTCTCGAAGGCGGAGGCGATTTCATCGAGGTCTTTGTCGATGCACCGCTCTCGGTTTGCGAGCAGCGCGACCCGAAGAAACTCTACAAAAAGGCGCGCGCCGGTGAGATCAAGGATTTCACAGGCATCGACGCTCCATACGAAGCGCCGACCGACCCCGAGATCGTGGTGAAAACTGATGAACTCACCCTCGAAGAATGCGTCACCAGCGTTCTCGAAAACCTTCTTCCGAGGGTGAAAACGACCCTCTGAATCCCGCTGCCCTGATTTCACGGAGTGACAGCACCGATTCTTCATGCAACGCGAACTTGCGCTCGGAAGCCGGAACGCTAACGTCACCGTTCTTTAATTCGCCCATGCGCACCAAGACCATCCTTCTCGCCCTCGCGGCACTCTTCACCACATTCATCCGCACGGTCTCCGCACAAGAGGTGCTGGACGGCATCGCGGCTGTGGTCAACGGCGAAGTCATCACTTTCTCCCAGGTGCGCGAACTTGTTGCCGCCCGCGAACGTTCTCTCCGCGACCATTACAAGGGCGAGGAACTCAACAAAGTGGTTCGCGAACTCCGCCTCTCCGCGCTGAACGAACTCGTGGATCGCCAGCTCATCCTGCAGGAATTCAAGAAAATGCAGGAGAAAGGCGCGAAACTCCCGAATTACGTTATCGAGGATCGCATGCAGCAGATCGTGCGTGAGGAATTTGGCGGCGATCGCCAGGCTTTTATCCGCACCCTCGAAGCGCAGGGCTACACCATCGCCAAGTTCAAGGAAGTGGAACGCGAGAAGTTCATCGTCCAGGCCGTGCGCTCAGCAGCGGTGCGAAGCGAAGTCGTCGTTGCCCCCGGCGAAATCGAGAAATATTACAACGACAAAAAAGCCGAATGGGCCGCTCCCGAACAGATCAAACTGCGCATGATCGTCCTTCGCAAGGAGACCAACGAAGGCGGCGGCAAAAAGAAAATGGCTGAGGAAATCCTGCAAAAAGTCCGCGACGGCGCCGCCTTCGAACAAATGGCGCAGATGTACTCCGAAGACAGCAGCCGCGACGTCGGCGGCGACTGGGGCTGGATTGATCGCAAGACGCTCAACGAGCGACTCACCTTGATCGCCTTCACCCTTCCCGCAGGCAAACCCAGCCAGATCATCGAACTCGAGGGCAACTACTACATCCTCTATTGCGAAGCCCGGAAGAACGCCAAGGTCAAGCCCCTCGACGAAATGCGCGACGACATCCGCAAAAAGCTGGAGCAGGAAAAACGTACCCAGCAACAGACCAAGTGGCTCGAAGGCCTTCGCAAAAAGGCGTACATCAAAACATTCTAATCACTCGTGGGAATCACTGCTCAGGGATCCCATAAAATCATCGGCGTCACACCGGGTGACGCCGCAGGAGTCGGCCCCGAAATCATCGCCGCCGCACTGGCTTCCGGCAAATTGCCCGCCGACGTGGAGTTCCGTGTCATCGGAAAACCCCGCTCCTGCAAGCCGGGCCAAAACACCCCCGCCACAGCTCAAGCCGCGCTCGATGCCCTCGAGGAAGCGGCGTGGCTCGCACTTTCCGGCGAAATCGCAGGCGTGGTCACCGGTCCGATTCATAAAGCCGCGATGCAGCAGATCGGCTTCCCGTTTCCAGGCCAGACCGAGTTCTTCGCGGCTCGCTGCGGCATTCCCGATGTCACCATGTGCCTCTCCGGCAACGGACTTACCGTCGGCCTCGTCACCGCCCACATCCCTCTGCGAAACGTGCCCGATGCCGTCACGCACGAAGCCATCGTTCGCTCCGGGCGCAACCTCGCCCAGTTTATTCATAAACTCGAACGCCGCCCCGCACGCATCGCCGTCGCCGGACTCAACCCCCACGCCGGCGAATCGGGAATGCTCGGCGCGGAAGATGCCGCAGTAATCGCCCCCGCCGTGGAAACGCTCAATCGTCTCGCCATTTCGCAAGCCGATTTCCTCTTGCTCGAACCGTCCGCTGCCGTCTTCACCGGACCGATTCCCCCCGACACGGTATTCCACCGCGCCGTGGCCGGCGAATTCGATGCCGTGCTCGCGATGTATCACGATCAGGGGCTCGCTCCGCTCAAACTCCACGCGTTTTACGAAGGTGTAAACATCACCATCGGCCTCCCCTACCCGCGCACCAGCCCCGATCACGGGACCGCATTCGACATCGCAGGCAAAGGCATCGCCCGCCCCGACAGCATGATCGCCGCCATGAAACTCGCGGCGCGCCTCGCCTGACACGCCCCATAGCTCCCATAGCTCCCATCACTTCCTGCACAAGCGCCAGAACATCAGCGCACCGATCGTCAAAAACAGCGCGTTCGGAATCCACACCAGCAGATGCGGCATCATCGCTGCATTCTCGCGGAAGTTATCCGCGGCGATGATGAAAATGAAGTACGTGAACGCCACCATGAGGCTGATGCCAAAACCGATGCTCGTCTCCTTGCGCTGCGCCGTAATTCCCAGCGGAATCGCCACCAGAGCAAATGCCAGGCACCCCAGCGAAATCGATATGCGCCGGTTGATCTCCGTCCGCACCACCGACACGTTCTCAGTCTCCGGTGAGTGCAAAGCGATTTGTAATTCCGGCATTTCCATCGTTCCCACACCGCCCTTTTTATGCGCACGCTCGTAGAGTTCATCCAGTGGCACCACCGCATCCGCATCCTCGATGGTGATCCCCGCACGCACGCTGCGCGGATCGCCCGGCTTCGTCCACTCTTCGATCTGCGATTGCTGAAGCACCAGCACCAGTTGCATGGCCACCGGATCCGGACGCAGGATGCCGCGCTTCGCAAAAATAATCCGGATCGGCTGCCCGTTTTCCGTTTCAAAAACCGTCACGTTGCTCAGCGAACCGTCCTTTTCTTTCCGGCCCACATAAATCTTCCGCCCGGGAAATTCCGTGATCACGTGGTCACTTTCAAAAAGCACCCCCGGGGTTTTTGTCGCGAGGTTAAAAGGCAGCTTCACCAACTCCCCCTGCGCATGCGGTGCCAGATAGCCGTTCAACCAGAAGCTCACGCCGCTCAACAACACCCCGAGCCCCAACAACGGCAAAAACAAACGCTGCATCGAAAAGCCCAGCGAACGCAGCGCCGTCACTTCGTTATCCGCCGACAACCGCCCAATCACCAGCAGCACCGCAGTCAGAAAGCCCCACGGAATCGTGAACGTCAGCGAAAACGGCAGCAGATACCCAATAAATTTCAACGCCTCCTCCAACGGAATATCGCGGTTCACCAGAAGGTTCAGCAACCGCTGCAGGATATTCCCCACCACGAGCACCGCACTGAGCGCAACGACCGCAAACAGCGTGGTCACGATCACTTGCCGCAGAATGTAACGGTCAATGATCCTCATGGATTGGAAAAAACGATACGCACAGGCCGTGAAAACTATCGGTCACATCTCCCGCTTGCACGGCAAAAAAAACTGACGATCAGGATTTCCTCCCGCCCGATTGTGAATAAACATCCTGGTTCCGCGTCGAAACCCTCGAACTCCATTTACCCATGAAGAAATCGTTCATCCTGCTCGCCGTCGCCCTGTCTTTGGCAGCGTGCGATCAATCCAAAAAACCCACCGCCCAAGAACTGGAACAGGAAATCCAGCGCCGCGTTGAAGCCAAACTCGCCGACGAACGCCGCGCCGATGAGGAACGCAAGCTCGCCGAAAAAGCAGAGGATATCCGCCTCCGCGAGCAGCAAGCCACCGACCGCGAGGCCGCTGCCGCAGAACGCGAGAAAGCCGCGCAGGAAGCCGAACAACAGTCCCGCATCCAGGCGGAACAAGCCCGCCAGGCCGCCATCGTCCCCGCCGCAACGCCCATCGCCGCTCCCGTGCAAAACGAGGAGTACGATCGGAACTTCCCTTCACCACAAGGAACACAATCCGCAGGCAACACCTACACCGTGACCTACAACACGTTTTACAATTCGCTCGACGATGACGGTGAATGGTTCGACACCGAGGACTACGGCTACGTTTTCCGCCCTCACATCGTAGTGCGCGACAACGACTGGCGCCCTTACTCGGACGGACGCTGGGTCTATAGCGACCGCGGCTGGACTTGGCTTTCCAACGAACGCTTCGGATGGGCCACCTACCATTACGGACGTTGGACCCGCATCGTCGGCACCGGCTGGGTCTGGGTTCCCGGCACGGAATGGGCCCCCGCCTGGGTCTCCTGGCGCACCGGCGACGACGTCATCGGCTGGGCCCCGCTCCCGCCCGAAGCAGGTTTCGGCAGTGGGGACATCGATTTCGATGCGTATGGCGTTCTCGGCGCCGCTGCCTTTTGCTTCGTCAACAACCGCGATTTCAACAGACCCCAGGTCGCACTTTACGCGTACCGCGCACCAGACAACGTCACGATCATTAACCGCACGAAAAACGTGACCAGGATCGTCAAAAACAAGACAACCAAAGTCGTTATCAACCAAGGCCCGCAAATCGCCGAGATCGAAAAAAAAGGCAACATCCGCATCGAACGCGCGAAGCTTGAGAAAAAGCAGGGCGGCGGAAAAGGCCAGACCGGATGGAAAAACGGCGTCGTCGAGGTTTCCGTCCCCGATCAGAAACCCGAAAAGCCGAATGCCGGCAAACCCATGCCCGATCGCGTCATGAAAAAACTCGGGAAATCAAAAATCCAAACCGATAACCCCGGCACCGTCCAAACCATGCCTGCGCGCGTCCCGGGAAAAGATGCTGCGGTCCCTCTGGTTTCCGGCACACCCACTCCCACCATTGATCCCGCCGAGGCCATCGAAAAAGAACAGCGCCGCCAGCGCAAACTCCGCGATCAACAGAACGCACCGGGTAACCAACGCCCCGCTGCGCCCGCTCAGTCCGCGCAACCCGCGCCCGTTCAGACAATGGACGCCGCTACCCCGCAGACTGCTGCACCCGCGCCCCGGCCTGACACCTCCGCAGCCCAGGCGGACGCCATCGCCAACGAACAACGCCGCGTGCGCAAACTTCAAACCGATCAGGACGCTCAAAAAGAACAACGCCGCCAACTCCGGTTACAGGAGGAACAACAGGCACAGCCGCAGCAAAGGCAACAGCAGCAACAGCAACAACAACAGCCGTCGCAGGAAGCGGAAAACGAACAGCGCCGCCGCCAGGCCGAACGCGCCCAGCGCCAGCAGCAACAACAGCCCCGGGCCGCACAACCACAGGCCCAACCCGTCGCACCCCAACAGCAAATCCAGCGCAAACAACCCCAGCCCGCTGCAACCCCAACCCCGAGAGAAGAAGAATCCAACGAGCGGAATAAAAACCGCTAAGTCCCTCAAAGCGGCAGAGACCTCGACCAACTCCACGACGTTTCGGACCGCCCGCATACGCACCGTCCTGCGCCAGCTCTTGGACTGCGGCAGTCCTCTGCCGCTTTCTCATTGCCCGTCGATACGCCCCACCCCAAAAAACCACGCATTGACGCCACGCAATCCCCGCGTATTTTCACCGCACACAGGGGAGCCTCCGGGCTGAGAGTCTGCCGATCCGTCGGCAGAGACCCTTTGAACCTGATCCGGGTCATTCCGGCGAAGGGAGATGATGGCAGGTTTTGATCTTAGCGTTTTAAGAAAAACTTTCCGGCTCTCCCGGAAACCGAACGACGCGGTGCTCCCAGTAAGATTCACAAGAAACACATCCGCCACCATGATTGCCACGAACGCTTCCTTCGAACCGCACAGCTCCGACCAACTGCCCGCCAGCACCCGCGTCTATCTGGAAGGAGCCATACATCCCGACGTGCGCGTGCCTGTGCGCGAAATCGCGCTGCAAGCCACTAAGACCTTCAGCGGCGCGCTCGAAACCAACGAACCCGTCCGCGTTTATGACACCAGCGGACCGTGGGGCGACCCCGGATTCGAAGGCGATCCCACCCAGGGACTTCCCCCGCTGCGCAGCCAGTGGATCCTCGGACGCGCCGACGTGGATTCCGTCGAAGGCCGCGAAGTCCAGCCCATGGACAACGGTTATCTCTCCGGGAAACACGCCGAGTACGCCAGCAAAGCCGAACGCAACCGGTTGCTCGAATTTCCCGGACTCAAACGCGCCGTCCTCCGCGCCAAGCCGGGAAAAACCGTCACCCAGCTTCAATACGCACGCGCCGGCATCATCACCCCTGAGATGGAATTCATCGCCATCCGCGAAAACATGGGCCGCCAGAAGATTGCGGATCGCGGATTGCAGATTGCGGATTTCAGCAACGACATCCTCCGCAACGACCTAAACAAACAACACGCCGGCAGCGCCCAGCTCTCTTCATTAGAAATTAGTCATTCGTCATTAGACATTGGCCCGTCCATCTTCCGCCGTTTTCCCCAACGCATCCCCGCCGAAATCACCCCCGGGTTCGTCCGCAGCGAAGTCGCCGCCGGACGCGCCATCATCCCCTCAAACATCAACCACCCCGAGCTTGAGCCCATGATCATCGGGCGCAACTTCCTTGTAAAAATCAACGCGAACATCGGCAACAGCGCCGTCGCGTCGAGTATCGAAGAGGAAGTCGAAAAAATGCGCTGGGCCACCAAGTGGGGCGCCGACACCGTCATGGATCTTTCCACGGGAAAAAACATCCACGCCACGCGCGAATGGATCCTCCGCAACTCGCCCGTGCCCATCGGCACCGTGCCCATTTACCAGGCGCTCGAAAAAGTGAACGGCAAAGCCGAGGACCTCACTTGGGAACTCTTCCGCGACACGCTCATCGAACAGGCCGAACAGGGCGTTGATTATTTCACCATCCACGCCGGCGTGCTCCTGCGCTTCGTGCCGCTTACCGCTTCACGCATGACCGGCATCGTCTCGCGCGGCGGCAGCATCATGGCGAAATGGTGTCTCTCGCATCACAAAGAAAATTTCCTCTACACCCACTGGGACGATATCTGCGACATCATGGCCGCCTACGACGTGAGCTTCAGCATCGGCGACGGCTTGCGCCCCGGTTCAATCGCCGACGCCAACGACAAAGCGCAATTTGGCGAACTTGAAGTGCAGGGCGAACTCACCCGCCGCGCCTGGGCCAAAGGCGTGCAAGTCATGAACGAAGGCCCCGGCCACGTCCCCATGCACATGATCGAAGAAAACATGGCCAAGCAGCTCGAATGGTGCGGCGAAGCACCATTCTACACGCTCGGGCCGCTCACCACCGACATCGCGCCCGGTTACGATCACATCACCAGCGGCATCGGTGCAGCCATGATCGGATGGTATGGCTGCGCGATGCTCTGTTACGTCACGCCCAAAGAACACCTCGGCCTGCCCAACAAGAAGGACGTGAAAGAAGGCGTCATCACCTACAAGATCGCCGCCCACGCCGCCGACCTCGCCAAAGGCCATCCCGGCGCGCAATACCGCGACAACGCGCTCTCGAAAGCCCGCTTCGAGTTCCGGTGGGAAGACCAGTTCAACCTCGGCCTGGATCCCGTCACCGCGAGAGAATTCCATGATGAAACGCTGCCGCAAGAAGGAGCGAAGACCGCGCACTTCTGTTCCATGTGCGGCCCGCACTTTTGCAGCATGAAGATAACGGAGGACGTGCGGAAGTATGCGGCGGAACAGGGAATCGCGGAAGAAGAGGCGTTGAAAAAGGGAATGGAAGAGAAGTCCAAAGAGTTTTCCGAAAAGGGAAATGAGATTTATGCCAAGGCGTGAACCGTGATAGATTGCAAACCGTGAGCGGCACCAAAGTTGCCATTTCAATGGATGAAACCTTATTGCAGCGGTTGGACCGGTTGGTCAAAACCCGGTCGTTCCGCAGCCGCAACCAGATGGTTCAAGAAGCCGTGTCCGAAAAAATCAGCCGCATGGACAAGAGCGCGCTCGCGCGCGAGTGCGCCAAGTTCTACCGCAAATCCGAACAGGCGATGGCCGACGAGGGACTCGCCGGAGCAGGCGCAGAACGCCTTTGCTTCGACTCGCCGAAATGCTCGCCGCCAACGGCAAATCCTACACCCCGCCGCCCATGCCCCAGTTCGGCAGCGCCAAGGGACTGATTACCATCAGGCCGGAATTTGACGAGCCGCTGGAAGACTTCAAACCTTACCTGGAGCGAAGCTCCTGCTTTCTAAAGTGCCAAAGGCACGGGATTCTATAGCCCGGTCCGTAGGGCCGGGAATCCAGAATAAGAGGAATTTGCGCCCTGAAAGGACGCGATCCCCCCGAATCGACCGTCCGTTACGTGTGATGCAAAATGGATGGCGGACTTTCAGCCCGCGCCAGTGTTCCACTGTTTACCCGGCCCTGCGGACCGGGCT
>Ga0105046_10005611_pt1 | contig 19854 bp, 14 predicted proteins | sample MAT03_FD_78385 | JGI IMG/M metagenome (GOLD analysis project Ga0105046, IMG submission 78385) | Freshwater microbial communities from Lake Fryxell liftoff mats and glacier meltwater in Antarctica - MAT-03 (megahit assembly) | ecosystem: Environmental > Aquatic > Freshwater > Ice > Liftoff... | reverse complement strand
GCCCGCGAGCTGACCGCTAGCCGCCGACTCGGTTCCATCCTCTACCGCATGGAAGAGACGATGTGCCAGTTGACCTTCGACCCGGAAACGGGTGAGGGTCTGGTCTCGATCAACGCCTACGTCCTGCCGATCGGCCTGCTGCCGACCTTGGTCGATGACATCGAGGCGGTGTTCCGTGCCGGGCTGGCGGTCGGCGACCGCGTCCTGCTCGCCGGCCCCGGCGAGGACATCCTCGGCCGCGCCGTGCCTCCCGGACATGTCGGCCTGGGCACCGTCTGTTCGCTAACCGTGGCCGCCCTGCTGATGCGCCGAGGCGTGCCGACCCAGCCGGTGTTCGGCGGGCTCCTCCACGTCGACGGTGGCAAGCCAGCGCACATCCTCGACATGGTACGCTACGATGCGACCTCGTTGTCACCCAACGAGCTGTTCATCCGCGCCCACTTGACCAGCGTGGCCCAGGCCGCCCGCACCGGCACCGGCGCAATCACCGCCAGCGTGCGCGAACTGCCGATGAGCGCCCTGCCGCGCCTGCGCGAGGTCCACGATCTGTGCCAGGCCCACGGCTTTCCCGGCATCCTGGCGATCGGCCGTCCGGGCCTGCCGCTGATGAACATTCCGGTGCACGAAGGCCGCGTCGGCCTGCTGTTGGCGACCGGCCTCAATCCCCTCGCTTGCCTGTGGGAGCGCTCGGCAATGAGCGCCGGCGACCACGACGCCGCCCGACCGATGGTCGGGCCGGCCGACTGGAAATCTCTTCTGCCCGTACACCGTCTGCGCGCCCGCGCGAACGAACTGACCTGACCCGACCCGAGACGACCATGACCGACCAGCTGACCGCCTACGGACTCCCCGCCGCCCAGGGTCTCTACGACCCCGCCAACGAGCACGATGCGTGCGGCGTCGGCTTCATCGCCAACATCAAGGGCAAGAAGTCGCATGAGACGGTCGCGCGCGGCGTCCTCATTCTCAAGAACCTGAATCACCGCGGCGCCACCGGGGCCGATCCCCTCGACGGCGACGGCGCCGGCATCCTCATTCAGATCCCCGACGCGTTCTTCCGCGCGGTCAGCGGGGTCGATCTGCCGATCGCCGGCGACTACGCTGCCGGAAATGTCTTCCTGCCGCGCGACCCGAAGAACCGCGAGCTGTGCGTCGGCGCGCTTGAAAGCGCCTGTGCCGATCACGACCTCACCATCCTCGGCTGGCGCGACGTCCCGGTCGACTCGACCGTGCTGGGCAAGGCGGCGAAGGCCAACGAGCCGATGATCAAGCAGGTGTTCGTCGGTCGCGGCAAAGTTCCCAACAAGCGTTTCGAGCAGGTCCTGTATCTGGCGCGCAAGCTGGCCGAGAAGCGCATCGCCGACAACAACTGGTCGCCATTGCGCTTCTTCTACGTCTGTTCGCTGTCGTCAAAGTCGATCGTCTACAAGGGCATGTTCATCAACGACGTGCTCGACCGCTATTACCCGGATTTGGCCGACCAGCGCATGGTCAGCAGCCTGGCCCTGGTCCATTCGCGCTACTCGACCAACACCTTTCCGACCTGGGCCCTCGCCCACCCGTTCCGCCTGGTCGCCCACAACGGCGAAATCAACACCCTGCGCGGCAACCTCAACCGCATGCGTGCCCGTGAAGCACTGCTCTCGCACCCCGAGATCGGCGAGCGCATCGAGGAGATCAAGCCGGTGATCATCGAGGGTGGCTCGGACACCGCCTGCTTCGACAACGCGCTGGAATTTCTGCTGCGCACCGGCCGGCCGCTGACCCACGCCATCGCCATGATGATCCCCGAGGCGTGGTCGACCAAGGCCAACCTCGCCCGCGATCTCAAGGGCTTCTACGAGTTCCACGCCACCATGATGGAGCCGTGGGACGGACCGGCCAACATGGTCGCCTGCGATGGCGAGCGCATCGTCGCCGCCCTCGACCGCAATGGACTGCGCCCGGCACGTTATCTGGTCACCACCGACGACGAGATCCTCTACGCCTCCGAGATGGGGACGATCGACTTCCCGGCCGAGAAGATCCTGCGCAAAGCGCGGCTGGCGCCCGGCAAGATGATCCTCATCGACACGGTGAAGGGCAAGTTCCTGCAGGACGACGAGATCAAGAAGGAGCTGGCCAAAGCCAACGACTACGCCAGCTGGGTCGAAGGGCACAAGATCACCCTCGATCAGCTGCCCGCGCCGGTGCAGCCGCCTATTCCGCGCCACGAAAAGATCCGCCAGCAGCAGCAGGCCTTCGGTTACACCATGGAGGACCTCAAGTTCATCATGGCGCCGATGTGCATCGACGGCCAAGAACCGGTCGGCTCGATGGGCGACGACACCCCGGTAGCGGTGCTGAGCACCCGGCCAAAGCCGCTCTACAGCTACTTCAAGCAACTGTTCGCCCAGGTGACCAACCCGCCGATCGATCCGATCCGCGAAGAGGTCGTGATGTCGCTGACCCAGTACGTTGGCGAAGCGCGCAACATCCTGCAGCCCGGGCCCGAACACGCCCGTATGCTGGAGATCGACCGGCCGATCCTGACCAACGAGCAGCTCGAACAGCTGCGCCAGGCCGACGTCCCAGGCTTTAAGGGCACCACCCTGGAATGCCTGTGGCATACCGCCGAGGGCAATGCCGGGTTGGAGACCCGCCTGGAAGAAATTTTCGTCCAGGCCGAACGCGCCATTGATGCCGGCCACACCATCCTGGTGCTGTCCGACCGTGGCGTGAACGAAGGCCATGCCCCGATCCCGGCGCTGTTGGCGGTCTCGGCTGTGCATCACCACCTGATCCGTGCCGGCAAGCGCAGCCGCTGCTCGCTGATCGTCGAATCCGGCGAGCCGCGCGAAGTCCACCACTTCGCCATGCTGGTCGGCTACGGCGCCACCGCGATCAACCCGTACCTGGCATTCGACTCGATCCACGATCTCTATGATCTCAATGTCCTGCCCAAGCTGGACGGCAACGCGCACGCCGACGACCAGCACGATGCGGTCTACCACTACCAGAAGCAGTTCATCAAGGCGATTGACAAGGGCCTGCTGAAGATCTTCTCGAAGATGGGCATTTCGACCCTACAGAGCTACTGCAGCGCGCAGATATTCGAGGCGATCGGCTTGTCGTCGAAGTTCATCGACCGCCACTTTACCTTCACCCCGACCCGCATCGAGGGCGCCGGCATCCTGGAAATCGCCCAGGAGACGCTGGGCAAGCACCACATCGCCTTCTCGCCGATGATCGACAAGAATCGCGACCTCGACCGCGGCGGCTTTTACCACTGGCGCCGCGACGGCGAGCACCACCTGATGAACCCCGAGGTCATCGCGCTGCTGCAGCACAGCGTGCGCGCCGGCGACCGCGCGACCTTCCGCCGCTACACCCGGCAGATCGACGACGCGTCGAAGAACCTGTGCACCCTGCGCGGGCTGTTCAAGTTCGCCAAGACCACGGCGATCCCGATCGACCAGGTCGAGCCGGTCGAGAGCATCTTCAAGCGCTTCTGCACCGGCGCGATGAGCCTCGGCTCGATCTCAACCGAAGCGCACGAGACCATGGCGATCGCCATGAACCGCATCGGTGGCCGTTCAAACACCGGCGAAGGCGGCGAAGACAATCGCCGCTTCGTCAAGGACGCCAACGGCGACAGCCGGCGCAGCGCGATCAAGCAGGTCGCCTCCGGCCGCTTTGGCGTCACGCCGCATTACCTGGTGAATGCCGACGAACTGCAGATCAAGATCGCCCAGGGCGCCAAGCCCGGTGAAGGTGGTCAATTGCCCGGTGGCAAGGTCAGCGAATACATCGGCTGGCTGCGCCACAGCGTGCCCGGCGTGACCCTGATCAGCCCGCCGCCGCACCACGACATCTACTCGATCGAAGACCTCGCCCAGCTGATCTTCGACCTCAAGAACGCCAACCCCGAGGCCAACGTCTCGGTCAAGCTAGTCTCCGAGGTCGGCGTCGGCACGGTCGCAGCTGGCGTGGCCAAGGCGCATGCCGACCTGGTGACGATCAGCGGCGGCGAAGGCGGCACCGGCGCCAGCCCGATCAGCTCGATCAAGTACGCCGGCATCCCGTGGGAACTCGGCCTGGCCGAGACCCACCAGACCCTGGTGATGAACGACCTGCGCTCGCGCATCAAGGTGCAGACTGACGGGCTTTTGCGCACTGGGCGGGATGTGGTGATCGCAGCGATGCTCGGTGCCGAGGAATTCGGCTTCGCCACCGTCGCCCTGGTGACCATGGGCTGCATCATGATGCGCAAGTGCCACCTCAACACCTGCCCGGTCGGCGTCGCGACCCAGGACGAGAGCCTGCGCAAAAAGTTCAACGGCAAGCCCGAGCACGTGGTCAACTTCTTCCAGTTCCTGGCCGAGGAGACCCGCGAGCACCTAGCCGCCCTGGGCGTGCGTTCGCTCGACGAGCTGGTCGGCCGCACCGAACTGCTCGAAGTCGACGAGGCGGTGAAGCACTGGAAGTCGAAGGGTCTCGACTACAGCAAGCTGCTGATGAAGCCGAAGGCCGGCCAGGGTGTGCAGACGCGCTGCTGCATCGCCCAGGACCACAACCTCGACAAAGTCCTCGACCGTAAGCTGATCGCCCTGGCGGCGCCAGCGATCGAACGCAAAGAGAAGGTCGTCATCGAGTTGCCGATCCGCAACAGCGATCGTACCTGCGGCGCCATGCTGTCCGGCCGCATCGCCAAGCAGCACGGCCCCGAGGGACTGCCGGATGGCACCATCACGATCAACCTGCGCGGGGCCTGTGGCCAAAGCTTCGGCGCCTTCCTGTCGCCGGGCATCAATCTGACCCTGATCGGCGACGCCAACGACTATGTTGGCAAGGGCATGGCCGGCGGACGCATCGTCGTCCGTCCCGAACCCAAGGTCAGCTATAAATGGGACGAGAACGCCATCGTCGGGAACACCGTGCTCTACGGCGCCACCGGCGGCGAGGTCTACTTTGCCGGCATGGCCGGCGAACGTTTCGGGGTGCGCAATTCGGGTGTCAGCGCGGTCATCGAAGGCGTTGGCGACCACGGGGCCGAGTACATGACCGGCGGCATGCTGGTGTGCCTCGGCAAGACTGGCCGCAACTTCGCGGCAGGCATGAGCGGCGGTCTTGCCTTCATTCTTGACGAGGACCGCAAGTTTGCCACCCGCTGCAACGTCGGCATGGTCGATCTCGAACAGGTCAGTGCCGAGACCGATGGCGTCAACGATCTGAAGCGCTTGATCGAGAACCACTTCAAGCTGACCGAATCACCGAAGGCCAAGCTGATCCTCGACCAGTGGCCGGGCGTGCTCAAGAAGTTCGTCAAGGTGTTCCCGCGCGAATTCCGCCGCGTGCTGCTGGAACGCGCCAAGAAGGACGCGACCACCAGACTGCAGAAGCACTGACATCTGGCCGGCCGACACGCCAGCCTCCTCCGCCTCTACACCAACCACCACTTCAACTCACACCTCCGACGACCGGCCAACCGGACGACAGGACGATAGGACGATGCTATGGGCGACCCCAAAGGCTTCATGACTCATACCCGGCGCTCGCCGAAGTACCTGCCGGTGCCCGAGCGACTCGTCAACCACGAGGAGCATATCGAGACCCTCTCCGAGGAATCGATCCGCACCCAGGCCAGCCGCTGCATGGACTGCGGCGTGCCCTTCTGCATGACCGGCTGCCCGCTCGGCAACATCATCCCGGACTGGAACGACCTGGTCTTCCGTGGCAGGTGGAAGTCGGCGCTGAAGGTCCTGCACGCGACCAACAACTTCCCCGAGTTCACCGGCCGTATCTGCCCAGCGCCATGCGAGAATTCCTGTGTCCTGGGCATCACTGACCCGCCGGTCACGATCAAACTGCATGAAGTCTCGATCGTCGATAAAGGCTTCGAGATGGGCTGGATCCGCCCCGAACCGCCAACCGTCCGCACCGACCGCACGGTCGCCATCATCGGTGGTGGGCCGGCCGGACTTGCCGCCGCGCAGCAACTGAACCGCGCCGGCCACAACGTCACCGTCTTCGAGAAGGCCGACCGCGCCGGCGGCCTGCTCATGTACGGGATTCCGCACTACAAGCTGCGCAAGGAGAAGGTCCAGCGCCGCATCGACATCCTGGCCGCCGAAGGCATCACCTTCCGCTATAGCTGCCATGTCGGTGTCGACGTCACCTTCGAGCAGCTCAAGAAGGATTTCCACGCCGTCATCCTTAGCACCGGGGCCGAAGCGCCGCGTGACCTGCCGGCACCCGGCCGCGACCTCGATGGCGTGCACTACGCCATGGAGTTCCTGCCGCAGTCGAACCGCTCCAACTGGGGCGATGCCGACATCGCGGCGCTGCACCCGAAGAAGCAGAAACTCTGGGCAGCTGGCAAACAGGTCATCGTCATCGGTGGTGGCGACACCGGCAGCGACTGCATCGGCACCAGCCTGCGTCAGGGTGCGACCAGCGTGACCAATTTTGAACTGATGCCATGCCCTCCGGACAAGCGCACCGGCGGCAACCCGTGGCCGCAATGGGCGCGGATCAAGCGCATCAGCTCCAGTGTCGAGGAGATGACCGAGCAGGGCGGTGAGGTTTATTACAGCCTCGCCACCAAGGAATTTTTCGGCACCGATGGCAAAGTCACCGGCCTGAAGACCATCGACCTCGACTGGAGCAGCGGCAAGCCGGTCGAGAAGCCGGGCACCGAGCGCACCTGGAAGGCCGACCTCGTCCTGCTGGCAATGGGATTCCTCGGACCCCGCCGCAATGGCATCGTCGAGCAGAGCGGCGTCGCCCTGGACGAGCGTGGTAATGTGAAGACCGACCCCAAGACCCGCGCCACCAGCGTGCCCGGCGTCTATGCCGCCGGCGACGCCCGTCGCGGCCAGTCCCTGGTGGTCTGGGCGATCAGCGAAGGCCGCGAAGTCGCCCGCGCGGTCGATGAGTTCCTGACCGGCAAGCCCAGCCTGCTGCCGTCGGTCCGCCTAGAGGCGTTCAACTACTAGCGGGGTGACCGGAGACACGGAGATCGAGCAGGTCGAAGGAGTCGATGGCTTGAAACATGGTCACTCGACTCAGCTGGCTCATCGAGCCTCTGTGTCTCTGTTCTTCGACTAGCGGCAATATGTTTGAGGCCCACGATCCGTGGGAGCCTGGGCAGGGGATCGCGCTTGGCACGACCGCCGATGTGGTGCATACTGGATTCATGTCCCGGTTTGTCCTTCTCCTGCTAGCTGTAGTCGCCCTGCTCGGCGCAACCGAACCGGAGCACGTGCGCATTCAACTGAGCTGGCACCACCAGTTCCAGTTCGCTGGCATCTACGCCGCCGAGTCCCGCGGGTACTTCGCTGACGAAGCGCTCGCGGTCGAGATCCGTGAATACGCGCCCGGTTGCGACATTCCGTTTGAGCTTGAGAGCGGCCGGACCCAGTTCGCCGTCTACGACTCCAAGATCCTCGACGAGTGGGCACGCGGCCGCGACATCGGTTTACTGGCCATCATCCACCAGCGCAGCCCCTCGGTGATGTTGGTACACGCCAATAGTCCGTTTCTGACGTTGGCGGATCTCCTCCAGGCTCCGCCATCCAGACTGGTCAGTCCCGCAAACGACTCAGATCCCGAGTTGCGCCTGGCTCTCAGCGCCTTGTCTGCCGATCCGATGACGGTGTTCTCGCGTCGCAAGCAGGCTGGCGATCTGGAGGCGTTCGTCCGCGGCGAGCTGGATGTCCTGCCTGGCTATGCCTCGAACGAGCCGTTCCGGTTACAACGCATGGGAGTCGAGATACGTTCGCTGCGCTACCAGAGCAACGGGCAGTCCGCATTCTTCGGTGACGTGCTGGCCTGCCGTGGCGAACTGCTGCGCAGCCGTCCTGATCTGGCGAACCGCTTCCGCCGGGCCGTGCTGCGCGGCTGGACCTGGGCCCTTGATCATCACAGCGAGGCCGCAACTCTAACCCTCAATCGATGGCCCAGCAGCCAACAATCGGCCACTATCGAGCAACTGCTCGACGAAGCCGTTGCCACCGAAGGGCTGGTCGACCGGCAAATCGTCGAACTTGGTTCGATTTCGGCCTCCAGGCTCGACAGCATTGCTGCCCTGATGCGCTCGGCCGGACTTCCAGGAATGGTCCGCGCGGACCTCATCTGGCGCCCATCGGACCCCTCCGGTAGCTGGGTCAGGGTCCTCGCCTGGTCGCTCGGCATGGCCGCTGCTGCGTGCATCGTGCTGATGGCCCTGGTCTGGGTGATTCGGCGCCAGCTGGTCACCAGCACCCTGAGCCATGAACGGATGATGGAACTTGCCGAGGCCTTTTTCCTATTCCAGGCAACCGTTGAAGGCGGCAGCAGGCTGCGCATGCGCCAGGCCAGTCCATCCATCACCACGATCCTCGGCGGCACTCGTAGTTCGTACCTTGCCGATGCCGACGTCCTGTTGCGACAGATTCTGCCCGATGACCGGCAGGCGTTCCTGTCCGCACTCTCGGCCGCGATCTCCTCGAAATCTGCCTTGCGACACCGCCTACGCATCACCCATCCCGACCACGCCACGCCACGCCATCTCTTGCTCCATGCCATGCCGACTCCTGGCAGCGATCCGCCTACCTATGATGGACTGATCCTCGATCTGACCGCCGAGGCCGATGCCGCCGAGGCCCTGCTGGAGGTCCAGCGCCGGCTTCAGACTGCGCAATCCAACGAAAGTCTCGGTCTGCTCGCGGGCGGCGTGGCCCACGACTTCAACAACCTACTCGGAGCGATTCGCGGTAATGCCGAGTTGGCGCTCGGCAAGCTGCCGGATGGACACGAGGCGAAACCACGAGTCCAACGCGTCATGCAAGCCGCCGACCGCGCCGCTGGACTGGTACGACAGATCCTGGCCTACGCCGGCAAGGGTTCGGTCGAAGTGCATCCGATCGACCTGGTCGAGGAATGCCGCGTCTTGCGCGACCTACTCAAGCATGCCGTGCCGGCAGGAGCCACCATCCGCCTGGATGCCGATAGCGGACTGCCCCCGGTTCTCTTCGATCCGTCACAGCTCCAGCAGGTGCTGGTCAACCTGATCGTCAACGCTGGGGAATCCTACGGTGGAAAACCCGGTGAAGTACACATCACGGTCGTTCGCGATCCAGGAAACCCGAACCACATCAGGGTCCAGATCATCGACCGCGGATGTGGCATGGATGAGCAGACCCAGCAACGCATGTTTGAGCCCTATTTTACCACCAAAAAGACTGGCCACGGCTTGGGTCTGGCGGCCGTCCAGGGGATCGTCACCGCCAGTGGGGCGTCCCTGACGTGCACCTCTCATCCCAACCAGGGCACCACCTTCACGCTCAGTATCCCGATCGCTGCATCGATCCGGACGACGTCCCGCATCGACACACCGGATCCGATCGCAGGGCGTCATCTACTGGTCGTCGATGACGATGAGATGCTGTGCGAGATGGCGGCCCAGATGGCGCGGGACCTTGGTTACACAGTCGAGACGGCCAGTGGCGGTGAGGCAGCACTGAGCCTGCTTGCCGATCGCGAGCGGCCATACAACGCCGCGATCATCGACTGCTCGATGCCGGACCGCCAAGGAACCGAGGTGGTGCGTGAACGGCGTATTGCTGGGGATCGGCGCCCGATCATCCTGGTCAGCGGCATGGTCGAGGCTGCCCGCATCGGCACCGGCATTCTGGACCGACGCACCAGATTCCTCGCCAAGCCGTTCTCGCGCGCCATGCTCGATCGAACCCTGCGCATCATGCTGCGGCCCGAACCTGACGACGAGAGCTCATCGAATTCGACCTTTGCGTCTCTTCAGCGTGAAAGCAGCATCCAGATGTCGATCCGCAGCACGACGGATCCACCGGATGACGCTTCATCGATCAGTACGCAGATCCCGCCCACGCACTAGCGATCTGGCCAAGTCCCTCTGAATGAAAGCCTTGGTATGCGGGATACGCACCCACGCCAGGGTAGCGGGTCGCCGGGATTCACGCCGCCCAACTCGTCGGTAGCGTGCCCGTCATGCTGGCGATATTCGACCTTGACGGAACCCTAGTCGACAGCCGGGTCGATCTGGCCGCTGCTGGGAATGCGGCACGAGCCGCGCTTCGCCTGTCCGCCTTGCCAGTCGAGGCCGTGACCGCCATGATCGGCGATGGAGCCGGCAAGCTACTTGAGCGGCTCATCCCCGATGGCACCCAGGATGACCGCGCGGTGGGCATGGCCGCCTTCACACGCCATTATGCCGCCCACCTGACCGACCAGACTCGCGCCTATCCAGGCATCCCAGACCTCCTGGCGGCCCTACGCCGGGAAGGCTGGCGCATCGCCGTAGCAACCAATAAACCCGCCTTGTTCGCCAAGCCCATCCTCGACCGGCTGTCCCTTCCCTTCGACGCCTTACGCGGCGGCGAGGCCGGAAAGAAACCGGATCCGGGCATGTTGCGCGAGGTCATGGACGAGCTCGCCAGCTCACCGGCCGAGACCTGGATGATCGGTGACCACCATACCGATCTGCAGGCCGCGGCTGCCGCCGGTGTGCGCAGCATCCATTGCACATGGGGATTCGGCCGTCGCGAAGGGGCTCCAGCTAACGCGGTGGCCAAATCCCCCCTCGACATCGGGCCGATCCTGCATGCCTGATCCCACCATCCGTGACGTCGATGGGCATCCGATCACCCCTGAAACCGTTCTGATCGCCTATCAGCAGCGCTGCTTCCCGATGGCCGAGACGCGAGGCGGACCGATCGCCTGGTATCGTCCGAACCGCCGGGCTGTGATCACCTGGGATCGCTACAGCGTGCCTCGCAGCCTAATGAAAACACTGAAGCACGAACCCTTCCGATTTACCGTCGACCGCTGCTGCGGTGAAGTCATCGCGGCCTGCGCCGAACGATCCGAGACCTGGATCAGCCACGATGTCGAAGCGCTCTACGGCGAGTTGCATCGGCTCGGCCATGTGCACTCCGTGGAGGCCTGGTCTGCCGACGGATCGCTCGCCGGTGGGCTCTATGGTCTGGCACTAGGATCGTGCTTCTGCGGCGAAAGCATGTTCCATCGCACCGATGACGCTTCGAAGGCCTGCGTTGTGCATCTGGTCGCGTTGCTGCAAACCCGCGGTTTCCAGCTCCTCGACTGTCAGCAACAGACGCCGCACATGCAGCGCTTCGGAGCCTACGAGATCACGGATCGGACATATGCGAAGCTGCTGGCTGCGTCAGCGTCCGCTGGCCCGACGCCGTGGCGGTAGCCTAGCGTCTACGAAAGCCTAGCGCCTACGAAAGCGACGACGACGCACCACCGGCCGAAGTAGCGGCTTGCCTTGGGCCATACGCTCGAGCAATTTTCCAACCTCGATGGCCGAAGCGGGGCGGTCCTGGGGATTCTTGCGCAGTAATCGGGCGACGAGATTGGCCATGCCCGGACTGATGCCTGGCACGAGTTGTTTCAGGTCGGGCGGAGCCTTGCTGAGATGCGCCTGGATGAGATCGCGCGTCGGACCTTCGAACACCGGCTTGCCGGTCAGTAGATGGAATGCGGTTGCGCCCAAGGCATAGAGATCGGCGCGCCCGTCGATCACCCCACCACGCGCCTGCTCGGGAGCGACGTAATGCGGGCTGCCGAAGATGCGTTCTTGATGGGCGACCCCATCTGCCGAGATCGGTGCCGCGATCCCGAGGTCGGCGAGCTTGTAGGTGCCGTCCTCGCCAAAAAGGATGTTATCCGGCTTGACGTCGCGGTGGACCAAGCGATTGGATTCGGCGAAAGCAAGAGCAGCGCTGACATCCGACAGGATCTTGCGCACCCCCTCTTCGGCCATCGCCCCGTCTTGATCAAGCAGGTCGCCAAGCGAACCGCTCATCAGTTCCATGACCAGGAAGTAATGCCCGCCAGAGGAGATGACGTCGTGCACCTGGACCAGATTGGGATGGTTGAGCGCCCCAGCCCGGCGGGCCTCGGTGAGGAACGACTGGACCCGCTCTGGATCCGAGGCGTATTCGGCGGCCAGCACCTTAATTGCGACTGGCCGGTGCAGGGCGATCTGGGTGCCGCGATAAACCGCGCCATAACGCCCGCGACCGAGCGGTTCGTCAATGGCGAAGCCGGCGATCCGTGCGCCGATCAACGGATCGGGCGCGACTGTCTCGTCCTCGAGCATGAACTGACTGCCGCCCACGCGCAGGCGGTCGCCAGGGCGGAAGGCAGCCTTGGTGATGCGCGTGCCGTTGAGGACGGTCCCATTGCGGCTACTGAGGTCTTCGACCGCCCATTCGTCGACGACCTTCAGGATACGGCAGTGCACCCGGCTGATCTGGCTGTCGACGATGGCGACAGTTGCCAGATCGGCGTCGCGACCGATGACCAGCGGCAGCACGGCGACATTGAGGTCATAGGCCCTGGAGGTCCCGTCATTAGCACGCAACATGAGCTGCATAGGGCAGTCATGCATGATGAGAGGCGACCCAGGCTCTGCCAGTGGTAGGTTGACCCAGGGTGCTAGACTGCGTGCCTTGCCCGCGGGACTACCCGGATGCAGTTTTGGCGACCCCTGCTAGCCTGCCGCCCCGCAGGAGGACGGATGACCTACGACGCATGGTTCCGTGACGCCGAGACCGGCAATGGGCGCTGGGAGCTCGATGAGATCGTCTACCGCAGCCCATCCGGTGGACTGCTGGAGGTCGCACACGACCTGCCCCTGCTCAAGGCCCGCTCGGCTGCAGGCTGGATGAAGCTGTGGGATTCCCGCTACAAGCGCACCCAGTGGCCATTCGGTTCGGGTGTTTGGGGGAAAAAAGAACTGGTCCTGCCCAACATCCCCGACGAGCACGTCGTCTCGCTCGACGAGGGCGGCACCAACCTCTTCTGGGCCGAGCGCTTCGGCCGCGAGATCGGCCTGCCCGACCTGTGGGTAAAGCAGTGCGGCGTCAGCCACACCGGCTCGTTCAAGGATCTGGGCATGACCGTGCTGGTCAGCCAGGTCAACCACATGGTCCGCAGCGGCAAGCGCAAGATCCTTGGCGTGGCCTGCGCCAGCACCGGCGACACCAGCGCAGCTCTGGCCGCCTATGCTGCTGCCGCCGGACTGCCCGCCGTGGTGCTGCTGCCGCGCAACAAGATCAGCGCTGCCCAGTTGATCCAGCCGATCGCCAACAACGCCCTGACCCTGGCCCTGGACACCGATTTCGACGGCTGCATGCGCTTAGTCCAGCAGCTGACCGAAGACAAGAAGCTGTATCTCGCCAATTCGATGAACTCCCTGCGCGTCGAAGGCCAGAAGACGGTCGGCATCGAGATCGCCCAGCAGTTCGACTGGGAGATCCCCGACTGGATCTTCATCCCGGGCGGCAACCTCGGCAACGTCAGTGCGCTCTACAAGGGCTTCGAGGAGATCCGTGAACTCGGCATCATCTCGCGCATCCCGCGCATCGTCTGCTGCCAAGCCGAGGCAGCCAATCCGCTCTATCGCTCCTACAAGACCGGCTGGAAGGAATTCCACCCGATCACCGCCCAGGCGACCCAGGCGAGCGCCATTCGCATCGGCGATCCGGTTAGCCGGCCCAAGGCGATCAAGGCCCTACAATGCCACGATGGCCGGGTCGAACAGGCGAGCGAACAAGAGCTCGCCGACGCCAGCGCGCAGGCCGACCGTACCGGTCTGTTCAACTGCCCGCACACCGGTGTCGCCCTCGCTTGCCTGCTGAAGTTCATCGCCCGTGGCGAGGTTAAGCGCAGCGAACGCGTCGTCGTGGTCAGCACCGCGCACGGCCTCAAGTTCACCGAAAGCAAGGCTGCTTACCACCTCAACGGCCCCCTGCCTGGGGTCGTGCCGTCCTACCCCAACCCGATGGTCGAGCTGTCGTCCGATCGTCAGGCTGTCTACGATGCGGTGATGCGCCACATGGAGCGGACCTTCGGATGACCGCACGGTCGCCTGGCCGTCCGGTCGTCCGGTCGTCCGTGGCGAACCGCCTGCTGCTGCTACTACTAATGACCGCCGCCCTCGGCGCCGCCGAACCGCTGACCTGCCGTGGCTTCACCGCCGCAGCGGCGCTGCCAGCCGTCATCGGCACAACGGGGCGGCTGCTGTCGCTCGCCCCCGACCTAGCGGCCGATCGTGACCGGCAGGTGTGGTTCGCCCTGGTCGATGCGGATCCGCATACCGCCAGCCAGGCGCTCGCACATGCGATTGGCTGCTGGTGGAGTGGCCCGATCCTGACCCGCCAGAGCCGGTTGTCCGGGGGACCCATGGTTGTGCGTGCCTACCCGCCGTTGCCGATGACCGCCACCGGCAGCGAAGCCCTGCTGCGACGTATGCTGGATCCATGGCTTGCCGGCGACGGTGGCTTGGCGGTCGACACCCTCGCCGGAGGCTGGACGGCAACTGCTCCGATTGCTGGACAGGCCCGTTTGGAAGCCCTTCTGACCGCCATGGCCGATCCGGCTCCGCGGGCACCGCATCTGTTGCCGGCCCTCAGGCCCGAGTCGGCGCGCCGGCTGATCGGCTCCCCAAGCAGAGCTGATCTGGCCAGCTGGGTCCTCGATCTGGCCAAATGCTCTGGCTACAGCACGGCCCTGGCCGCCCAGGCCGATCCGCGCGCACGAGCGCCGCAAGATTCACTCGAGACGCTCGGCGAGGCCCTGGCCGCCTTGGCCGCCAGTGGACTGCAGGTCACCTTACAGCATGGATGCCTGTGCGTCGGTCCGAGTCTTCCTATTGATCTCCGGCACCCCGCTGAACGCGCCACCGTGGCCGTCCTTCCCGTGGATCATCTCAGCCGGGATCCCATCGAACTTGGCCGCCTGGCCAGTCAGCTCGCGACGCGGGTCCGTCCCGATGCCTGGAGCCTGCCTGGCTGGAGTCTCACCATTATGCCTGGCAGACCTGCCATCCTGGCGGTGGCCGACCTGGCGACGTTGCACGCCGTGATGGAGGCGCTGGAGGCTGCGGACCAGACTGGCTTGACGGGCTGGCTGCATTGACGCGCCAAGGTGCGAGGCGCACCTACCCAGCGACGTCGCGCCGTCGCTCTAGCCGTCCGGCTGCGTCGTAGAGAAACAAGTCGATACGTAGGCGGTAGCGATGCAGCCCATGTTGGCGGATCAGCGCGCGAGCCGCCCGGCGGGTACGTTCGAGTTTCGCTGCGTCGACCGACCATCCAGCCAGGTCATGGACAGCCCGACGGCGGACCTCGACCACCAACAGGGTACGCCAGCGACTGGCGACCAGATCCAGTTCGCCCCCGCCGCCGACCCAATTGCGGGCGGCTAGGCGCCAGCCACGCCAACGAAGATGACGTTCGGCGGCGCGCTCGGCGGCGGCGCCGACGGCGCGGGGATCAGCCGAGCCGGGCACGCTCTGACGCCATCGCCGTAGCGGTGATCGACCAGTGGCTGGCGCTCCAGGCGATCGCACCAGCGGCCATGAGGAACAACTGCGGGCTCTGATGGACCCGGGCGAGGCGCTGGGCGATGAGGTTGGACAGCGGACGGTCGCTCTGCACCACCACCATGGCGGCCACCTCGGCAGCATGGGCAGACAGGTAGGCCGAAACCTCCTCATGCGCGGCCGTACTTATGGGGCAGGTGTTGGAATGCTTGAAAATCCACACCGGATTCGGCGACGCGAGCAACTGCTCGAGATGCGCACCGTCACGTAACTGGCTTATCATCGCTTCTTCTCCCCACCGATGGTGAAGTTGACGCCGCCGGTGATGCCACCGACTTTCAGTTTGCCGCGGTTGATGTCGAGATCGGCCCCCATTGGCAGGAAGGAGCCATCAATGCGGTGAATCTCGCCGCCGGTCACGGCCGCCTGGAACGAGACGGCACCTTCACCGCCCACCTGAACCTGTCCAGGCACCACCAGCGAGGTCAACCAGGCCAGATCGGCATGGTCGACGATGCCGAGAACGCGGCCATCATACAAGGAGCCGGCCACGACGCCTTCAAGCTGGGCAGAGAAACCACCCGGGGTCGGTTCGCCGGCCCCATCCGCCGCCCGCACCATGGCGCGACGTAATTTCAGCTCAGTGAACTTGCCGGCCTCGAAACGGATACCGACGTCCAGAGAAAAGATCGGCGTCCTGGCTGCCAAGGACAGCCAATCATCCGGAATGCGGATGTCTCCAGCCTTGAGATGGCCACCGAGATCGAGATCGATCAGAGCCGGACTGATCGACGCCGTACCGGACAGTCTGGCTGTCAGGTCGCGGATCAGATCACGACGGGACAAGCGCAGCTGGGCATCGGCGAGTTCGAGTCGTTCGACCGAGACGCGAATCACTCCAGAGGAAACGGTGAAGCCGGCCTGCAGGCTCAGACTGCCGGAAAGCTCAGGCATACCGATCGGGCCGCGTAGTCGGCCGATCAGTGTCTCGACAGCCTTGCAAGTCACCCCGACCCGCCCTGTCGCAGCATTTCCTGCAAACGTCAATTTACCAATCGGCAGATCAGCCGAGACCTGGACGTCTCCTCCAGGAACCTGCAGATTGGTAACCGCTGCCACCATGCCGTCGATTGGTCCAAACGACCAGCCCTCGGCAAGCAACCTGGCCTGGCTAAGCCTGGCAGAGAACTCCGGTCGGCCATCATGGAGCACCGCGCTGGCCTCGACCACATGTCCACCACCGATCACCAGCGGGGCCGGCAGGAAGCCCTGCACCAGCACCAACGGGACCTCGGCGGCATTGATGCGCGGAGGAGTCGCGCCTCCAAGCACCACCTCCAGTCGTGAACGTCCTGCACCCACCAAGGCGATCGAGGTGCGGCGGTCGCTGGTTGGCCAGCGGATCTGCAACTCGGGCATCAGCTTGGCGACTTCCGCCAGCGGCAGTCCCTTGGGCAATGGCAGGCCAGGACCGGCATTCCAGGTCACGGCGTCGATGGCCACCGAGGTCCCGGCCCGGTCGGCCGTCAAGGTACCCTCCAAGCTGCCCAGTTTGGCATCCTGCACCTGCAGTCGGCGGATCACCGCTCGTCGCATGTCGGCATCAATCTCGCAGCTGCCGGAACCGCCGACCCACTGGACCTTGCCCGCCCCTCGGATGGTGTCGGAGACGACATCGACGATGACGCGGGTACCGGTAAAATCAGCCATTGGAGGCAGCCACGGATCGAACTCTCGCGGAATGAGACCAGTCAGACCAATGCCTTCGACCACTCGCAGGATCGCGGTCGGGGCCACAGACCCCTCCAGCACATCCACGGTGGTGATGATTGGTGCCTCGGGACCGGCGCGATCGGTCGCCACACGCACCTTCATCGGCTTGCCGGCAGCATTGCCGACAGCCTCCACCGCGCTTGTCGCACCCAGCGTATCGACGCGGACCGCCACGTCGGTCAGCTGCATGCCACCCGGAAGTTCCATGGCACCATCCACCACTTCGACCAGCACCGGAGAGGGCGCACGGGCTGATAGATGCTTGCTCTCGGCCTTGATGATGGCGAGCAGAAATCGGTAGCGCTGTGCATCCAGCCCGCCACGCACCCCATCAATCCGCAACGAAATGAGCCGGCGATCAAGCGGATCGAAACGGATTGTAGCGCGACGCACCGTTGCCAGCGCAGGCTGCCCGACCTCCTGGATGGTCAGGTTTTCGGCCACAGCCTCATCGAGGCCGACCAGGCGCAGACTGCCGACCTGGAGCCTGCCAGGCAACCCGTAGGCGGACCACCTATGTTCGATCTCGCTGGCCAGACCGCCACGCACGAGGTACTGGCCCACCCCGATCGCAGCCAACAGCGGAACGCCGACCAGCACCACCAGGAGTATCACAAGCATGCGCCGGCGGCGGGTCATCGGGGAAGCAGGATCGTCCAGAAGCCGGTCGGATCAATCTCGCGGACGCAGCGGACCTGACCTGCTCCTCCTCCTTCCTGATCTAACCTCTTGCAGAGGGACTAGGCTATCCTATAAGCCCTCCCTCGCCGCGGACGTGGGCGGCGTGCGGGCACGGGCGATTAGCTCAGCCGGCCAGAGCACCCGCCTTACACGCGGGCTGTCGCAGGTTCGAATCCTGCATCGCCCACCACGCGCTCTTTGCTGTACATTTTGGCCTGGTAGCTCAGTTGGTTAGAGCGCCGCCCTGTCACGGCGGAGGTCAGGGGTTCAAGTCCCCTCCAGGTCGCCAATGCGAAACCCATGGTGAAAGCTATGGGTTTTTCGTTTATCGGGATTGGACATACAGCTGCTCACGGTCGAGCCGCCGTTCCCCCGAACGGCCAGGGGAAGTACTATTCGCCGATTTCAGACCCGGTCATAGCTAGCTAAGAAAAAATGGCCCCCGACTCATCGCCGGGGACCATTTTTTTGTCCGTTATTCGGTATCCAGGAACTTCAGGCCGGTATCGTCGTCGATGTCGAGCAGCAAGACGTTTGGCCAGGAATGTTTGCGCTCCCGCGGCATCGACCAGGCCGAGCGCGCGCCCATCGGTGGCAATCATACCCAGCGAGGTCGAGAACGGCAGTCGCCGGACAACCGTGAACCCGCATCTTGAATACAGCGCGGATGATCAGTAAAATCAGGCGAAATGGGTCGATAGGGTGGTGTCCGAGTTGCCAGGATCGGAGCTCACGGATTCAGGTATTAATCACCACGTCCTGCCCTAGGAATCGACCCATGTCGAGCAATCCCATCCAGTTCACCAATGGATCCACCTACGAACGCTACATGGGCGAATGGAGTCGTCTGGCCGGCAATGTCTTCCTCGACTGGCTGGCCCCGACAGCAGGCCTGCGTTGGCTCGACGTGGGCTGTGGCAACGGCGCCTTCACCGATCTGCTGGTCCAGCGCTGCGCTCCTGCCGCGATCAGTGGCATCGACCCATCGGAGGCGCAGCTGGTCCATGCGCGAACGCGCCAGGCCCTACAGCGTGTCGACTTCCGGGCCGGTGATGCCATGGCCCTGCCATACCCGGACAGCGCCTTCGATGCTGCAGTCATGCCATTGGTCATCTTCTTCCTGACCGATCCGGCCCGTGGCGTCACCGAAATGGCACGCGTGGTCAGCCCAGGTGGCACGGTTGCCGCCTATGCGTGGGACATAGAGGGCGGTGGCTTTCCGTATGAGATGCTGCATGAGGAGATGCGCCAGTTGGGCTGTGCCGTGCCGATGCTGCCAAGCCCTGCGGCAGCGAACATCGATACCATGCAGGAGTTGTGGACCAGCGCTGGGCTCAAGGCCATTGCCACCCATGTCATAACCGTGGAGCGGACGTTCTTGGATATGGACGATTTCTGGACCACTATCGGCGGCAGCCCTGCTGCCGGTCCGACGCTCGCAGCCATGTCCATCGAAGCACGTACGCTACTCAGGGAACGGCTGACAGGTCGCTTGCTGACGGGTACCAGTGGCCAGATCCGCTGTCGCGGTCGGGCCCACGCAGTGAAGGGTCACGTCACGTACCGCTGACCTCCGACGGACGACATGGCTGATAGCCGCCGAGCTATCGGGGGACGTCGAAGGCGAACTCATGGGTCGCACCGTAGGATATAAGCCGCGCCCTTCCTGAGCCGGTACACCGCCGCCAATATCTCCGCCACCGGCTTGAACCACTTCGCCTTGATCGGATGCCCGTTCTCAACTTCCTTGGCCAGGGCGCGGGCGAGTTCGATGTTCTCGACCATCGGGATGTTGTGCTCGGCGGCGATAGTCTTGATGCGCTGGGCGATCTCGTCGTAGCCCTTGGCAAGGACGACGGGCGAGGACATGTGCGCGCAGTCGTATGTGAGCGCGACGGTCACGTGGGTCGCGTTGGACCCAGGGGATTACAATGCAATGCAACACCGCACCACCAAAACGGCCGAAGGCTCGACGAGCAACGGGGTGCGCCAGTCCAACGTCATGGACATGTGCGCGCTGGACATGTCTGCCACTTCACCGGGCGCAT
>Ga0105046_10005610_pt1 | contig 19855 bp, 19 predicted proteins | sample MAT03_FD_78385 | JGI IMG/M metagenome (GOLD analysis project Ga0105046, IMG submission 78385) | Freshwater microbial communities from Lake Fryxell liftoff mats and glacier meltwater in Antarctica - MAT-03 (megahit assembly) | ecosystem: Environmental > Aquatic > Freshwater > Ice > Liftoff... | reverse complement strand
CCGACCAAGCGATCGTGAATACTGATTCGCAGGACAGTAGCGCGGCAAAGGTTAAACTAAGCGATCTTCCAAATAGCGCGGCGGTTCGCTGACGCTAGTTCAAGATCATGCACATTCAAGATTAAGGCAACGTATGCGTACTTTTAGAGTGATCGACTCGCACACCGGCGGTGAACCAACGCGAACTATTGTCGATGGCGGTCCTCAGTTAAATGGTAACTCCATCTCTGAGCAGCTTGCAGACATGCGAGCGAATCACGATGCTTATCGGCGGTCGATTGTCAACGAACCGAGAGGTTCCGAAGTGATGGTGGGTGCTCTTTTGACTCCGGCACACGATGCTAACAATCAGTGTGGCATAATCTTTTTCAACAACGTCGGATACCTCGGCATGTGCGGGCACGGAACGATAGGCGTTGTGGCTACGCTCGCTTACTTGGGCAAAATAGCAGCTGGCGTCCATCGATTCGAAACGGTGGCCGGCACCGTTAGCGCAACATTGCATGGCGACTGCAATATCACGATTGAAAATGTGTCCAGCTATCGCTTGCACGCCGACTTCGAATTGCAAGTAGATGGAATTGGGATCTTGAAAGCGGATATTGCCTACGCCGGTAACTGGTTCTGTTTGGTTCAGGCACCGAACCCAAACGACTTGGACCGACCGGTATCGGAGTTGCTTGAAATGTCCAGCCGAATTCTTGCGGCCTGTCTACGAGACTTCCCAGAAGTCGATCATGTTGAGATCTTTGGTCAAGCCAAGACCGCGACAGGAAATTCACGCAGCTTTGTATTATGCCCTGGCGGGATGTACGACCGTTCGCCCTGCGGAACGGGCACGAGCGCAAAGCTTGCCTGTTTAGCTGCAGATGCAAAGCTCTCTGAGGGCGAAGATTGGATTCAAGAGAGCATCATTGGGAGTACATTCCACGGAAGATATCGATGGCTCGACCGTGAGCTTGGGCATGTTTTGCCCAGCATAACGGGACGTGCTTTTGTCAACGCGGATGTGCAAGTCATCGTCGATGATCACGATCCCTTTGCATGGGGATTTTAGCGGAGAAGCTTTGGTTCCCATGAGCAAGCTCACGGGGGACCGCGGACGCGCCACGCCCCCTGCGAGTTTACTCGTGGGAGCGAAAGCTTAGTGGCTAAGCTAATCGTCGATGCTTGAATCGCTTTTTACCGACGTTGAGCCACCTTGCCAACCGCCGTTGACTGCGATGGTTTGACCATTGATAAACGCTCCATCGTCGTAGCTCACCGCTGCGACCACTCGGGCGATGTCTTGAGCTTTGCCCCACCGGCCTAACATGGATTCACCTGTGGCTCTTTGCTGCCAAGCTGCCGACGCGGCCATCCCCCATTCTGTTTGCACCCAACCAGGGGCTATGCAATTCACACGAACATGCGGAGCAACGCTTTTCGCAAGGCTCTTTGAGAAAGCCGCGACGGCAGCTTTGGTTGCTGAAAAGAACTGACCGCTGTCCCCTTCCATGCCATGTTCCGCTTGATCCCAGCCCAGGTGTACGATCGAGGGCAATCGTTCCGTGACTCTTTGCGTACTTAGCATTCGCGTTGCAACACGTCGGCTGAGGAGAAAGGTGCCATGCACGTCGGTAGCCCAAAGCCTAGCCAGCTTGTCGGCGAAGGACAAGGTGCGGGCGTCGCCGGTCAAGACGTCGGCACCTGCGGCGTTCACCCAAACATCCACGTACCCGAAGCGATCAAACGCGGCATCGACGAACATGCGGCTCGAGTTTGCATCCTGTATGTTGGACACGATTCCAAGCAACTCGGGAACCGGTTTTTGGAGGCCTTGAATGTTGGATACAGTTTCAGCCAAACCGGATAAGTTTTGATTGCAACTAAGTATCAGATTGGCACCGCGCGTTGCAAACTCGATCGCGATCGCCCGGCCAATGCCGCTCGAAGCGCCCGTGACAACCGCGACAAAGGGATTCGTCATGGAGGGATGCGTCATGGATCAATCCGCCGCTTCGTTCGGAGGTGGCTCGTAATTGAACTCTTGCCATTTGACGGCTTGTTCCATCGGTTCGATTCTTAGCACCAAAGCTCCGTTTTGAAAGACGCGGACGGTGCTGCTCGATTGGCTCACAACAATCGCGATGGCTTTGGTGCGTTGTGTGATTGCCGCCGCGGCCCAATGTCTGGAGCCTAGGCCTTTGGATAGCTGCAAATTTTCGTGAAGCATTTCGATGATTTGGCGAGATCGCTCCGCAACCGCATCGGGTGAGACGACAAAGGCACCGTCCATTTGCGCGATTTCTTTGATGTCTTCGCGAACACGCGGATCGTGCAAGTTGCGATTCTTTCGGCTGTAGCCTTTGAGCGGATCGAAGCCACTATCTTTGCAATGTTGAAGAACTTTGCGAGTGTCACCAACGACAAACATCGTGCCGACTTTCTTTCCCTCGCGCCCTTCGCGACCGATTTGGACGGCCAAGTCGATGACGATTTTTAAGTTGTTCAGTGGCACGGAGCTTTCAAGTCGCTGCAGGTCTCGGCTGGTGAAACGTCGCATTCGCTCGTCGAGCCGAATGATGGAAATAGAATCGATGCGATTGACTTCAAAGCCGCAATAGACGGCAATCACGTCGCAGTGGTTGGCCAGCAGTTCGTCTGCGACCGCTTCCAGCAAAGCATGTTGGAGGCGTTCGAGGAGGGGCGAATCTTCTTTGTTGAGAACGAGGGGAATGAGGCCGAACTTATCTGCATCGGCAAGGTCCTCAACGCGATCCGCTGCCACCAAAATACGTTTGATTTCGGGAGGCACCAGTTCGCGGAGACGCTCCCAATCGGTTGCGCTGTCGAGCAGTACTAAAATTGCGTCGGCCTTTACTGAGCAAGCCAATTTGCCAGCCGCTTCGATGACGCTTGCCAATTCTCGCGTGAACTTCTGAACAGTCATCTTGCAGGAGATCCGCGGTTGAGGAGGAGTTTTCGGGACGAGAGGCAGGTTGATTTGCGACATTTAGTCGCCGGTGAGTGTAATTTCCCAGTGATTTTTCATCAATCGGGGTGCCGAAGATCTGTTTTGACGTTGCGGCTCTTCACGGGACGGCTATACTTCGAGCCCCTTTGAGGGACAAAAGTCAGTGGTTTAAGGTTCGATCCGTTGGTGGTTTAAGGTAGATCATGTCCAAGGCTTGTGAAGTTTGCGCAAAAGTAGCGTCCGTGGGTAATCAAGTTGAAATTCGCGGTAAGGCGAAATACTTGGGCGGTGTGGGTACGAAGGTTACTGGTATCACCAAGCGACGGTTCACTCCAAATCTTCAAAATTGCAAGGTTTCGTTGCCAAACGGCGAAGTGAGAACGATTCGAGTTTGTACCCAGTGCATCCGAAGTGGTCGGATTCGCAAGGCCGTTCGAGCCAAGCCTTTCGCTTTGCCTAAGTAAGCGAAACAGAGGTCCGTCGATGGCTTTATCTGCCGAAGATGTGATTCGCATTGGGAATCTCGCCCGACTGTCTCTTACTCCCGTTGAAATCGTGGAACTAACAGATAAGCTCGGCCAAATCGTAGGGCTAGTTGAACAGCTAGCCGAGGTGGACACAGAAAACGTTGAGCCGATGGTTCACGCTTTCGATCTTCAAAACGTGCTTGCTGCCGATGTGCGCAAACTATCTTTGAGTCGCGTCGAAGCCCTTCAGAATGCCCCGTCCTCCGATTCGGAATGCTTTCGAGTCCCTGCGGTTCTTGGGTGAATGCCGTGTGGACGATCAGGTCTTTTCTGAACACTGATACTCCCGCGCTCGCTAAACTTTGGCATGACCATCATTCTGCTTTTCACTCGAAAAGCGTTTGCCCCATCAGCGTCTGGGATCAATGCGTTTTAAGTAAGCCGTTCTTTCATAGCAACGAATTTCTTCTGGCGATCAATGCTGAGAAGGTTCCAGTCGGCTTCGTGCACTTTGGTTTTTCAAGCAATAGGGATGGCAGCCGAGCGAGCGACTCGACGGCCATTTTGCATAAGATATGTGTGGCTCCGCATGGCGATGAGGACGCGATTGCCGGAGTGTTAATCGAACGAGCTTTGAATCACTTGCGTGCGCACGATGCCATTCATTGCACGGCTCTGGGGACGACCGAGTCGAACGCGTTCTATTTGGGTGTGGGTGAGGGCGACAATCTCATGGGGGTCATAGCAAAGGATGCGCGTACACAAAGATGGTTGGCCACTGCTGGCTTTGTACCGACGCGTCCAACGGAATGCTGGGAGCTTGACCTGTCTTCGTTTCGTCCGCCGATGGACCGAACTCAAATAGGTATTCGCAGAACTTGCACCGTTGGCCGACTTCTCGACGAGGACACTCATGAATGGTGGTTGAGTACCGTGCTGGGACATTGCGAGCAGATTCGCTTTAATTTGGTACTGCGTTCGCCCCCGAAGGTGGAAAGCGAAATTATGTTTTGGTTTCCAGACCCAACGATTATGGGTGTCGATTCGAGTGTCGTTCGGCTGTGGCTCCCTGACATTCCTGAGGGGGACGAGTCCAGAGAACGCTTTGTTTACTTGATGGCAGAATCTCTTAGGCAGCTTCAACAAGAGCGTAGGCGAGCGGTCCGCACGTTCGCTTCTGCAGACCATCAGCGTACGATTACTCTGCTGGAACGTCTTGGATTTCGTTCGGTTGAGCATGGCGTGGTGTTTGCTCGCGAGCTCTGAACCCCGAGTAGGTACAATTGATTCCATTGCTTTCATGCCAAATGCAAGCCGCAACCCGCAACGGTTGTCCACTCGCGAACAGACCATTTGACAACAAGGCCGTTCTGGACGTACGGGTCGTTTAATGCAAAGGATTCCGCTACCTCCCGACTTGGCCCCAAAAAAAGCAGCACCGCGCGGTCCACGGGATCTGTTAACGCTCCGCCCAAGATGAGTTCGCCACGCGCGGCCGCTTGTTCGGCGAGCGCAAGATGCTGTGGTCGAAAGGGCACGCGTCGGGCAACGTAGTCATCGACTACTTCATAGATGAGAAAGAAGTGCTTATTCATATATTGACAAACCATTCCAAATCAAAAACGCGAGTAAGCAGAGTAGTGAACAAGCAATAACAATGTATTCTGTTCGGGTCGGTTGGATACGGCAGATCGGGAAAATTCAGCTATGGAATTGTCCTGAAATAATTTCCGTAATTCGCCGTAGGATGGACTTCCAGTCCGTCCGAAAAAAGACGGACTGGAAGTCCATCTTAGGTTTTGCAAAATCGCATCTTATTTCGGGACAGTTACTAAGACGCTCGCTCCTACTCACAAAGCGGTTCTTCTCGCAGAAAGGCGAATTAGTCGCAAAGTGAAGTAGGGTGAAGTAAGCGGTGATTTTTGACATCCTTTCAAATCCGGAATCTGCGCAGTTTGGGTAGCGTAGCCGGGTTGTGCCAAAGATGCTGTCTGATGCAATGCAAAAGGCCGATATTCCAGCCATGTGCATTTCAATAGCAAGAATCGGTTAAGACATGGCTGGTGGAAAATGGACAAGTGATAGCAAGCACATTGCGATGGGCGCTCGCGCAGTCGCAATTGCTTTTGCATTTGCATTTGTTGCGATTGCCCACGGGAGATTTGCCCTACGTACTTCCGCACAAGAAATGGTTCGGCCAAGTTTGGTACGCTACCAGATCCCCGTACCTGAGTCGGTCCAATCCAATCCGGTTTTAAACGGTAATTTTCCGTTTCCGCAACCGCAAGTGATCCCGCTTGCACCCGCCACGATGGACCCTGAAAATCGTGTGCAACTTCAAAGCAACCTCGATCAAGTCACGTTGGTAACTCGAGATGCTCCGCTTTCTACCGTTCTGTCTATGATCGCTCAGCAGCAAGGGCTCAATATTGTTACCGGCGAAGAGGTCAGTCAACGCGTCAATGTCACTCTCACCAACGTCCGTCTGAACGATGCACTTGATGCAATCCTGGCAGTACACGGATACACATGGTCCAGACAAAACAACATCGTTACCATTTCTAGTATGGCAACGGAAAGAAAAACCTCGCCGTCGGTTCAAGGACGCATGGTGCGTGTTTTTACCCTCAACTACATCTTGGCAAGCGATGTGGACAAGGTCGTTAAGGGTCTGATGTCTCCGCTCGGTCAATCTTTCACAAACACAACGAATCCTGACGAAACTCGCAATGCACACGAACAGATGATCATCGAGGATCTGCCATCTTACCTAGACAGAATTGCCGATTACATTGCTCAAGTCGACATCATGCCACGTCAGGTCGTGGTGGAAGCCAATATCCTGCAAGTCACTCTCAAGGACAACAACAGACACGGCATCAATTTTAGCCAACTCGCTCAGAGAAATAGTTCCAGGTTAACAATCGGGACCATGGGATTGGCCGCAGGAACTCCACCCGCGACGATCATGCGGCTCGAAGGCTCGGATCTCACGGGCTTGATTGATTTGTTAAAGTCTACCAGCGATACCAAGACGCTGGCTTCGCCGAAGGTCGCAGTCGTCAATGGCCAAAAAGCAAGGATTTCCGTTGGGGGCGAAATTGGCTATCTGCTTACCACGGCAACCCCCACTAGCACCCTGCAAAGCGTGGCTTTCCTCAATTTCGGTGTGGTGCTCGAGGTCACGCCGATCATCACAGAGGACGGACAAGTTCTCATGACAGTCGCTCCCCAAGTTTCGACCGGACGAATCAATCCAACATCAAAACTACCGGACAAAGAGTCCACCGAGGTAACAACGACCGCCCTGCTAGCGGACGGTCAAGCCATCGTTATAGGCGGCTTGATCAAGGAGACGAGCAATAACAGCCAGAACAAAATCCCATTTTTGGGAGACCTTTGGGTCGTTGGCAAACTCTTTCAAAGTCGGGATGTTCTAAAGGAGCGCAATGAGATCATCATTACGCTGCTACCACGCATCGCGCGTCCCGGTGAATACTGTTCCTTCGGCACAGAAGAGGATCATCTACAAGCGACAACACCACTGCTTGACCGCAATCTAACGCCCGTCGATCGTAGCGCTTGGGAAGGTGAATTGCCTGACGCCGGCCGAAAGCCAAGATGGAAATGGTTGGGGCGTTAGGCATAACCAACGAAGTACCCATCAGACTTCGTGAGATGTTGCCTCGAAGACCAAAGGATTTAGAACTTCAGAAATCACACGGAGTGTGATTGGTATTTTAAAATCACAGCCTCTGGGCGTGCCAACCGCTAATCACGGCATCGCGATCGCTACCGGCAATGCATTTCCGAACCTTTCGAAATCCTTAAACGACCACACAACCTTTTTGTCCTTATCTACTTCCAGGATTTGTGGGTTGTTTGGTCCGGCATGGCAATTCACAATCCACGTGTTACCGTTAGGAAGCCGATCCACCATCGTAATCCATGCCAACTTCACGCCAGCGAGATCGTTCTCATTAACTTCCCAAACAATTTTTTTGTCCTTGGTGACTTCAATGACTCGATGGCCATCGCCCGTTCCGATAAGTGTATTCCCGTTCGCTAACCGCACTGCGCTATAGAGTTGCGATCCAACTTCGTACTCCCAAACGATGGCACCCTCGCGATTGTACTCGCGAATCAACTTCTCTCTTTCATGAGCGACAAGATACGTTCCGGTGTCGGTGATGCGAACCAGACGTGTATCGCGGTGTGGATCGGGAGTACTGACCTTCAATGGTGTCGAATGCACAATCGCGCCCTCCTTGTTTACTTCAATGATGCGAGTCGTCCCGCTTTCGGCGACCATTGTCAGGCCGTTCTCTAGGCGGCGAAACGCATGAATCTCTGCCTTGCCACTTTCGGCTTCCGGCTTGTACTTCCAAACTTCGTTGCCTTTTGTGTCCACCTCGATCACTTCGGTAAACGTGGTCTGCAACAGCCAATTTCCATTGGGCAATGGCTGTGCATCGTGAATCGCTTTGATAGGCAACTGCAACCCTAGCGTGTTGTCCGCGTTAACCACAGCCGCGATCTTCTTTTCATAGTCTGCAGCAAAAAAAGTTCGAGGCTTTCCTGTTTGCTGTCCGAACGAAACACTCTGCTGAACAACGACCAGCGAAAGCAAAACAAACAAGTTGCGGGTCTTAATCAATCGACTCATGAGAAACCGATGTGCTGGAGGGAGGAAAAACGGCGAACGAATGCTGAACAGTTTAGCAGAAAAGGAAATGCATTGACCTATCGATTGCCGTCTGGAATAAGGATAAACTATTGTCCAAAATGTTTCCTCCCGCTGAGACAGGGGTACCAATACGATGAAAATCCTCTTTTTACACGGCTGGCACTCTATCCCAGGCGGTGTGAAACCAACTTATCTAGCCGAGCAGGGTTGTGAAGTTGATAATCCCAAGCTGGACGACAACGACTTTGATGCAGCCGTTCGCAACGCTCAACTGGAATTCGATCGACAAAGACCCGATTGCATCGTTGGCTCGTCGCGAGGGGGTGCAATCGCTTTAAACATTCGGCCCTCAGGCGTCCCACTTGTGCTCCTTTGTCCGGCATGGAAAAAGTGGGGTAAGGTCAAAACCATCCACTCGAAAGTAGCAATTTTGCACAGTCGTGCTGACGAAGTTATCCCATTCGAAGATAGCGAAGAACTCATCGCGAAATGCCGACTTCCAACCGATACACTGATTGAGGTTGGTACCGACCATAGACTTGCAGACGAAGATTCACTCGCAGCCCTTTGGTGGGCCTGCAGATTACTGACATCCATTGAAGAGCTCCCATCCATCGACTACAGTCGAAACGTTAGCAACAGCCCGATTACCAATGAGGACGGATCGATGCAAGGGGAGTCGAGTTATATCTGTGATGCATGCGGAGAAGAAATCGTCATCCCATTGGACCTGACAGAGGGGGCTAGTCAAAAGTACGTAGAGGACTGCCCCGTCTGCTGCAGGGCAAACGTCATACACGTCGAAGTTGACACCGATGGCGAAGCACGAGTTTGGGCAGAGCCCGAACAAGACTAAGTGACAAGATTTGACACAGTGCGGCTTGCGCCGTTACGCTAACAGAAGTTTATTCACTTAAGTACGATCCAATCGAACCCGCTCGCCCTCCGCGAAAGACATCTTCACATGTCGAGAACAAACCAAAGTGCGATCGATCACCGACGGGCTTTCTTGGTCGCTTCCGCCACGGGATTGGCTGGAATGCCGTTTGGAGTTTCCCCATCCGCATTGGAGGCAAACTACCGAACGGCTACGAATGCCAAAGGGGGCGGTCGAGCCAAATCAGTGATCCTATTCTTCCTTTGCGGCGGCTCGTCTCACATCGATATGTGGGATTTAAAACCAGACGCCCCGTCCGACTACCGAGGTCCTTTTGTGCCTATCGCAACTTCTGCTGGCGGCGTAATGGTCGGCGAGCATCTGCCGCAAACCGCCAAACAAATGCACCATCTTGCGGTCATTCGCTCGGTTTCAGGTAGCGTCAACACAAATGACCACCATGCGGGCTACTACTATCAATTAACTGGACACGTACCCGATCCGACCTTTTTGTCGCAAGGAAACGACCGCCGTCCCTATTCGGACGATTGGCCTTTTATTGGTTCCGTAGTCGCATCCCGGCGCCCGCTTCATCCAAGCCTTCCCAACGCGATGACGCTTCCGCACATGCCGAGCAAGGCGCCTTACACACGACCGGGGCAGTTTTCAGCAAGGCTCGGGGTGGAGTTTGATCCAATGTACGTCCACGGAAGTCTTGACGACCCGATGAAGTTCCAATCGCCTTCACTCGTTCTGGCTGGCGATGTTACAACGGAACAACTGCAAACACGGAAGAAGCTTTTGGAGAAACTCGACGGCGCTCGACGTAGCTTCGATGGAGTTCATTCGGTACAGACTTGGAAGCAACACCAGCTTCGAAGCATCGATCTAATGATGTCCTCAAAAACGACGTCCGCGTTCGATGTTGCAAGCGAACCGGAATCGATTCGAGCTCGCTATGGTAAGACGGTCAATGCGATGAGTCTGCTGTTGGCTCGCAGGTTGGTCGAGGCACAAGTTCCCTTCGTTACGGTCTTTTGGAAAGAGAACGAAGCGATTGCCGACAAGTGCAAGAGCGCGGGTGGATGGGATACGCACGGCAACAACTTTGGTTGCCTCAAAGAGAACTTGCTGCCGGAATTCGACACGGCCTTTTCAGCCTTGGTCGAGGACTTGCATCAACGGGGCTTGCTAGATCAAACGCTGCTCTTGGTGACAAGTGAAATGGGCCGCAAGCCAAAGATTGGCGACCCTAGATCCGGTGGACCTGGCGGTGCGGGCCGGGACCACTGGACCCATTGCATGAGCGTCGTAATTGGAGGGGGTGGAATCTTAGGCGGGCAGACCTATGGCTCGAGCGATCGATTCGGTGAGTTTCCATCCGAACACCCAGTAACCCCTGCGGACATCGCCAGAACCGTTTACCATGCGATGGTTATCGAGGACCTACAAGCCCGCGACGCCCAGGGTAGGCCATATCAATTGATCGACGAGGGCAAGCCTATTGCCTCCCTGTTTGGCTAAGTCTACCAGTTGGTTTGAGCTATCGAAGTTGATGCAAGGGGTTACCAACCTCCTATAATCCTGCATATCCGCTCTGGATACATGCAGGTTTCTCTTTCAATGTTTGGATTTTGTAATGCAAGATATTGTCGACACCGCTGTAGGTGCTGGTAGTTTTAAGACACTTGTGGCGGCCGTAACCGCTGCTTCCCTCGTCGACACCCTCAAGAGCGCCGGACCCTTTACCGTGTTCGCGCCAAGCGATGAAGCCTTCGCAAAGCTGCCAGCCGGGACCGTCGAATCCTTGTTGAAGGACATCCCGAAGCTGACCGCTATTCTTACTTACCACGTCGTCTCTGGCAAAGTGCTAGCCGCCGATGTTATGAAGATGGATGGCAAAGAAGCAAAAACTGTCGAAGGAAGTGCTATTAAAATCAGCACCAGCCCTACCGTAAAACTCAACGGTACGTCCAATGTTGTTTCGACGGACATCCTCTGCACCAACGGTGTGATCCACGTTATTGACACCGTTATTCTTCCACCAGCGTAGTTGACGCTTGTGTAGGATATCTAATCTTTTCATTCGTGCTGAAACGTGTTCTCCGTCCAGCACGAATCTTTTCCTGTCACTTTCGTGGGTGAGTGTTGAGTTCTGATTTACAGGGCACTACGCTCAAGGGTACCGCAACTCTTAAATGGGTCTACACAAAAGTAGGTAGAGGAGGCCTTTCACTTTAGGATCGTTCGATCAATTAGTGGGATAGGCTTCCAGCCTGTCGCATTGAAGATGACAGGCTAGAAGCCTATCCCACGTCAAAAATCGGACACTTATTTATCGACCGGCCTTTGGTTGACTAACTGTTCCGAGTTGAGGCACTAAAGCCTTCTTTAGACTGAGGTCGGTTTGGATGCTTGCATTTCGTAATGAAATATCAGATCGTATAATTGCTCCGTTCGACGGCGAGCCTGCTCTGTTCGAAGGCTTTTCAAGGTTGAATCCCACTTCGAACTTATCCTCTTAGCTGCCTGTCGCACGTCTTGCGAGTCGCGCGGGGCATCTGTAAATTCGGTAGCTAGGAAATTAAAAGTGACCATGATCATAAACCTGTTTTCTATTCGTGGTTGAATTACTACGAAGTGAGTAGATGCATCTATCGTGCCAAATCACAACTCACCGTGTGGATTTTGCTGAACCGATTCGTTTTCACCTTGTGCCGATTCACGCGATACGTCGTTGAAGAAATGAATTTGAGTTAGAATTGTGGAGAAAATCAATTCGAAGAGGACAGACGTTATGAGGACCCTGGGATCACTTCAGGACCGTTTACTATCGGAGAACATTCGCTCGATCATTGAAAAGGTGATCGTTCGAATCGCAATCGGTGCGTTTGCCATCCATTTGTTCTTAATATTCTTAGTCGACTGGAAACTGATCACGATCGAAGATCCATCTGGGCTACTCAAAAACCCCATCGTCGCGATCTACACTCCGTTTTCCTTTATCCTTGTCTACGAAGTCTATTTACTGATCTATTACTTGCCAAGATCCATCTCGAAGTACGTTGGCAAGCAGTACGAAATCATCACATTGATCATCATTCGAAGGATCTTCAAGGACATTGGGAAACTTGACCTTCAGTCTGATTGGTTCAGCGTCACGGGCAATCGTTGGTTCACTTACGACATTATCGCTGCAGTGATCTTATTCTTTCTCATTCTGATTTTTTATCGACTAAATGACGCAAAGGAGTCGTTGGCTAAGCTTCAAAACCAACCAATGTCCCTCTCGATTTCTCGATTTATCTGGACCAAGAGATTGATCGCCGCGGGCTTGGTACCGCTTTTCCTTATCCTGGCAATCTATAACCTTTGCGGATGGCTGATCGAAAGCAACTTCTCCCCCAGTCCCACCCAAAACACGCTCCAAGACATCAATAGTATCTTCTTCCACGACTTTTTCACCATTCTGATTTTGGTTGACGTTTTATTGCTCTTGATCTCGTTGCCGCACACTCATGAATTCAACAAAGTCATTCGCAACTCGGGATTCATCATCTCAACCATTTTGATTAAGTTTACGTTTGGTGTCGATGGGCTTCTGGACGTTCTGCTGACGATCGGGGCAGTGCTAATTGGAGTTGTCGTTCTGGCCATTCACAATGAGTACGAGAAACTCTCTCGGGAAGTCGAACCAAGATCCCCGTGAGTGCTTGACGTTCGAAGCTCTAGTCGCCTTCGGCCGAATTAATTTCACCGCGGGATCGGGTAAGAATTATTGGAGAGGAGCGGCGCCAGTTGAGTCCGACAGAAATCGAACAGAACCATCCCCGAGTGCAACGTGTAAACCTCCTGGATGTTGGCTGAACAACTCGTCAAAAGGACCGCAATTATTGATGTTCCACAAACAAGTCGCTGGGCGTCGGGCTTGTTAGGAAGTTATTCCGGGACGATTCCCTAGTCGATCGGCTGGCGATTCCCTTCCAGCCTCGCTTAGGATCGTTCGATCAATTAGTGGGATAGGCTTCCAGTCTGCCGTATTGAAAATGACAGGCTGAAAGCCTATCCCACTTTAAAAATAGGACACTTATTGATCGACTGACCCTCATTGCGTCAAGAGAACATTGTCGCGTCTGATCGCTTTCGAAATAAAGCAATCGTGTTTAGCACGAGAAGATCTCTCGCATTTCAAGCACGCGCTTCGTCTTTTAGGGTGTGCCACCCTTTTCGGTCGTATACACCGGACACTGCTTGATCAAGTTAATGAAACTAACGAGACGGGCCTTTGACTGCTGCCGGTTGGGCTTCGGCTCGCTTGGCTAGGAAGTACGTAACGATTGCGACAAGGAAGCTGATACCTGCGTAGATGGCCGGCAACGTCGCGTAGGACGTCTCCTTAGGATTGAGGAGCATTAGCAAGAACATGATGCTTGCTCCGAATGAAGCGACAGACAAACTTAGGTAAGCCAAATAACGCGCGTCGTTCATAGTCGATTCTCCAATAGGAACAGGAAGGGGTTGAAGCACAGTTGCTTCGGAAACAAAATTGATTTTCTTGGTCGGCGAGAGAGTACACAAAACACCCGTGGCCATGCCACGCATGACGGTGACGACAATTCGCCCCGTAGGCACGACAATGCGACCATCCATCACCGCATGCTTCTTACGACGGATTTGTTGGCCGATTTCGCGATAAAGTTTTGATGCGAGCACAATGGCTGGACGACAACTGCGTGGCAGTGCGTTAATACCCATCTGTCCATTTGCGTAGTACGTCTCGGCCAACGTCAGCAACCTGGCCACGCTCGGTGCAACTTGAGCATTGGTCGGCAGCGCTTGCCCGTTCCTGTCTATGTCGCCCCAACTCTTTGGCAAGTAGCAGCGCCCTCGCTGCCAATCTTCCGCGACATCGCGAGCAATGTTCGTGAGTTGCATAGCGATCCCAAGTTGAACCGCCTGCTTTTCAGCCGCTCGGTTCCGCACGCCCATAATTCGGCACAGCATCAATCCAACAACACCGGCTGCTCGATAGCAGTACAAAATCAAATCTGCCTCGTCGTCGACTTGCCATGCGTGAAGATCCATTTCCATTCCAGAGAGAAGTTCCAGGGCATGCTGCTTTTCAATGCCTCGCTTCTCCACTAAATCGGTAAGCCATTGGGACGCTGGATGTCGAACAGCTTGTCCAGAAAAAATGCGTTCGACATCATCTCGTAGGGATGTTAGTCGCTCATTTGCAACTTGAATATTTGGAGCCGTGTCGACCGAATCGTCGCACCATCGGCACCATGCATATAACTTCTCAACGTCGTAGCGTATCCCGCTCGGCAAGCATCTGGCTGCCAATGAAAACGAACGGCTATGGCGGCGAATTACAGTTGCATTGTCCTCTGGGACATCGAAGAAAGGGTCCACCGGATTACCCTTGGCATTGTCGAGATTGTTGTCGATGGTTTTAGGAGTTATCATCGAACACGCACTCCGAAATCTTGAGCAATCAAACCACAAGTTGCCTTGGCCGAGTTGATCACGCCTGGCACGCCAGCACCTGGGTGAGTTCCGCTTCCAACAATGTACAAACCTGGGATGCGTTCCGATTTGTTGTGTGGGCGAAAGTATGCGCTTTGGGTCAACGTCGGCGCAACCGAGAACGCGGATCCTTGATAGGCATTAAGATCGCTCTGGAAATCTTGCGGCGTGAAGTGCCTTCGCGTGACGATGGAATCTCGTAAACCAGGCAAATGTTCTTCCAGCGATGCCAAAATCGAATCACCATACTCACCTGCAACAGCCTCCCAATCAATATTGGCTCGCCCTAGATGCGGTACCGGACTGAGTACGTAGAACGCCTCGCAGCCAGGGGGCGCAAGCGACGGATCGGTGACGGTCGGAGCATGCAAATAGAGGCTAAAGTCTTTCGGCAAGGAGTTGCCTCGAAAGATATCATTCAGAAGTCCTTTAAATCGATTGCCAAACAAAATAGTATGGTGGGCAAGGTTATCCCATCGACGATTAGTTCCAAAGTACATGACAAACAAGGACATCGACCATTGCATTCGCTCTAAGGCGCGCTTCGTCTTTTTGCCTGCTTCGGAGCTTCCGTAGAGTTTGGAATAAGTATGATGTACATCCGCGTTGGACACGACCAGATCGAATTTTTCGCGCTCAACACCATCGGTTGAGACCAAGTGAACCGTGGATCGATTGCGATCCTCCAGTTCAATCTCGCGCACCGGTGCATTGAGCCGCAGTTCACCCCCCATGCTTTCAAATAAACGAACAAGACCCTGAACCAGTGCACCCGTTCCCCCGCGAGGAAAGAAGACTCCCCACTGACGTTCAATCCAGTGGATCAGTGTGTAGATTGCACTTGTACTGAATGGATTCCCGCCAACCAACAGAGGGTGGAAACTAAAGGCTTGTCGAAGATGCTCATCCTTAATAAACCCTGACACGGCAGAATACACGCTTCGATCCGCGCGTAGTTTGATTAGCTCCGGGGCCACTCTCAGCATGTCGCGGAAGTTCAGAAAGGGAACCGCTCCGAGTTCCTCATATCCTTTCTTAAACACACGATGCGAATAGTTGGCAAAGCGATGGTATCCTGCAACGTCGGTTGGGCTTATGCGCTGAATCTGCTCCACAAGCCTCGCTTCATCCGAAACATAGTCGAACTGAACACCATCGGGCCACTGCAATCGGTACATCGGATCGACAGGGAGCAAATCTATAGAGTCCTTCATCGACTGCCCAGCGGCTTCAAAAAGCTCTTCGATACAGTGAGGTGCGGTGATGACTGTTGGACCTGCATCAAAAGTAAAGCCGGCGTCGTTGTAGACATAGGCTCGCCCACCCGCTTTGTCGCGTTTCTCGAAACAGACGGTCTCAAAGCCCATCGATTGAAGTCGAATGGCTGCTGCCAATCCACCAAACCCGCTCCCGATGACTGCCGCTCGTCCGCGAAAGGAGGCAGAACCCGCATGCCCTTGGGTGAATTGCTCTTCACGAGATTCAATGGTGGCCGACATGTGGATTCCGTTCACTTTGTGAATTCGTTGATGAAGCCATGCTTGGCTCTATGATTTGATCCAACATTGATCGCATTGCTTGCAACGCACTCGCGTCGACAACATGCTCACCCAAAACGCGTAGGGGTTCCTCGATACGCGACCGTATCGTGAGATCGCCAGTCACGCCAACCAGAAACACCAATTGTGAAGCTAGGTCCACCATAGCTTGTCGACTCGTTCGACTATGGCTTAATAGTTCGATTAGACGATGCAAATCGTCCGGTTCAGTTAGCTGCACAGCCCAGGCCCAGGGCCAAGTAACCCGGGCATGCCGAAGGTCGTCGCATCGAAGCTCAACATTCTCGGCCGCATCTCGCACTAATGATCGCAGCTCCTCCAAATCATTTCGCATTTGCAGAGCTATGCCTACATTCATCCCGAATCGTGAAAGTGCACTACGCAAAAGTTTATGGGAACTCATTGAGTTCGCCCCGAAGCTGGCTGCCATTGCAACCAGTCCGCCAGTCTTCAAGCGACTGATATTGCGAACAATCGAGAAAAAGTCTTCTGGGTCCTCACTATCGACGCGTGCAGTCAGATCCAACGTTTGGCCTTCATGACAACGTCGCGCTGTCACAATCATTTGTCGTAGCAGTCGACGTTGGACCGAGGGTGTAAGCGATCCGTCGAGCAACTGTTCCAGCGCCCGAAAGTACATCCAATTCCCGGCGTTCAAGGCTAGAGGGAGGCCAATCTCGCGATGCAGTGTCGGTTTACCTCGCCTCGATTGAGAGTCATCCTCGATATCGTCGATCACCAACGAGCCCGCATGCAACCATTCAATTGCGTTCCCAAGACAAGCAGGGGGAACACCCTGACCGCCAGCCATTTGAAACGTCAACTGCAACATGGATTCACGGATTCGTTTCCCGTTGCGAATCAAGAAACGGTTCGCCGGAGAGAGCAAGCCTGAATCGATCAAATCGATACATGGATTGGTCTTCGAGTCTTGAATGCTATTCCGTAACGACGATTGGCTGAAGGTCATTTGGCGAACTCCCTAGAATAGGACTCATTGGGCTCATGTTTATCGACCGCCGTCGGATCGAGTCGGAAAGGCGGCTTCGACTTCGTGAAGAATGATCGTACGAACCGAACCGGCCGAAGCCCGCCCGGTGGCATACCAACAACAATTCGAAAAGCATCCCAAAGAGTAAATTGGTGCGAATAGAATCGCGAAATGGATTCCTTAGGAAGGACACGATAAAAGCGTCGAAATATTTGATACCTGGCCGTTGGATGAACCAATCGGAACAGCAGTCGGTTTAGAAAGCGAGCGAACCGCGACCTAGCGTGATGTTGCTTGGCCAATAACTGAACTGCTTGCGTTGCCAATTCAGGAGTGGTAGTTGCAACCGATTCAGCAAACGAAACAGCCAATGGAAATGAGTAACCGGTGGCCGCATGAAACCAGCCACCTGAGTAACCGCCTGCCAACGCAGAATCAGCACCATCAGACTTTAAACCTGGCATCAGCTCTTTCGAAATTGGCATCGGCAAAACGCCAGACTCTTCCCGGACGATAGACCAATTCACGATACCAAGTTCCGCCAAGTAACGACGAACTTGGTCCAAGCATTCTTCGCGATCCAACAACGGATTGTCGGCAAAGCGAGTATCCTCTACCAAGACACGCCGTGCTTCGAACGGTAACGAATAGATGAATCGAAAGCCGTCGCGTTGATCGATCCGATCGTCCATGATGGTCGGTATGGTGAATGGCCAATCCGACTTAAGTTGAACTTCAAATCCCCAAAACTTTTGGTATCCGCATTGCTCAAAGCAATTGTCTCGATGTGATCTGGGACCACGGCAATCCACAACCAGCCGTCCGCGATAGACTTCGCCCGCTGAGGTTACGATCTTGGTCGACGTTAAGCTAATTACCTCGGTTTGCAGAAGCACTCGATTGGCGCATAGAGAATTATCCGAAGAGGCAAAACAGTCTCCAACCACCTTAGCGAAATGGGAGGAAGAGATCGAAGCATAACAGAGATCAACCCGCTTTTTAAACTGATCTAGTCGTACGCGGTATTGTGGCCATCGGACCTCAACGGCCGCCTCAACCCATGGCGATGCAGACGCACCCACATCGTTTGGATGGAAGGACCAAGTATGATTTCCACACAAGTGCGAATCCCGCTCGACCATCAAAACTCGCGATTCGGGTTGGTGATGCCGGAGCGCCAAGGCGATCAGTCCACTCTGCAATCCACCGCCCACCAAAATGTAGTCATATTCTGACTTCATCGAATCATTCCTCCTGCCAAATCCGTCTCTATGGATTTCAGCCGCGGTAGGTTTTCTACGACTCCGTGAAGAAGCAAATGAGGAACGGCGATCGACGAAAGTCCAATGAAAAGTGATCGAGAAAGTTCGGCCGAGAGTTCGCGACCGCTGCTCCAAAACCAGGTCGCGGCTCCAGCTAAACCGATTGCCACCAATGACAACGGCAAGACCGCAATCAATAGTTCCGATTTGGTCATTCGATGTTCTTTCCGAATGTGAGCAAGTGCGAGAATGGAATGCCAGCCACAGAAATACAATCCAAAGGAGAATAGAATTGGGGTCGATGCAAACAGAACAACTAGCAGCCCGTTCCTAACAAGTCGTGAATCTATGCCAACTTTGTTGTTGGTCCTCCTTGCAAGGGAAAAGCCAAAATCGGCAATTGCGATGGATACGAAAATGAAGCCTAGGAATCTCGCGGCCGTTACGATTTCCGCACCGCTTGTCCTCATCGATCCAGGAACGATCCATTCGAGAATGCTCTGCATCTCCGACGGACGGCAGAGTGCGGGAATCCAAATCACTAAGCCTCCCAATGCCATCGCGGCCAAGTGATTCCAAAGGTGAATTCTGGACCGAGACTCATCATCTTCCCAACCAAAATGCCAAGCTGAAACTAAAAAAAATAAGATCGCAGTCCCGAGCGGCACCACAATCCATCCAAGTACTACAAATGCGGCAACGGCCAGATAACCACTAAAGAAAAACCAGCTCCAGTAGCGTCCAACAATGGGTGCCAACAATTGCTTCCCCGTCAGTGAATCTAAACCGCCATGTGGAACTCCAACGAGGCAAATCGCAATTGCGAGAGCGACAGCATAAATGACCGGCATCATCGTGAACCCAAGTCCGACGAGCGTGATAACGCCCGTGCAGACTGTACAGAAGATGAAGTTGTGCATGCTAGTACACCCGCAAAGTCCGAGTTACTTTACCCACTATGCCGTTGCGTAACCGCTATCTCGAACATCGCCGGTCCGAGAACCACTCTTGGCTACAGCGATGAAGTAAATCAGGACTCCGAATCCTGCCTTGGCAGTGATATCAGCAATGGAATAACCGATTTGCAATCCGATAACTCCCGTTGCATCCACGGCGCCACCTGCTTTTGCGGCGAGAGCAGCTTCAGTTCCACCCATTGCATAGGCAATTGGATAGACAGCCCAAGTAATCAAGAGCACGAGACGTGCCACTTCGATCAATCGTCGCGCAGCCACAGGTTGGGTCGCGAGCGAATTGGTCAATTCGACCCACAATACGTAGAGGATGTAGAAGAATGGAATAGACGAAAGCGCACCCCAGATTACTCGAGCGGTCCATCCCGATGGGTCCGCGATAACTTCGCCTGGATAGCCAAGCCCTATCATCAATGCGGCGGCAATTACCAGCCGTATCAACAAAGACTGTGCCTTTGCCTTTTCCAACCGCAGCACCGCGACGAGCTCAACCATCAACAAAGGAACTGTCAAAATCCAGTCGGCGTACCGATAAAAATCGTTAAAGCCTGTT
>Ga0105046_10005609_pt1 | contig 19858 bp, 15 predicted proteins | sample MAT03_FD_78385 | JGI IMG/M metagenome (GOLD analysis project Ga0105046, IMG submission 78385) | Freshwater microbial communities from Lake Fryxell liftoff mats and glacier meltwater in Antarctica - MAT-03 (megahit assembly) | ecosystem: Environmental > Aquatic > Freshwater > Ice > Liftoff... | reverse complement strand
GTAGAGGTTCGCGTTCGGGGCGAGCGAGGCCGGCGTGCGCGTCGGGCCGGAGTAGCCCGTCGAGACCGACGACAGATTACCGCGCGTCGACGCGAAGACGAGGCGTCCATCCGGCGCGTACGCCGGATCGAAGTCGTGCGTGAGGATGCCGTTCTCGAGCTCCGTCGCCGGGGCGAGGCCGTCGATGCGCGCGCAGCCCGTTCCGTCGCTCGCCATCTCGTAGATGCGCAGCGGGACGGTTGCGCTCGTCCGCGCGGCGAAGGCGATGTGCGTCCCATCCCACGAGACGGCTGGCCCGCGGACGTCAGCCGTCGTGTCGAGTCCGCAACCGCCGAGCAGGCTGCGCGGTGCGCCGAGCGCGATCGCGCCGTCCGCGCCCAACGTCGCGTCGGCGATGCGCAGATCCGCGCCGCCGCGGAACGCGTCGAAGTCGTCGAGCCGGCCGATGCCGAGCGGCCGCGCCACCCACACCACGCTGCGCACGGGCTGCGCCTCTTCGAAGATCTCGCCGCGCGCGATCGCCTCACGGCGCTCGATCGCGTGCCACTGCGCCATGATGCAATACGCAGGCACCTCGTTGAGATCGCCGTTCGTCGCGTCGTAGGACGCGCAGTCGTCAGGCGTCGCGCGGTTGATCGCGGCGCCCGTCGCGCCGAAGTCCTCGAACAGCGAGCCGCCGCGGTGGCGTAGGCCCTGGCCCTCGGCGACGAAGTCGGCGGTGAAGACGTTCTTGGCGACGACGCGGCTCTGGTTCGGATCGGGCGACTCGTAGGCGAGGAACTTACGGACGAGCCGGTAGTTCGCGCGCCGCGCAAATCGCGAGAAGCCGCCATGCGAGCCGCCGCGCAGCTCGAACGCCGGCGAGATCAGCGAGTGGCAGTTGAGGAACATGCAGCCCTTGCGCACGAGCGTCGGCTGCACTCGGTTCGCGAAGTAGCGGAAGCCCTCGGTCACGGTGTCTTCGCGGACGAGCGCGGGGTTGCGCGCGACGAGCTCGCTCGCCCATCGAGCGATCGCGGCGTAGCCGGCGACCTCTCGCGACGCGAAGGTGTCACCGCCGACATGGGAGGTGCCGCCGCCGAGCACCGCCAGCGGCTTCAGCAGGATCTCGGAGCGCTCTACCGGCTCGGTGACGTGCTGCAGCGCGATGAAGTAGTTCCAGCGCGTCTCTTGGTCCGTGTCCCCGCAGGCGAGATGCAGGTCCGCGAGCCGCGCGCCATGGCAGTTCGTGCTCGCGCAGCCCGCGCGCATCACCGGCCAGACATCGCTCTTGAAGCGCTCGTACGACGTGGTGTCGGCTGGGTCGACGTTGGGATCGAAGTCAGGCGCAGCGCCCGCGCCGCTCGTGCAGTCCGTACCGGCCTCGACCGCGGGCGGCGCAGGCGGCGCGCCAGTGCGCGTGTGGCCGTTGTTGATCCAGCCGACGAGGTGATTGAAGACCGTGGAGGCGACCTGTACGCCCGCGCCCGCCGCGTGGCGGATGTCGGTCCGAACCATGACGGTGCGCTGCTCCGGGAACGCCGGGTCGGGCGCGTCGAGCGTCTCCACCGCGATCTCGCTCGGCGGCGAGACCTTCATCAGGAAGAGGCCGAGCGGATACGGCCCGTACGCCGACAGCGCGTCGCGCCGCCGCATGAGCGAGTCGTAGCTCGTCAGGTCGAGATTGCCGGCCGCCTGTCCGTCGCGGGCGAGATGACAGCCCGTCGTCTGCTGCGCGCAGGTGAACTTGATCGCGGGGGCGATCTCGCGGCTGTAATACGACTCCTCGGGCGGCGGGATCTCGCTGCAGGCAAGGAGCACGAAGGCCGCGGAGAAGCCTGCCAGGACCTTCAGGGAGACCGACAGCCGAGTCGACGCGCGTGAACCAGTCATCGGCACCTCCGAGCGCTGCGCGCTCAGGAGGAGCACATCACCGGGAGGCCCCTCTCCGGTTGATTGCGCGCAAGCCCACTGCGCGTAGGCGACCCCACATCAGCACGCTTGTAGGTAGTGCGAGCGCTCGCGGACCGTCGTCCACTTGGCGAACGTGCGGAGCGTGCTCAGGTCGCCCTCGGCGAGCTTCTCGAACAGATAGTCCTGGATCCCCTTGAAGACCGCGCAGAGCGCGCTCTCCCGCATGCGCCCGAACAGCGAGCCCTGGGTGCGGTGGCTGTGAACCGGGCAGACGCCGCAATAGGGCTGATAGGCGCAGTTCACGCAGTCGGGTTGCCCGTCCAAGTTCGAGGCGATCGTGAGGGCGCGCACGGTCGGATGGCCCATCAGCTCGCGGTACTTGCTGGTCTCGACGTCGCCGATGAGAAACGAATCGTCTCCCATCTCGTGCAGTATGCGGCCCTCATCGCACGTGAAGATCTTGCCGTCGTAGTTGTAGGCGACCTGGCCGATCCCGGCGCCGCACGGGCTGCGGATGTCGAGGTAGTTGGGGTCGGTGCCGGTGAGGATCTTCGTGAGGAAGATGGCGGCGAAGCGCTCGAGGATCTCCACGCCATCGCGGTTGAGCGCCAGCATGTAGTCGAGGGCGCTCCGGTAGAAGGTGAGGTACTCGTCGCGCGGGTACTCGACGCGATCGCCGACGCGCGCGGCGAAGCCGAACGGATCGACGGGCCTCAAGAAGAGCGCGCGGCAGCCGAGCGCGATGTAGGAGTCGACGACCTCGCGCGGCATCGCGAGCGTGTCCCGCGTCGTCGTGAGCAGCGCCTCGATGTGATAGAGCGTCGGGTCGAGGCCGCGCTCGACGTAGGCGTGGTTGATCCGGGCGATCCAGTGGGCCGCAACTCCATGCGCGCTGCCACCGGCGAGCTTGCGCTGCTTGTCGTGGAGCGCCTGCGGGCCGTCGATGCTCGTGCAGATCTGCACCTTGTGATCGAGCAAATAGGTCATCCGCTCTTCGGTCATGAGGCCGAGGTTCGTGACGAGCGTGAACTCGAGCGACTTGCCGAGCGTCGCGTTGCGTCGCGTCGCGTACTCGATGATGTGCTGGACGACGCCGAAGTTCGCGAGCGGCTCTTGCGCTCGCTGATGAGGGCCGCGGCGTGCTTCACGTCGAAGACCGCGCGGACGAGGTTGGCGGCGCTGAGCCGCTGGTAGAGCTCGCTTTCCGGCGGCACGGCGCCGCTTCGGAACGCGCGAAACTCGTCCTGCGTCAGCAGCGCGAAGCGACCGTCGAGCGAGGTGACGAGCATCTTGTCGCGGATCGCGCGAAAGCGGCAATCCGCGGCGAAGGTGGTCTTCTGCGCGGTGAGCTGGACGAGTGTCATCGGCGTCACGGTTTCTTCCGTAGTGGGCTGTTCGGCGATGGACTGTTCGAGGACGCGAACAGCGCGTCGAGCGGCACGAACTCGCTCCAGCCGAACGCCGCTGGGTACTCGCGCCACGGACCTTCGCAGGTTCGGCGCACGGCGCAGCGCTCGCACGGCTCCCCATGCGACTTGCCCTCGACGACGCGCCACTCGGAGTAGTCGGCGCGCTCGCCGTCGAGGTCGATCACCGTCGTGTGCGGGATCTGGTCCTCGACGGCCAGCTCCTCCATCCCGCGCAGGAAGCAGTAGGGAATTCCCTCGCACACGAGGCGCATGCCGAGCTGCCGGGCGATGTCGCGCGCGGCGCGGAGCGCCTCGCCGACCTCCGGCAAGCGCGGGACGACCTCGTCGAAGTAGACCTCGGCGCTGCCGACCGGGTGCACGAACGCGAGCTGCGCGTGACGGACGCCGAGAGAGCCGAGGAGCGCGACGATGTTCGGCAGATCTTGGACGTTGCTCTTGGTGATCACCGTGTTGGTCACGACCGGAATGTTTCGCGAGGTCACGTTGCCGATGCCGGCCGTGGTCTGCGCGAAGCTGCGCGGAGCCCGCGTGAGCCCGTCGTGGATCTCGGCGGTGGAGCCGTGGAGCGAGGGCGAAAATTCGGTCGCGCCGGCGCGGAGAAGGGCGTCGATCGCCTTCGGATACGCCATCATCCGCCCGTTGGTCTGGATCTGGATCGGTCGATATCCCATCGCCGCCGCGCTCGCCACGATGCGCAGGATGTCCTTGTGCATCGTCGGCTCGCCGCCCGTCAGCACGAGGCCGCGCGTCTCGCCCTTCACCGACTCGATTCGGGCGATCAGCTCGTCGAAGGGGATCGCGCCGCTCTCGGAGCGCTTCTCACCCTGCGCGCAAAAAACGCACCGATTGTTGCACGCGAACCCGACTTTGATGTCGGCTCGGGGCAGTGGGCGCATCCGCGAGAGGATTGCAGCGCGGGCGAGCGACGCAGTTGACCGCGATCAACGCATCGACCGGACGCCGGCGCATCACCTCGCCGAGCGAGCCTGCGTGGCGCGGCGGCGATCACGGCGTCCAGCGAACGCCTGCGAGCCCGATGAAGGCGACGCGCTCTTCGAGGTACAGGAACTGCTCGTAGTGCGAGTACGCGACTGCGCCATCGACGAAGAAGGCGAAGCGCGCGTCGGGCGCGGTCCACTCGACGCGCGCGCCGAGCGTGTAGGTCTGGAACTTCGAGAGCTCGCGGTCGAGCGAGCGGTAGGTGGGGATCGTCGGCGAGGCCGCGGCGCTCTGCACGACGTAGGTCCGGCGCCAGAAGGAGGCGTTCCCTTGCAGGTAGACGCGGCCGTAGGCGACGAGGCTCCACTCGCGCGAGAGGCCGAGCGTGACCGCCGGCTCGAGCGTGTTGGCGACGAGGCCCCAGCTGTCGAGATAGACCTGATAGTCGAGGCGCAGGCTGCCGCGCAGCGCGCGCACGTAGTGAAGCAGGCGCCCTGCCATCGCGACGCCGACGCGCGCGTCGGGCACGCGCTCCGGGACACGATTGATCGCATAGGCGGCGAAGCTCGCTCGATCGAGCTCGACGCCGTCCGCGCGCGCGCGGTCGAGCGCGGCCTGATCGAAGAGCGGCACGAAGCGATAGGGCTTGCTCTGGAAGCCGCTGCGGGCCGTGAGCGTGACGGCGCCGCGCAACAAGGTGCGCGGACCGAGCACCTGGGTCAGCGAGACATCGGCGCGGTGCGTGCGCACGCTCTCGTGCTGCTGGTCGAAGGACTCCCGCCGCCCGACGAGATCGCTGCTGAATCCATAGCCGAGCTGGAGCACGGTGTCCGGCGAGCCGAGGCGCGCGCGCAGGCCCAGCCGCCCACCGTTCGAGAGATAGTCGGACTCGGTCGAGAGGTGGTAGTCGAAGGATGGAAGCCAGTCGCCGAAAGCCTTCGAGACGCCGAGCGTGGCTTCGGTGCGCACCTCGCGAAAGCCGCGCGTCGCCTGCGCGATGACGTCGACCGAGGCCGCGCTCACGACGTCGACGCCGACACGCGCGCGGACTTCGCCGCCGTCTTCGTCGAGCAAGTAGCGCACGGAGGTCTGCGGCGTGACGACCGTGACGTCGTCGCCGTCGGCGTAGACGAGCGCGTCGAGCGCGAGGCGCCACTTGTCGTCGGCGCCCGCGCGGATGGCGACGAGCGCGGTGATGAGGAGCGCGGCGAAGGCGAGCGCCGCGAAGGCCGCGCCCTTCGGCAGCGTGCGGCGAGACGGTGCGCGTCTCAGTTGCATCCGCAGCCGCCACCGCCGCCACCGAAGCCACCTTCGGCGCCTTCGCGCGTGCCGAGCACGTGGCCCCGCAGCGCTTCGCGATCGCCGTCGCCGTCGGGCGCCATCGACGGGCTCGCGAGGTGCTCGCGCTCCCAGGGACGCGTCGTGGCGCATCCCGAGGCGACGAGCAGGAGGCAGGGAAAGAGAGCGAGAAGACAGCGACGCATGGCTGTGCCTCAGAGGGAGAGCAGATAGGCGACGAGCGCGTCGAGTTCGCGCGGCGAGAGCTGCGAAGTGCCGCCGTGGGTGTCGGGCTGTCCGTCGCGCTCGTTGAAGCCGCGCTCGCCCGCGAGGAGCGCGCGATGACCGGGCGTCGCGACCACCTCGCGCAGCGAGCGCGCCTGCCCGTGATGGAGAAAGAGCCCGCGGTCCCAAGCGCCCCGCAGCACGGGGACGCCGACGCGCAGACCTGTGTCCGTCTGGACAGCGAGAGGGAACGTGCCGAGAAAGCCAGGCGTGAGGCGATCGACGTCTGCGTGCGTCTCTGGATGCCGCATCGGCGTCACGACGTTCGGCAAACGTAGCGGGCCGTCGGCGCTCGTCATGACCGTCGGCATGGCCGTCGCAGTGACTGGCAGCGGATGGCACGTCGCGCAGCCCGTCGCGCTCGAGGCGTAGAGCTCGCGACCGACGCGGACGTCGGCGGAGGGCCACGCGGCGTTCGGGTTCGGCGGGAGACGCGGCGCGGTGAGGAGAAAGAGTCCGAGCGCGCGCGTGATGCCGTCGAAGGAGAGCGAGATCGGCTCGTGGACGATCGTGCCGTCCGGCGCGAGGCGCTCGGCCCAGAGGCCATCGCCGAACGAGGTGTCGCGGCCAACGAGGCGCCGCGCGCCGTCGAGGAAGTGTTGCTCGCGCGTCAAGGCAGCCGCGCCGTAGGTGCGCGTCGCGCACTCTGGCGGCGGGTCATCGGCGCAGCGCAGCACGTGGTTGCAGCCGGCGAGCGTCGCGTCGGCCGTGCAGGCGGCGCGCGCCGGATACCGAGACCAGACGCGCGTATCGAGCTGCTCGCAGCAGAAGTTCTCCTTGCGGGCGAACTCGTTCAGCACCGGGAAGAAGTTCTCCTCGGTCATCGCTGCCTCGACGAACCAGGGCCGGCTGTCGTAGCCGCCGCGGTAGGACATCACGAGGCGCACGCCGTTCTCCGGGTCGGTGAGCAGCGGCATTGCGACCGCCTTGGCGACGGGCGCGCCGTCGCGGTGGCAGTGCACGCAGGTCTGATCGCCGTCGACCGTGAGCCTGGCGGTCATCGCGTTGAAGACCTCGCCGAGCTCCGCGTCGGTCGCGGGGAAGGCGCCGCCGCTCACGTCGCCGACGGGGGTGTGCTCGACGCGCTGCGCGCTCGCGGGCGCTGCGAGGTCGAGCTTCGTCAGCGTCTCGCCGAGCGAGTCGACGACGACGAGCGCGCGCCCTCCGTCGAGCGCGGCCGCATCCGTCGAACCAAAGCCGGTGCGATAGAGCCCGGTAGCTTGCGTCTCGCGCGGCGTGAGCGCGCCGCTCGCGACATCGATGTCGAACGTCTGCACCTCACCTGAGCCGCTGAAGACCACCGCGATCGCCGGACGGCCGTCCGTGCGCGTGATCCGCACGACGCGCTCCGGCAGCGCGCCGCCGACAATCCAGGCCTCGCGCGTCGGCAGAAAGGCGAGGCGCGACGGCGGCCAGGGATCCGGCGCGGGCAGCGCGAGCCCCGCTTCGGGATGATCTGGATCCACATCGCGGAAATCTTTGCAGCAGATCGTGTCGGAGGTGTAGCGCTGGACCCGCCGCAGATCGTCGAGCGCGAGGACGTCGATCTCGTTCTGGAGATCCTGGAAATTCACGTTCGCGGTTCCGTCCCCCGGAGCGCCGTCGTGGTCGCCATCGAAGCCTGTGTCGGGCGGGTGGTTCGTCCCCTGACCGGTGTGCAGCAGCACGATGAAGTCGCCGACGATCGCGGCATCGAGCACGGGCGCGTTGGGCGAGTACGTGCCGACGAGCGCTCCGTCCGCGTCGAGCACCGTGAGCGTGAGGCCCGTCTCGCTCGTCACGAGGACGCGCGAGCCATCGGGCGCGACGGAGACGCGGCGTGGGTTCGTGGCGATCGGGGTGCCGATCGGCTCGTCGGGCTGCCGCAAGATCGCGCGCGGGACGATGGCGAACGCGGCGCCGAGCCGCACATCGCCGACGAGCAGCGCGTCCTTCCAGCGATTCGTGAAGTACGCGCGGCGGCCGTCCGGCGAGAACGCGACGCCCTCCGTGTAGTAGGGGCACGGCACCTCGGCGACTACGCGGCCTTCGCGCGTGTCGACGAGCGACGCGTAGGCGGCGTAGCGGTTCGCGACCAGCAGATGGCGTCCGTCGGGGTGGAGAGCGAGGGCCACGGGGCCGGGTCCCACGCGGATGCGTTGGCGCGTCGCGAGGGTCGCGGCGTCGACCTCGGCGAGGTCGCGGCCGAAGTCGCTCTCGGTGCCGGCGAGGGTGACCCAGAGCGTGCGTCCGTCTGCGCTCGCGGCGATCGCGCTCGGGCGATCACGGTGCGGCTGCGGTGACCAGAGCGGTTCGCCAGCGCCGAAGAGGTTCGGCGTCGGCGTGAGCTCGCGCGGCGGCGCGCTCGGCGTGCTCGGCGCGTCGCAGCCGTGGAGCAGCGCGAGCGCCGCGCAGAGCACGAGCATCGTGGGAGCGGCGAGCGCGGCGCGCGTATGGAGCGCGCTCATGGTGGCGACCCACAGACCGCGGCGTCGATCACTCCGCCATCGAGCGTGCCCGCGTCCGGGACCGATGCGTCGGGATCGATGCACGGGGTGTCGTCGCGCAGGGCGATGCGCACCTGGGCGCCGCCCGTGCAAGCGCCGGCGTGCACGATCACCTGGACGTTGGCGGTGTGCCCGATGAGGTTCGAGGCGAGCGCGTCGTTGAAGAAGACCAGCCAGTCCTCGACGACGCCGGCGTCGCCGGTCGTGGGCGAGAGCGGCGCGAAGCTGTCGCGCTGATCGACCGTGGTGAGCGTGTCCCGCACCTCGATGTGCCAGGCGACCTCGACCGTCGACGCGGCCGTGCCCTCGACCGCGAGCGAGAGGCGCAGCATCAGGAAGCCTTGAAAGCCGTGGACCACTTGCACTGCGTCGTCGTCGTCGAGCCCCGTGAAGGCGCTGCGGCTCCCCGTGCCGAGCGACACACGCAGCGCGCAGGGACCAGCGTCGAGCGTCGGCGCCGGCGTCGACGGCGGACAGCCGGCGAGCGCGACGAGCACGACGAGCACGGCGACGGCGCGCGGGAGGACGCGATGTGATTTGTTGTTCATGGCGCTTCTGCGGTGCGCGAGTCGAGCCAGCGGGCGATCGCGCGGTAGGCGAGATCGCTGCGATCGGCGAAGACCGCGCCACCGCCGTGCCCGCAGCCGCCCTGGTCGAGCGCGAGCGGCGTGCAGAGCGCGAGGGAGCTTTCAGTCGGGCCCTCGAGCGCAAAGGCGCAGAGGTGCGCGGCGTTCGCTGCCAGCTCGTCGCGGGTGAGCGGCTCGTCGAGCCAGGTGCGCGCCGCGTCGGCCCGCCAGGCGCCCGGCGCGTAGAAGGTGAGCGCGCGATCGGGTCGGCCGTGGCAGCCTCCCGGCGCGCAGCGCGCCTCGAGGTGTGGCTCGACGTCCGCTGCGAACGCATCGAGGTCTCCGACGCGCATCGGCTCCTGCCCCGGCGCCGGCCCGAAGCAGCCGACGAGCTGCGCCGCCGTGAGCGCGAGCAGCAGGGTCGCGCGGCGACTACTCATGGGGCTCCGTCGCGTTCGCGTCGTAGACGGCGCCGGACTCGATCCACCGCGCGACCGACCGAACGTCGTCATCGCTCGCGCTCCTCGCCGGGCACGCCGGCCCGAGCGGGCGCGGCGCCTCGAGCTCGGCGCCAACGAGATGTTCAGCGAGCGCGCTGCGTCGTGCCCGCAGTCCGTCGAGGTCGACGTAGCGTCCCTCGCCGGTCGCGGCGTCACGCACGAGAAGCGCCTCGTACGCCGCAGAAAACCGCGTTCCCGCGCGCGCGTCGAGCGGCAGCCCTATGGCGGGCGCGTCGCCCGAGTGGCAGCCAGCGGCCGTGCAGGTGCGCTCGAACAGCGGCGCGATGGTCGTGCGGTAGTCGATGTCAGAGGGCGGAGCGCTCGCGTCGAAGGGCGCGAGCGGGCGCCGCCGATCACGCGCTGCGAAGGTCGAGAGCGTCACCGACGCCGCGCTAATCACGTCGGGCGCTGGGCCTTGCGCGTCCGCGGGGCGACCGCTGAAGGCGCCGTGGCAGCCCGCGCAGTCGTGGGAGTAGGTGGGCGCGTTCGTGCCGCCCGGCACGCGCTCCTCACCCTGCGCGAAGTACCAGCGATCGAGCTGGTTGCCGCGCACCATGCCGCGGCTGTCGAGCCACTGCAGCAGGACCGGCGTGCGCGCGGGGATGCGCACGAAGGCTGAGCCATCGGACGCGAGCGGCACCTCCGCGAGCAGGCGCGCCGGCGGCTGTGCGGAGAGCCCGACGGTCGTGCCTCCCTCGGCGTGTCGCGCGAAGGAGTCTGCGCGTGCGCCGCCCCAGGCGAGCACGCGTATAGCGGCCAGGTCGTCGCGCAGCGAGCGCGCGCCGAGCGGCGGCGCACGCCCGTAGAGCATCTCCAGCACGGCGACGTTGCGCAGCACGAGCGTGCCTGTGGGCGCGCTCGGATCGACGATCGGCGTGTGTCCGTCGTCCTCCGGCGCGCGCGCGATCAGCGCGACCGGCGACCGATCGGAGAGGCCTGGAGCATCGACGAGCACCTCGAACGACTCGAGGTGCGGCCCATCGATTGCGTCGCGCAGCGTCACCGCGACGATCGCGTCGTCACCGGGGCGCGAGGGGTCGTCGATGGCTGCGACGATGCGTCCGTCGGGCAGCGCCGCCGGATCGCGCCAGCGTCGCGCGTCGTCGACGACGCGCAGCGCCGGACGATAGCCGCCGACGCTCGCGTCGCCGCTGCGCGCGTCTGGTACGACGGGCCCGAGCGAGCGGTCGAGCACCGCGAGCGCGCCGCGATCGTCGGTCGTGCGCGCATCGTCGAGCACGACGAGAGCTTGCCGCCCGTCGGGCAGATCGCGCGGCGCGTACGGCACGCGCGGCGCGAGGCTCGCGCCGAAGTGCGCGTGGTACTCGGGCTCGCCGTGGTGCGCTGGATCGTGACAGAGCGGAAAGCGGAAGAGCACGCCCTCGAGCCCGAGTGGCCCGCGCGGGCCGAGCTGCTCCCGACGAACAGAGAACGCGAGCTCGCCGCGCGTCTTGCCGGACGCGAAGATCGCCGGGCGCATCTCGGGAACGGGTGTGAAGGTGAGCCGCTCGAGCGCACCGTAGGCGTCGATCGCGACGAGCTCGGGAGGCACGCCCTCGCCGTCGGTGCCGACCTCGCCGTGCCCGTCCCAGGCCGCGACGATGCGGCCATCCGGCGCATAGGTAGGCGCGGCGAACCCGCCGGCGCCCTCGGGCGAGACGCGCCGTGCGGCGCGCGTCGCCAGCTCGAGCTCCCAGATCGCGAAGTTGAGCTCTCCTGCTCGGCGCATCGCGAACGCGATGCGGCGCGCATCGTGCGAGACCGCAGGCTCGCGCACCTCCGCTAGGCCGTCCGGGTGGAGCGCCGCGCTGAGGTTCTCTTCTGCGCCGCCCCCCACGGGCCATGGCGCGAGCCAGACGTCGCTGCCCTCGGCCTCGCGCTCGATGCGCCACGGTGCGCGCTCGGCGATCGGCCCTCGCACGAAGACGAGGCCGGCGGGCGCGCGGCCCGCGACGACGTCGAGCATCTCGCGCTCGTGCTCGGCCCAGAGGAGCATCGCCGCGATCCCTTCGGCGTCGAGCGGCTGAGCGACGGGCGCCTCAGGAAAGAACGTGCCATCGCCGCCACGGTGCACGAGGCCTCCCGCCTCGGCGCCGATGGCCTTGCGCACCAGCCGCGAGCGCGCCGGATCGTCGCTCCAGAGGTCGAGCATCTTGCGCAGCACATCGTTTGCCGCGCGAACCTCGAGCGGCGCGAAGCGACCCGTCGCAGGATCGGGCGTCGCAGGGATCGCGGTGAACGCGACGTCGCGCGGTCCATGGCAGCCGCTCCGCCCACAGCGCGCGACGAGCGTTGGCAGGACCTTCTCAGCGAACTCCAGCTCGAGCGAGTCGAGCTGCAAGTCCTCGCCGCCCGAGCCGAGCGGCTCGGCAGCGATCCAGCGCGCGATGTCCGCGACGGCCGGATCGTCCGGTCCCGTGAAGAGCGCCCCACCCGCGTGCGGTCCGCCGCCCGCCCACGTCGGCATCGGTCGTCGCAGCAGCGTCGAGAGCGCCGCCGGCTCGGTCGTGACGACGCGTGCACGGAAGGCGAGGCGCGCGGCGTCGAGCTCCGCTGCGTGCGCCTGCCCGTCGAGTTGCACGAAGAGCCCGACACTCGGCATCGCCTCGCCGGGTGCGACGCCATGGCAGACGGGCGTGAGGCAGCGACGTTCGAGGACGGGGAGCGCGCTCTGCTCGAACTCCTCGAGCGGCGTGGTCACACACCCGAGACATGCGGTGACGAGCATCGCCAGCGCGACAGCCACCCGTGAGCGGCGCCCGACGTTTCCGCGCATGTCTGGCACTCTGGCGCGCGCACCCTCGTGGCAGTTGACCCCGCTCAACTCCGAGCGCGACCCGCTCCCGCAGAGTCGCCGCCAGCATGACTACGCAGCGCATTCTGGTCGTTGGCGCGACTGGCTTCGTCGGCCTGCACGTCGTCGACGCGCTGCTCGCGGCCGGCCATTCCGTGCGCGCCACGCGCCGCCCGCGCAGCGTGACGCTCCTCCTGCGCCGCAGGGACGTCGAGCTCGTGCCCGCGTCGCTCGAGGATCCGGCCGCGCTGCGCAGCGCGATGGCGGACTGCGACGCCGTGTGCTTCTGCGCCGCGCACTATCCACGCTACTCGCTCGATTCCGCAGCCGCGTTCGCGACGGCGAGCGCAGGCGCGAAGGCCATCGTGGAGGCAGCCCTCAACGCGGGCGTGCCGCGTGTCGTCGCTACGGGCTCGATCGCCAGCGTCGGTCCCGCGCCCGCGGGCCGTGACGCGGACGAGCGCGACGTGCACCTCACGCCGCCGAGCCACAGCGTCTACGGTCAGGTGAAGTGGCATATCGAGCGGGAGCTCGACGCAGGGCGCGCGCGCGGCCTCTCCGTCGTCTCGCTGCTCGCCGGAGCCTGCATCGGCGCGGGTGATCTCCGGCTCGGGACGAACGGCATCCTCGCGGCAATGCTCGCGGGGGCGCTCCCTTGGTGGGTCGACGGTCGCGTCAACGTCGCCGATGTGCGCGATGTTGCGCGTGCGCACGTCGCGGCGCTCGCTCCGCGCGAGCTGCTTCCGAGCTATGCGCTCCCCGGCCGCACTGTGCGTGTTCGCGCGCTCTTCGCGTGGCTCGCGCGCCGCTATGCGGTTGCGCGGCCGGCGCTCGAGCTCTCGGCCGCCGAGGCTGTCGCGCGGGCAGACCGTGACGAGCGAGCCGCCGAGCCCATCCGCGGGCGTGTGCTCTGGCCGCGCGAGCTGGTCGACCTGGTCACGCATGGCCAGCGCGTGTCCGGGCGCGCGGCGCAGCGCGACCTCGGCTTCGAGCCGGCGCCGATCGGGGAGACCTTCGACCAGGCGGCCGCCTGGATCGCCACGCACGTCCTCGCCCCCGCGCGAAGGCGACAGGAGCGGAGAGCCTCATGACGATGAACGAGAACGAGTGGCGTGCGAACGTGATCGCGTTGATCGCCGAGATCCGCGAGGTGGATGGCGCGACGATCCGCGGTGACAGCCGCCTGCGCGAGGACCTCGGAATGGACTCGCTGAACAGCCTCGAGCTGCTCTCCGGGCTCGGCGAGCAGTTCAAGCTCGACCTGCCGATCGAAGACGCGCTCGCGCTCGTGACGGTCGACGACGCGTGTGCCTTCGTGATGTCTGCGTGGAGGGCGCAGCATGGCGCCGCCGCTTGAAGCGGAGCCGATCGCAGACGTGACTCCCGAAGTCTCGGACGACACGGACATCGACGCCATCGAGGCCGAGGTGCGTCGCTTCGCTTCGCGCGCGCTCGACGCGGGCCAGATCGAAGCACGCGGCGCGATCGGCGCGCCGCTGCTCGCCGAGCTGGCTTCGCTCGGCCTCTTCGGCGCGAGCCTTCCGAGCGCTCATGGCGGTCTCGGCCTCCCCCTTGGAGGGATCGCGCGCATCGTCGCCGTGCTCGCCGAGCACGATCGCTCGGTCGCCACCTGCGTCGGCTTGCACGGTGGCCTCGGCACGCGCGGCCTCGTCACGCTCGGGAGCGAGGCGCTGCGCGCGGCCTGGCTTCCTTCGCTCGCCGCCGGCGCGCGCATCGGCGCGTTTGCGGCGACGGAGCCAGGTGCCGGCTCGAACCTCGCCGCCGTGCGAACGACCGCGACCCTGGTGGGCGACGAGCTCGTGCTCGACGGCGAGAAGGTGTTCGTGACCAACGGCGGCATCGCCGGGCTCTTCACCGTGCTCGCGCGCGCTCCGGGCCTCGGCGCCGCGCAAGGCCATGTGCTCGTGCTCATCCCGGCCGAGACCCCCGGCGTCGAGCTCGGCCCCGAAGAGCACAAGCTCGGTCTGCGCGCCTCCTCGACCGTCACGCTCCGCCTCGACGGCGTGCGTGTCCCGCGCTCGCACGTGCTCGGCACCGCCGGCCGCGGTCTCGACGACGCGCAGGCCATCCTCGCCTGGGGTCGCGCGGTCCTCGCCGCGGGCTGCCTCGGCACCACGCGCGCCGCGCTCCGAGCCTCGCTCGCGCACAGCATCGTGCGTCGGCAATTTGGGCGCGCGCTCGTCGAGATGGAGCCAGTCCGGGCGCACCTCGCGCGCATGGCGGCGACGGTGCGCACGCTCGAGCGGATGCTCGCGGTGATCGGCTGCGACGACGCCCGCGGCGACGCGATCGCCGCGACCAGCGCGGCGGTGAAGGTGCTCGGCAGCGAGGGCGCGTGTGACGCCTCCGACCGCGCCATTCAGCTGCACGGCGGCAGCGGCTACATCGAGGACGTCGGCGTCGCGCGGCTCTATCGTGACGCGCGCGTCACGCGGATCTTCGAAGGCACCAACGATGTGCTCGTCGCGCACCTCGGCGCCGCGCTGCTCACCGGCACGCCGGGGAGCGAGCGCCTCCTCCGGACCTCGAGCGACGCGCAGATCGCCGCGCGCCACGAGCTCCTCGTCGCCACGATTGCGACGACTCGCAAGACGCATGGCGTCGATGCCATTCGGCGCCCACTGCTGCTCTCGGCCATCGGGCGCGCGGCGATCTCCTATTACGCGGCGGCATGCGTCGCAGGGGAGACGACCTCGCCGGACGCCATCGATGCCTCGGCCGTGCGCAACGCGCTGCGCTCCGCCGACGAGTCGTTCGCCTGTGTGCGTACGGCGCTCGCCGATGCCGCCGCAGACGCCGCCGCTCTCACGGCGCTCGGAGCTCCGACCCGAGCTGCTGGCGCCCCACGCACCACCCCGGCCGCCCGACGCGAGGTTCCCTCATGAGACTCCGATTCGTCTATCCGCGCTTCGCTCGCCACGCCGAGGCTCACCCCGAGCTGCTCGAGTGGGTGCCCTGCAACGAGTACCTCGGGCCGCCCTCGCTCGGCATCGCCTGCCTCGCGGCGATCACGCCTGACTCCTGGGAGATCGAATTCCGCGATGATCGCGTCGAGGATGTGGGTCTCGACGATCCGCCCGATCTCGTCGCCATCTCGACGTTCACGCCGTCCGCGATGCGCGCCATGGCCCTCGCTGACGCGTTCCGCGCGGCCGGCTCGCAGGTCGTGATGGGCGGCATCTTCCCGACGATGCGGCCCGACGAGGCCGCGCTGCACGCCGACGCCGTCGTGATCGGCGAGGGCGAGATGGTCTGGCCGACCGTGCTCGCAGACGCCGCCAAACGGCAGCTCGAGCCACGCTACGAGGCGAGCCTCCTCGCGGATCTCGCGACGCTGCCCCTTCCGCGGACCGACCTCTACATCGACCGCGAGGGCGCGACCTACGCGCCCGACGACTACCCCGTGCAGCTCTCGCGCGGCTGTCCGCTGCGCTGCGTGGCGTGCGCGCTGCCGAAGAGCATGGGCAAGCTGCTGCGCAGCTATCCGAACGAGCACGTGCTCGGTCAGATTGAGCAGCTCGGCAAGCGCGGAAAGCGCGCGTCGCTCACCGAGGACACCAGCTTCTTCCCAGGCTCCGGCGTGCAGCGGCGTCTCGGCGAGATCTGCGACGGCGTCGCCGCTCGAGGCGAGGCCTCGATCAGCTATGTCGGCATCAGCATGCCGCTCATCCTGACCACGAGCTCCGAGTTCCTCACGCGCATCCGCAAGGCGGGCGTGAAGATGTTTTACCTCGTGGGCGGCTTCGACCCGATCACGCGCCGCGCCTTCACTGGCAAGGATCCGAAGGCCTGGCAGCGCGCCGTCGATGCGATCAAGAAGTGCCACGATCACGACATCGAGCCGTATACGTCGTTCTTCGTCGGCAACGACGACGACGACGAAGGCACCTTCGAGCGGATGGTCGAGTTCGGCGCGCACACGAAGATCGCCAAGGCGGAGTTCGCGATTCGCACTCCGTATCCGGGCACGCCCGACTGGCACGAGCTCGAGTCGAGCGGTCGAATCCTGCACATGGACTGGTCCAAGTACAACGACGCCAACGTCGTATTCCAGCCCGCGCAGATGTCGCCCGAGCGGCTGCTCGCGGGATATCTCTACCTTTGGCGCGAGTTCTACAAGCCCCGCGGCGCGCTCGCCGGCATCGATCAGGCTGCGCGCACCATCCAGTTCTGAGGGCCGCGAGAGGCGTTCCAGCTCCGAGGCGCCGCGAAGGGCGCCCTGATACGCCCGCCGATTCCCCGAAGCTGTGCGTCTCAGAGAGCGCTGAGCGCTGCGTGGTCGAGAATCGCCAAGCCGTCCGAGCTGCGCTTCACGAGGCCGCGGCGCTCGAGCGCTCCGAGCGCGCGACAGACGCTCTCGTGGCGCAGCGCCGCGAGCTTCGCGAGATCGCGCTGCTGGAGCGTGGCCGGCAGACGCGCGAGCGGCGTGCCGTTTGGCGCGAGCGTCTCGGCGAGCAGCGCCACGAGCGCTTTGACGCGCCCAGTGGTCGTCGGGCGGGCGCGGATCTCGGAGAGCCGCTCGATGCGGGTGCGCGCTTTCTCGAGCAGCGTCACGAGGTCACCGACGGAACCATCGGCGGCGGCGAGCGCCTCGGATGCGCCCTCGCGCGGCAGCACGCACAGCACGAGATGCCCAACCGCGTAGCCGCCCACCTCCTCGCCTTCGCGCGCCGCGCCGAGCACCAGACCGCCCGGGCCGATCGCGTCGACGGCGTTCGCGTCTCCGTTCGCATCGTCGCGCGTCCGCACGAAGACGCCGTGACGAACGAGCGCGAAGGTGTTCTCGCGCAACAAACGCGGCGGTACAAAACCACGGTCCTCGATCGTCGCGACGCGGAACGCGCAGGACCCGCGTCCCGATCCGACGAGCTCCTCGAAGCGGCGCTCGGGCATGGCCGGACAGCCGGGACACGCGCGCGAGAAGTTGGCCACCGGGCAGGCATGTACCGTCGAGTGTCCCATACGTATGGGGTACGCCCCGCTTGGGCCTTGGCGCGTGATCGATCGCACGAAGTGCGGCTTCACATGATTCAAGTCACTTGGGTGCGTGTGCGCAATTGGCGACGTCGGTTGAGCCTCCGCAATCCGCGCGCCGCGCCACGCGCACACTGTTCGCCCGACAATGCCGCCGGCGCAGGGCCATGACTCCAATCAATCCGCCGCGCCGCGAGGTGCTGCGATAGGCGTCCCGCGCGCGATCCTCGAGAGTCAGGTCCAGGTGCGGCCGCCCTACGCGACTCTGGTCGAGGCGCTCGAGGCGGCGGCGCGCGACGATGCGCCGCTCTATTCGTTCCACCTGGGCGCGTCCACCGACACGCGCGGCGGGCGGGCGATCCGCGACGGCGCCGCGCGCTGGGCCGCAGCGCTCTCCGCGGCGGGCGTTCGGCGCGGCGACCGCGTGCTGGTGCTGCTCGGCGCAGGCCCGGACTTCGTCGAAGCGTTCCTCGGCGCCATGCTCGGCGGCTTCGTGCCAGTCCCGCTCGCTGCGCCGCTCGCATTCGGCGGGATGGAGCGTCATCTCGAGCACCTCGCGCGCATCGCGCAGAGCGCGGAGCCCGCGGCCATGATCACCTCTCCGCGCATCGCAGCAGCGCTCGAAACCGCGCCGGCTTTTCGCTCTCGGGTGCCGCGGGTCCTCGTGCCCGGCGATCTCGTCGCGCTCGGCGCGGCGCATATCCCGACACCGTCGGTGGATGCATCGACGACCGCTTTCCTCCAGTACACCTCGGGCACGACGGGCCGCCCCAAGGGCGTCATCGTCTCGCATGGCGCGGTCGTCGCCAACGCGTCGGCCATCGCGACCGGCCTGGCGATCGCGCCCGGCGACGTTGGCGTGAGCTGGCTCCCGCCGTTCCACGACATGGGGCTCGTGGGCGCGCTCCTGACGACGCTCTGTCACCCCTATCCGATGAACGTGCTGCCGCCGGAGCGCTTCATCATGCGCCCGCGCGCCTGGCTCGACACGATCAGCGCGGCCGGAGCGACGCTCTCCGCCGCGCCGAATTTCGCGTACGTGCTCTGCTGCACGAAGGTGACCTCGACCGACGGGCTTCGCCTCGATCGCTGGCGCGCCGCGCTCGACGGAGCCGAGCCGGTGCACGCCGAGACGCTCGAGCGCTTCGCCACGCACTTCGCCGATTGCGGTTTCCGGCGCGAGGCCTTTCTCCCCGTCTACGGGCTCGCGGAGCAGACGCTCGCGGTCGCGTTCCCGGCGCTTGGCGTCGGCTACGAGACGCTCTGCGTCGATCGCGAGGAGCTCGCGCGCGGCCGCGTCCTGCCGCGAGAGACACGCGGCGCGACGCTCGTGTCCGTGGGCGGTCCAGTGGCCGGGACGGCGATCGGAGTGCGCGCGGGCGAGGACTCGGGAGGCGATCTCGCACGGGAAGACGTCGTCGGCGAGATCGTCGTGCGCGGCCCGTCGTGCATGGGCGGCTACTTCCGCGATGAAGAGGCGAGCGCCGCGGTGTTGCGCGACGGCTGGCTGCACACCGGAGATCTCGGCTTCATCCACGCTGGCAACCTCTACATCAGCGGACGCGCGAAAGAACTCGTCGTGACCTCGGGACGCAACGTGTATCCCTCCGATGTCGAGCTCGTCGCCGCGCGCGTGCCGAGCGTGCAGGGCAGTGTCGCTGCATTCGGTCGCTTCGACGCACGTCATGGGACCGAGACGCTCGTCGTCGCAGTGGAAGCGCGGACGAGCGACGAGGAGGTGCGCACGCGGATCGCCAGCGAGGTGCGCGGCGAACTCCTCAGCGTGCTCGGCTTCGCCGCGGAGGTGCACGTGGTCGGCGTGGGTACGCTGCCGCGCACGACGAGCGGCAAGATCCGCCGCCGCGAATGCGCGGCGTGGCTGGACGCACGCAACACTCCGACCTGAGGCGCTCGGGCTCGGGTCGGCGCTCTGCTTTGGGCGCTGCCGGCGCCGCGTTCAGGCGAGAGCGGTGCGGGCGCTCGCGGATGAATGCCGGACGCTCAGCCGTCCGAGCGTGGCGGTGGTGAGCAGGAGGACCGCGCCGACGACCGCGTGCGCGGTCACGATCGGAATCGAGATGCCGCTGGCGATCGTCGCGAGGCCGAGCGCGACCTGCGCGACGACGAGGTTCGCGAGGATGCCGCCGTGCACGCGCGCGCCTGCCGCTGCGGCACGACGGGCGAGCCAGAACAGCACGCCGACGAGCACGACACCGAGCACCCGATGCGCGATCTGCAGCGCGGGGAGCGCTGGCGCGGACGAGAGCAGCGGGGCGCAGCCCCAGGGATCGCGGCCACAGGCGTAGCCCGCGCCGAGATGCCGCACGAGCGCGCCGAGCACGAGCTGCGCGTAGACGAGCGCGGTGGCGAAGTTGCGTGCGCCAGCGAGGTGCGCGCGGGCCGGCTCGCTCCACCAGGTGCGCCGCGCGACCTCAGCGCACATGAGGAGAAAGATCATCGAGGTGGCAAAGTGCGCAGTCGAGACCGCGGGAGGGAGCCGCATCAGCACGGTCATCGCGCCGAGCGCGGCCTGCACGAGGACGAGGCCGACCGCCGCGACCGCGAGTAGCGCGCGGGATCGATCTTCGGCGCGTCGGCTCCACGCCTGGTAGGCGACGAGCGCGGACAGGAGCGCCACCAGCCCCGCGAGGATCCGGTGGGAGTGTTCGAACTCGACGCCGCCCACCATCTC
>Ga0105046_10005608_pt1 | contig 19858 bp, 19 predicted proteins | sample MAT03_FD_78385 | JGI IMG/M metagenome (GOLD analysis project Ga0105046, IMG submission 78385) | Freshwater microbial communities from Lake Fryxell liftoff mats and glacier meltwater in Antarctica - MAT-03 (megahit assembly) | ecosystem: Environmental > Aquatic > Freshwater > Ice > Liftoff... | reverse complement strand
CGAACCACCACTCTCAATACTCGCAAAACCCGCACCACCCGCCACATTAACATTTTTTTCATGAAAGGACTCGTACTAAAATCTACCGGCAGTTTTTATCAGGTTATTGATGAAGAAGGCACTATATTTCGTTGCCGTACGAAAGGTAAAATGCGTACTTTAAATAAAGACACCACCAATCCGGTTTCGGTGGGTGATAGGGTGATTTTTGAGAAAGAGGGCGATGTTGATGAGGGGATGATTAGTGAGGTTTTGGAGCGAAAAAATTATATCATTCGTAAATCGGTAAATTTATCTCGACAGGCACAAATACTGGCAGTGAACATGGATTTGGCATTAGTTGTTGCAACTCCGGTTTACCCTCGTACATCAACAGGTTTTATCGATCGTTTTCTGTCTACTGCTGAAGCGTATAACATTCCGGCCGGGGTAGTTTTTAACAAATCCGATTTGTATGATAAGGATGTCAAAGCATATGTTGACGAACTTTCCGAAATGTATCGTGATGTTGGCTACAGCACTTACATTGTTTCAGCTTTGAAACAAGAAACTCTTACAGAATTAAAAACTGTACTCAAAAGTAAAACAACCCTTTTTTCGGGACATTCAGGTACAGGAAAAAGTACTTTGGTAAATGCATTAATTCCGGGATTGGATTTGAAAACAGCCGAAATTTCTGCACAACACCTCAAGGGAAAACACACCACCACCTTCGCCGAAATGCATCCCATCCCCGGAGGAGGTTACATCATCGATACACCGGGCATTCGTGAATTCGGAATTCTGGAGTTCGATAAATACCAGGTATCTCATTATTTTCCGGAAATTTTTCAGGCATCAAAAGCATGCAAATATGGAAATTGTCTGCACGTAAACGAAAAAGATTGCGCTGTATTAAAAGCCATCGAAAATTCCCAAATAGCACTCACCAGGTATTCGAGTTACATCAGCATTTTGAATAATGAGGATATTTTTAAATAATAAAAAATAACCTCCACCCCTACATCACCACCCGCCAGGTCCCCTCGTCACCACCCGCCAGGTCCCCTCGTCACCACCCGCCAGGTCCCTGCCAGCTGATATGCGTTGATTCCATATATTTGCCTAAGCAATTGAAATCAATCGTACTAATTTATGCGTGTCGTCATCCAACGTGTCTCCTCCGCCTCTGTATCCATCAATGATTCGGTGCATTCTTACATCAACAAAGGTTTGCTCATATTGCTAGGAATTGAAACTAATGATACCATTGAAGATGTTGAAAAATTAGCATCCAAAATAGCAAAGCTTCGTATTTTTAGCGATGAAAATGGATTGATGAATTTATCAAGTTCCGACGTCAATGGCGATTACCTTGTCGTAAGTCAATTCACTCTACACGCCGATACCCGTAAAGGAAATCGCCCCTCCTACATAAAATCCGCACGACCCGAACAGGCAATACCTCTCTACCAAAAATTTATCGATCTCCTCTCCAAAGAAACCAACAAAAAAATATGCACCGGCGAATTTGGAGCCGATATGAAAATTGCCCTCGTAAATGATGGTCCGGTGACGATTATTATTGATACGAAGGAGTAGTCTTCAGTCGGCAGACTTCTGTCGGCAGTCAGCAGACGGCAGTCAGCCCGAATCTACCACCGAATCAACCATCGAATCAACTACTGAATTACCCATTGAATCAACCATCGAATCAACTACTGAATTACCCATTGAATCAACCACTGAATTCCCCATTTAATTATGAATTTGACCGAAGCACAAACAACCGTCGACACTTGGATTAAAGAACATGGTGTTCGCTACTTCAATGAATTAACCAACATTGCGCTCCTTACCGAAGAAGTGGGTGAACTGGCGAGTATCATGGCAAGAGTTTATGGTGAACAAACCTTCAAAGAATCCGACAAAAACCGTGACCCGGCCGATGAAATGGCCGATGTTCTTTTTGTGCTGATTTGTCTCGCTAACCAAACCGGTGTGAACCTTGAACAAGCGCTCAAAAAAAATTTAGAAAAAAAGACGAAAAGAGATTCTGAACGGCATAAACAGAATGAAAAATTGAAGTAGAATTTTTGAATTGAAAAAGTGTTAAAATTTTCAGGCTCTAAATATGATTATAATTATCTGTATTCAGATGGTATAATTTATTTTCAACGACCATAAATATCATTAAGTAAACAAAAAAGGCGCTATCGATAAATAGCGCCTTTGCATTAAACTATGTATTGTGTTTACACCGATTCCGCTAAAACAATAATCTTATTTTTCAACACTTCAACAACACCACCTTTTACATCAAAAGTTTGAATTCCTGCAGCGGATTTTATTTTTACTTTACCATTAGCGAGAGTAGAAATAATAGGCGCGTGGTTATTCAATATCTGAAATTGCCCTAAAGTTCCGGGCACATGAACGGAGGTAACTTCACCGGAGAATACCTTTTTTTCGGGAGTGATTATTTCTAGATACATTTTGTGCTTTTGTGATTGTTATGATCTTTATGATCTTTTATGATTGATTTATTATGATTGATTTATTATGATGGAATCAATTGATCATTGATTCGATTCGGCTAATAACTTCTTACCTTTTTCAATTGCATCATCAATGGTACCCACCAGGTTGAATGCTGCTTCAGGATACATATCTACTTCACCATCCATAATCATATTAAATCCTTTAATAGTTTCTTCAATTGGAACCAGTACACCCTTTAATCCGGTGAACTGTTCGGCAACGAAGAATGGCTGTGAAAGGAAACGTTGAACACGACGAGCGCGAGTTACTGTCAGCTTGTCTTCGTCAGAAAGTTCATCCAAACCTAAAATGGCAATAATATCCTGAAGTTCTTTGTAACGCTGAAGAATTTCTTTTACTCTTTGAGCAGTACGGTAATGTTCTTCGCCCACAATTGCAGGAGTAAGAATTCTTGATGTAGAATCTAAAGGATCCACAGCTGGATAAATACCTAACTCGGCAATTTTACGACTCAATACAGTAGTAGCATCCAAGTGAGCAAAGGTTGTTGCCGGAGCCGGGTCGGTCAAGTCATCGGCAGGAACATAAACAGCCTGTACAGAGGTGATAGAACCACGTTTTGTAGAGGTAATTCTTTCCTGCATGGCACCCATCTCAGTTGCAAGTGTTGGCTGATAACCTACAGCCGATGGCATACGTCCTAAAAGGGCAGATACTTCAGAACCCGCCTGAGTGAAACGGAAAATATTGTCGATGAAGAAAAGGATATCACGACCACCTGACTGCTCATCTCCGTCTCGGAAATATTCAGCCATAGTTAATCCCGACAAAGCCACACGAGCACGTGCTCCCGGAGGCTCATTCATTTGTCCGAACACCAGGGTAGCTTTTGATTCTTCTAATTTTTTGAAATCGATATTTGAAAGATCCCATCCACCTGACTCCATAGAGTGACGGAAAGCATCTCCATAATTAATTACTCCTGATTCAAGGAACTCACGGAGAAGATCATTTCCTTCACGAGTACGCTCACCTACACCGGCAAAAACTGAAAGACCCGCATAAGCCTTGGCGATATTATTTACAAGCTCCATAATCAAAACGGTTTTGCCTACACCGGCTCCACCAAACAAACCAATTTTTCCTCCTTTTGAATACGGCTCAATAAGATCAATTACTTTAATTCCGGTAAAAAGAACCTTACTTTCAGTCGAAAGATCTTCAAATCTTGGGGCTTCGCGGTGAATAGATAATCCTTTTCCCGGTAGTATTGGAACAGGTCCGATACCATCGATGGCCTCACCAACAACATTAAAAAGACGACCTTTTACAGCATCACCTGATGGCATTTGAATTGGAGCTCCCGTTGCAACAACATCCAAACCACGAACTAATCCGTCGGTGGAGTCCATTGCAATAGCGCGAATTGTATCTTCGCCCACGTGCTTCTGACATTCAAGAATTACCGTCTGACCATTATCTTTGGTGATAATCAATGCATCGAGGATGTTTGGCAATACCGCCCCAACCTGATCGAAGCTAACATCGACTACCGGCCCAATAACCTGAACTACTTTACCTACGTTCTTCATATTATTTAATGTAAATTGGAATTTTTAGATTTGCGAGCGCAAAAGTACTGTTTATATCTGTTAATTCAGAATATTTACAACGCTAAAAATGCTAATGTTGATAAAAAGTATGGAAAGCCATTTGTTGATTATATAAACTATTGAAAAACAATAATCTAAAACTTTACAACCACATCCAAAACTAACAAATTTTGAAAATTTATAATTCCTTAGATGAATTCCAACCAATTGACAATGTGGTTGTTACGATTGGTACTTTTGATGGTGTTCATCTGGGGCATCTTAAATTGATTAAACGAGTGCTTGAGCTGGCAAAAGAAATCAATGGAAAATCAATGATTTTAACTTTTTTTCCGCATCCAAGAATGATTTTGTATCCGGAGGAACATGGTATTGAATTGTTGAACACAGTGGATGAAAAAATATCACTTTTGGCTGATACAGGTATCGATCATCTGATCATCCATCCTTTCGATCAAAGTTTTTCGGAGTTATCTTCTGAAGAGTTTATTAATGATGTTATTTCCAATAAGTTGAAGACAAAAAAACTCATCATCGGCTATGACCATCGTTTTGGTAAGAATAGGGAAGGTACCTTTGAGGATTTACTAAAACTAGCTCCTGAATTGGGTTTCGAAGTGGAGAAGATTGAGGAGGAAGATGTGAATGACATTGCCGTAAGTTCAACTTTGATCCGTAAGGCGTTGAAATCGGGAGATATCGACACAGCCATCAGTTACCTGGGACGTCCATACACCATCACCGGAATGGTCGTTCATGGCGATAAAATTGGCAGAACCATCGGATTTCCTACTGCCAATCTATTGGTTGAAGAAGATTATAAACTTATTCCTGCTGATGGGGTGTACGTTGTAGAAGCACTTGTTGGAAATGAAACCTTAACAGGTATGCTGAGTATAGGAAAAAGGCCAACAGTATTAAAAAATGGCGGCCTGCGGATTGAGGTCTTTCTGCTTGACTTCGACAAAGATATTTATGGTTCCAATGTTACTTTGAAGATACTGAAATGGATCAGGGGCGATAAAAAGTTTGCCTCAATGGAGGAATTAACCAAACAAATTCAAGAGGATCTCGTTTATACTTTGAAATACAGGAAGTCGTAGTTCTAAAATTAAGAATGATTTTAGGGCATCTCTCAAAATCTTCCAATCTCCCTGTCCTTGGGAGACGGGTTAAGGGTGAGGAAGATAAACAGACCAATATTCATACTTCAATATAATTCCTTATTGAATTCAACCGAAAAATTACTTTAATAAAAAAAGATGCGCCACGTAAAAATTTTAATTTTTAGTCTGCTTTTGCTGGCGCAGAATAGCACATTGTTTGCACAGGACGATGATCATCCGGCCCGTGCATATGTGCGTCCAACTTACAAGGTTTATAAAAGTTTAAGTGCTGCATTACAAAACCCCGACTCCGTTTACATTTTAGAATTGAAAGGTAAAAACCTGAAGGAAATTCCGGAAGGTGTTTTTAAACTTCCTAAACTCGTGGTATTGGATTTGAGCCGAAATAAAATCAAAGTCCTCCCAGAATCAATTTCACAACTGTCCTCTCTCATTGAATTTGATCTTTCTAATAACAAATTAAAAACGTTGCCTGCTTCGATTGGTCAATTGACTAATCTGCGAAAGCTGGCTTTAAACAGGAATGTGATTGAAGAGTTGCCCGTTGAGATTGGAATGTTGAAATTACTCGAGTACATTGAATTGTGGGATAACGAACTGGGTACCTTACCTGAAGAAATTAAGGAACTTCATAATCTGAGATCTCTTGATTTAAGAGGAATACTTTTTTCGGAGGAACAACATCAGCACTTTTTTGAACTCCTTCCTAAAACGGAAATTTACATGTCACCTTCCTGTAATTGCAAAACATTCTGATTGGCTTACGATAGATAAGAATCGATTTTTCATCAATCTTTTTCTTCAAATGACATTAAATAATTTCAGTGCAGATATCAGCGTCATCACCACTAAAAGTCTCCTGATCCAAATAGATGCCGATTTATTTTGAGATGCGTACTTCGCAGCCACCCATGCACCGAAAGTTTGTCCGACCGCAATGATACATCCCAACTCCCAGTTAATTTGATCGTTATAGGCAAAGATCAGAAGGGCGGGTACGGTGAGCCAGAAGTTCATAATGTTTTTAAGTGCATTGCCATGCTGAAAAGTGAAATTCAAAACCAATAATAGAGCCGCAAGAGTGAATATTCCAACACCTAATTGAATAAAGCCACCATAGGCTCCAATAACAAAAAGCAATGGATACGACCAGAATTTTTTCGCACCCGAAACCGGCTCATCAATTTCTCGCAACAACGAAGAATAATTCATTAAAATCACCACTAATAGCAAGAGCATTACTATTCCTATAATTAATCTCAACGTGACCTCATCAATCCACGTCGCTATTAGTGCTCCCGAAACCGAACCTAGAACGGTTGGGATTATATAATAAACATCCTTCCCAAGCCGATAATTTCCATTTCTGTAAAGTATAATTGCACCAACAAAAGTTTGTGTTAAAATTCCAACCCGATTGGTGCCATTGGCAATATTCGCAGGCAATCCCAAGAACAACAATACGGGCAACGTAAACAACGACCCGCTCCCCGCAAGCGTATTAATGATGCCTGCAAAAAATCCTGCTGTAATTGCTAGTACGTAGTGCCAGGGTTCCAAAATTAGTTTATTGATTTTTTAGTTTTTTGGTTCTTTAGTGGAACATTTCATCATTTTATGAATTTATGCACCTCATTTCATTTTCGCTTCAATTGCGCCTCTGTGTACTCCGTGCCTCCGTGTTTTCATTCGCTTCAATCGCGCCTCCGTGCCTCCGTGCCTCCGTGTTTTCATTCGCTTCAATCGCGCCTCTGTGTACTCCGTGCCTCCGTGCCTCCGTGTTTTCATTCGCTTCAATCGCGCTGCAATTGACCCCGAGCCTCCGTGTTTTCATTCGCTTCAATCGCGCCTCTGTGTACTCCGAGCGTCCGTGCCTCCGTGTTTTCATTCGCTTCAATCGCGCTGCAATTGACCCCGAGCGTCCGTGTTTTCTTTTGCTTTTATTGCGACGCTGTGATTGGGTCTGGTAGAGAATTCGATTTGCCCGATAATTGTTTCATATATTTTCTGAATTTATGTATGTCGTAAAAATACCACATTCTACATTACAATTCTAAATTCTCCATTGTAGATTCATTAATTTTAAATTTCAGCTTTACATTCCAGTTTCCCCTCAAAACTATAAATTAACTTCAACCTTTGCATTTTTCCCCCATTTTCATTTTATTTTGCTATGTTTGCAGTCAGTAAAAAGGGGTGCTATCCGTGCAAACGGAGTGCTGAGATTATACCCAATAAACCTGATCCGGGTAATGCCGGCGTAGGGATGGTGGTAACATTTTCTGCAATTGCATGCCCGTGCATTCTGTTACCAACACTAAATGGAAAATCAGATTGCCCGGCAACCTCTTTGATGTATTCTAAAATCAAAGATCATGAAACACTTATTATTACTTGCCTCATTTTACCTGTTCATCTTAACTGTTCAGGCGCAATCAACACTTTCGGGAAAGGTGGTTAGTGAACTATCCGGTGAACCACTTGCGGGTGCAACACTTACTATTGAAGGTACCTATCTTACTGAAATTACCAAACCTAATGGGTCATTTAGCTTTGCCAATTTCCCGAAAGGTGAATCGGTTTTGGTAGTACGCTTTTTGGGCTATTCAGAGCAAAAAATCCAGGTGAACTTTGCAACCGATCAAAATCTTGTTGTTTCAATGGTGGTTGCTCCCGTTCTTAGTGATGAAATAATAATCACATCAACACGTGCCACCAATCGATCTGCAATGGCCAAGTCTGAAATTTCTAATAAGGAACTAGAATCATTAAACACAGGAAGAGATATTCCCTTTTTAATGGAAGGTGTTCCATCACTCATTGCAACGTCCGATGCCGGTACCGGTATTGGGTATACTGGGATCCGCCTACGAGGAAGTGATGCATCAAGAATTAATGTGACTATTAATGGCATTCCTGTTAATGATTCTGAATCGCAACTTCTGTACTGGGTCAATATGCCTGATCTGGCATCTTCTGTCGATAATATACAGGTGCAAAGAGGTGTGGGTACTTCTACCAATGGTGCAGGTGCTTTTGGAGCAAGTGTGAACATTCAAACTCTTTCTCCATCCGATAGCGCGTTCGCATCCACATCAAATGGCATTGGTTCATTTAATACCATAAAAAATAATGTGACTGTGGGCACAGGGATGATAAATAATCGCTGGAGTTTTGAAGGACGGCTTTCGAGAATAACATCGGATGGTTATATCGATCGTGCTTCATCCGATCTGAAATCGTTTTTTGTATCAGGTGGATATTTTGGTAAAAAGGATTTCTTAAAACTTAATATTTTCTCCGGCAAAGAAATAACGTATCAATCGTGGTACGGTGTGCCGGAAGCTTCACTCGATACTAACAGAACGTACAATTTTTACACGTACGAAAATCAGGTCGATAATTATCAGCAGGATCATTACCAACTTTTTTATTCGAGAGAACTCAACAAAGGATTGCAATTGAATACTGCATTGCATTATACTTATGGTCGGGGTTATTATGAGGAATATAAAGAAGATGAATCATTCGCTGACTATAGTCTTGCTGATGTAATTATTGGCAATGATACTATCACCAACACTAATCTTGTAAGAAGAAAATGGCTCGATAATGATTTTTATGGTATGACCTGGTCGTTGCATTATTCTCCTGAAAGTAGGTTTGATGTTATTCTCGGTGGTGCCTGGAATCAGTATGATGGTGATCATTTTGGTGAAGTAATTTGGTCTGAGTATGCTTCGAACAGCAGTCCCAATTACCGCTATTATGAGAACAATGGTTTTAAAACAGATTTCAATATCTTCCTCAAATCAACTATGAATTTAACTTCAAAGCTTGACTTCTTCGGCGATTTACAATATCGTTTAGTCAGTTATGATTTTATTGGTTATGATCAGAATCTCGAACCCATTCCTCAATCGGATGAACTTGCTTTTTTTAATCCTAAAGTTGGCTTTACCTATACCGTCAAACCCGGGATCTATGGTTACGTTTCATTAAGTGTAGGAAATAAAGAACCTTCGCGTGATGACTATACCGAAAGCACCTCACTAAGCAGACCTGAATCTGAAAGAGTGTATGATCTTGAAAGTGGTTACTATTGGAGAAACCATAAATTTATGGCCGGATTTAATTACTACCTCATGATTTATGAGAATCAATTAGTTCTCACCGGACAAATAAACGATGTTGGAAATTACACACGCACCAACATCAAAAAAAGTTTCCGCGAAGGTGTTGAAATTGAAGCCGGATGGAATCCTATTCGAAAACTGTCGATCAAAGGAAATGTTGCCTTCAGCAGAAGCGAAATTGATGATTATAAAGAATTTATTGATGATTATGATACTGGTGGACAAATTGTTCAGTTGTATACTAAAACCGACATTGCTTTCTCCCCCGAGGTGACAGGTTTTCTGAGTATAAGTTTTCTTCCCTATAAATCTTTGAGTATTTCTTTGGTGAACAAATATGTGGGTGAACAATACCTTGATAATACCTCCAATAACAATCGAAAACTCGACAGCTGGATCACTCACGATTTAAGACTGGATTATAAGCTAAAAACAAAATGGATCAAAGAAATTGTGTTATCGGGATCAGTTAATAATTTACTGAATGCAGAATATGAATCGAACGGATATACATTCAGTTATGTTTATGGAGCACAGCCGGTCACTGAGAATTTCTATTATCCTCAGGCAGGCAGAAATTATATGCTTCAGATGACGCTTAAATTCTGATACAATTATTATCCGAAAAAGTTATCTGTTAACTTTATTGCATTTCGTAGTCGGTCTTTACCGGCTCCATTTACAACTCCGTAATGGAGCTTCAATGAATCCAGAATACCCTTATACCAATCAAAGAAAAAATCGCCTTTGCCCGGATTCTCTCTGAGAACATCAAATTCCCAGGGAAGATCGTTGTCGGTGAGCAGATAATAATCGTATGGATGTTCGTTGATCATTTGTTCGATATATGCAGGGGAAGAATTAAAAGCATGTTCGCACCATACTTTGGCAACTATAAATTCGGTGTCGACAAATAAATATTTTCCGGCATGAGCCAATGCTTCGTTTTCTTTTTGTAATTGAACTTTATAAATTTCAATTACATCATCCAAAGTATATTTTCTATTCAAATTATTCAGGTATTCTCTGGCATATTCCTCCACCCAAACAGTTTGATAATGGGTTGCCAACTGATCGCAAAGCTGACTCTTCCCCGAAGATTCCGGACCGATAATGGCAATCCGTAAAGGCAAATTAGAATTCGTTTTTTTCAATCTAAAATATTTCTTAAATTATATTGATTAGGTAAAGATTTCAATGTGAAGATATTGATTCAAGTAAATTATAAAATAAATTAATTATGTTGAACTATTGATTATTTCTTTTTTCCATTCCCTGTATCCCATTACTGCCAGTATAAAATAAACGGTAAAGAGCAAAGCATAGAGATATAATTCTTTGTTCAGATAAATACCCACATACATAATGTTCACAACAATCCAAATCAGCCAATTTTCAATTTTTTTTCTGGCAATCAGAAATTGTGCTATAAAACTCAATGAGGTAGCAGAAGCATCCAGGTAAGGAACATCAGCATCCGTAAAGTAATGGAAAAATGAACCCATCGAAATAGCCACCAAAATACCGCTTATTGATAAAGCAAGCCACATTTTGGAGGAGGTATTGCTGATGATCTTTTTATTTTTACTGTTGATATTCAGCCAATTATGCCAACCGTAAATCAACAGAACTATATAAACTGCCTGCTGAATGACATCAGAATAGAGTTTTTGTTCCCAAAAAAGAAATAGAGATAGGGCAACATTCACCAACCCAACCGGAAAGCACCAGATATTTCCCCGCAAAGTGAGCCATACGCCTGCAATTCCAAATATAAAACCTGAAATTTCGATGAAAGTCAAAGTGCCGGATTTGGATTTGAATAATATAACTCGTTAATTTTCATTCTATAAATCACTAATTATGGGCAAATTTCGACAATTTCTAAGATTTTCAAATTTTGTACTTTTTTTATATTTATCGTTGGATTAATCACTTTGATTTTTACATTTGTCTCTACGCTAACAAACACCACAATATGGGCAAGGAAAGTTTCAATAGGATTGTTGACGCGCTCGAAGTTAAGTACATTCTGGCGAGTAGGCGGAAAGTAGTGAATTCCTCTGAACTCAATAGCACCTTTGAGCAAAAAGACATTCTTGTATACGTTGAAAAGGGATTTTTTTCAGCCGATAAAAATCATCGGCAACTGAAAGAAGGTTCTTTATATCTTATACCGAAAGGAAATGCTATTGATTTCAGGCATGGAAACCCTCCTTACAAAGAATTTGGATCGGAGGGGTTTACATCGAAAGAATTGCGTGAACAATATTTAGTGCCTTTTAATACAAATAAATTGATTACTGAAAATGATCATGTGTTTTCAATTTTTGGTTTTGAGGTGTTGGTACATGGCGCAATCCCATTTTTTTCTATTCTTGAAATTCCGAACATCCGTATTAACAACCAAAATAGTATTCATGAAATTTTTCATAAACTGGTGAATGAGGAAGAGCAAAACGGAATTGGGAAATCAACTATGCTAACTCATTTAGCCGGTGAATTGGTTATTCATTTATGCCGGTATATTTACGATAATCCCGAATTTGAAAAAAATTTCGAAAAAGTCAATTTTCTGCTCGACAAGAGGTTAATCAATATCATTCAACATATTCAGAAAAACCTCGATCAGGATTTATCTAATCATCTTATTGCAGAAAAGGCTTTTGTTTCCAAAGATTATGTTGGACAATTTTTTAAATCAAACACCAATCACAATTTACAGGATTATATTGAAAGCAGAAGGTTGGATAAGGCACATTATTTATTGAGAACCACTAACGACAGCATCCATGAAATTGCGCTCGAGGTTGGTTTTAAAGACCCTGCCTATTTTAGCAGAAGGTTCAAAATTCGATTTAATAAAAATGCTAAAGAAGTAAGGAGATATGACTTTCAGGTTGTTTGAAAACTAAGAGTGAACTCAAAAACCATCACACGGCAACCGATTTTTTAATTGCTTCTGCGATTTCACTGATGACCGAATGGTTTTTTTCAATTGAATTGCCAACTACGATTATGTCAGCGCCGGCTTTACAATTGATTGCAGCTTTTTCAGGAGAATTTATGCCACCACCCACAATCAAAGGAATCTGCACCGATTTTCTCACCATTCGAATCATCTCTTCACTCACAGGAATATGAGCGCCACTTCCGGCATCCATAAAAATCATTTTCAATCCCAGCATTTCGCCCGCCATTGCAGTGCAGGATGCAATATCCGGTTTGTCGTGCGGTATCGGATGGGTGTTACTCATGTAAAGAGCCGTTGTGGTATTTCCACTTTCAATAAGCATATATCCTGTTGGAATAGCCTCTAGTTTTTTTTCTCTGATGATAGGAGCGGAGGTTACATGTTTTCCGATAAGCAAATCTGCATTTCTGCCTGAAATTAATGAAAGGAATAATAAAGCGTCCGCCTGTCCGTCTACCTGATTAGTGTTGCCGGGAAATAAAACAACCGGAATATTACACGCATATTTTATTCTTCTTATGCAGTTAGACATACTGCCGTTGGTAAGCAAACTTCCGCCAACGAAAATATAATCCACGCTACAATCGGAGGCAAGTCTACATACTTGCTCAATCTGATCATTGGTCACTTTGTCGGGATCAACAAGAATTGCAAATTGCTTGAGACCTTCCGACTTTTTCTGTACTATTTGTTGGTAAATGTTCATGAAAATAATGGTTCGAAATTACAAAGCAATAGCATAAGTAATCATCAAATTATCCAAATATTGGAAAAAAACCTGATATATGCAATCATTTTCGTCTTTTTTAAAGTGTACCTTAGTAATTCCCCTCTCCTCAAAGGTAATCGGTTCAACAAAGAGATCATCCCTGAAATCGACCGATCCCAGGCTATAAATCTTGAAAGCACACTCTTTTGCTCCCCAAATAATATAAAGTAGGAGAGTTTCGTGTTCAGCTGATATCCAACTTCTTTCAAAATCATTTACAAACTTATGGCTTACTTTATGGATGCGCTCTCCGGTAATTTCAACATCTATTCCTACCTGGAATTCGGGATGAACGATAACGGCAACATAAGGTCCGCTGTGAGAGATAGAAAGGTACGTATTTTCTCCTTCCAGTGAAGGTTTACCTAATTCGTTATAGATTATGCGCTGTTTGACTCCCAATTCAGATAGTAATGCTCTGGTAGCCAGCCATTCAGAAACTCTTTTGGGGTTTCTGAAAAAGGGTATTTCTGCATAAATTTTATGTTCTTTCAGAATTTCTAGTAAATCCTCCGGGGTTTCATCCACCCTCCAAACGGCTAATTCGCCTTTTTCATGGATAATATTTCGGAGGATAATTGCCATAACATTATTATCTGTTGGTTGGAACTTTCTTGCCTGTTAAGGTGTTATTTAGTAAATTTGCACAAAAATGAACAAAATCATGATTAATACACCGGAAACAAAGTACGTTAAATACAAAGTAAAGGATATTTCCCTTGCCGAATGGGGAAGAAAAGAAATCAAATTGGCAGAAGATGAAATGCCGGGATTGATGTCCTTACGAAAAGAATTTGGAAAATCGCAGCCCCTTAAAGGTGCGAGAGTTGCAGGTTGTTTGCACATGACCATTCAAACTGCTGTTTTAATTGAAACATTGCAGGCACTTGGTGCGGATGTAACCTGGTCTTCTTGTAACATTTTCTCAACACAAGACCATGCAGCAGCAGCGATTGCAGCAGCAGGAATTTCAGTTTATGCCTGGAAAGGAATGAATGATGTAGAATTTGACTGGTGTATTGAACAAACTTTATTTTTTGGAGAAGGTCGTCAGCCATTAAATATGATTCTTGATGATGGTGGTGATTTAACCAACATGGTTTTTGATAAATACCCTGAGTTGATTTCCGGAATAAAAGGATTGTCGGAAGAAACTACCACAGGTGTTCACCGTTTGTATGAGCGTATGAAAAACGGAACACTTCCTATGCCGGCTATTAACGTAAACGATTCGGTTACTAAATCGAAATTTGATAATAAATATGGTTGTCGTGAATCTTTGCAAGATGCTATTCGTCGTGCCACTGATTTGATGCTCGCAGGAAAAGTTGCCGTAGTGGCAGGTTATGGTGATGTAGGAAAAGGTTCAGCAGAATCTTTGAGTGGAGCAGGGGTGAGGGTGATTGTCACTGAAATCGATCCAATTTGTGCGCTTCAGGCTGCGATGGAAGGCTACGAAGTGAAAAAGATGGATGATGCAGTGAAGGAAGCTGATATTATTGTGACTGCAACCGGAAACAAAGACATTATTAAGGATCGTCATTTCAAAGCGATGAAACATAATGCTGTTGTTTGTAACATTGGTCACTTTGATAACGAAATTGATATGGCTTGGTTAAATGCGAATTATGGTAAAACTATGGATACCATCAAACCACAGGTTGATAAATATACTGTTGATGGAAAAGATATTATAGTTCTTGCTGAAGGTCGTTTGGTGAATCTAGGTTGTGCAACAGGACATCCATCTTTTGTGATGTCGAATTCGTTCACTAACCAAACACTTGCTCAAATAGAACTATGGAGCAATCATGGTAAATATGAGAACAAAGTGTACACATTACCTAAGCACCTCGATGAGAAAGTCGCTCATTTGCACCTTTCAAAAATCGGTGTTGAGTTGGAAACACTTACCAAAGATCAGGCAGATTACATCGGAGTGGAAGTTCAAGGTCCTTTCAAGCCTGAATATTACAGATACTAATAATAATCATTCTCATAAAAAAGCCTCCGCAAGGGGGCTTTTTTTATGGGCGGTTATTTCACCACCCGCCAGGTCCCCTCGGCCACCACCCGCCAGGTCCCCTCGGCCACCACCCGCCAGGTCCCCTCGGCCACCACCCGCCAGGTCCCCTATTGTTGGTTGCTTTTCAAAATGGCAAATCAAATGGTTTATTAAATGGCTCTTTTGGAAGTTGATTACCTATTGTGAGAATAGGCTTGGTGTTGCAGAAAATGAAATTTTCAAGATTGAAAAATAGATCGATCACTTCTGCCTTTTTCACAAATGTTTCTTTGGTTCCGACAATAGAATTGAAGGAGGAGTGTTTCCACTGTGATGGGTGTTTGCAGAAATTCGCTTCAACCGGATTCAGATGAACATATTTTATTAGATCCTGTAGATGAGTTTCGCTCGTTACCAATTTTCTTTTGAATGAACGAGTGAAAAGTGTTCCTTTTCTATTGTGCGCTGTGTTGAAATATCTAGCATAAGTATCAAATAAATTGCCCAAAGCTTTGGATAATACTGCGCTCTCAATATTCTCTTTTCCCTGAGACCACCTATATAATCCATCCTTTTCTTTGTAAAATTCCTCCAGTGTTTCCTTTATGCTCGCAGGTGAATGCGCATGAAGTACTAGGTGGAAGTGGTTTGGCATTAATGTGTAAGCGTACACATCAAAAAACGGAAGGACGTATTTTTGAAATTTCTCAAGGAAGAAATAGTAATCATTTTGACTCTTAAAAAAGTCGTCATCGCCAACGGCATGATTATAAATGTGGTAAAAATGTTCGGGCTCTAAAGGCTCAATAATTTCAGACATGATGTAGAAAAATTTAAAAAGTTAGAAAAAATTATTTAATGCAAATATAGAAAATTATGAATAAAAAAATCTTTTGGTTGCATGAGAAAAATCCCACATATTATAAATTCAATTAATTAAAAACCCGCAAAGCAACACCATCATAATAAGTGTTGTATTGATACAGAGGTTGCGTTGCCGGACCGTTTATCACGCTTCCATCATAAATACTAAACCTCGATGAACAACAGGAATCAATGGAAGAAATGCCTGATAATACATCCACAATAGCACATGCCGCATTCGGATCATAAGTGCAATTTCGTTCCAATGCCGTAAACTCTACTTGCGATCTCCTGTAAATTATAATCCCTTTTGTTCCGGCATTCACATACGCCCAGCCACCAACAGCATTCAAAGCAATATTAGAAGGCTCGTTTAGATATAATGTGAAGTCAACATAGTTTTGAGCAACATCACTACTTTCATCTTTTTTACATGCCTGAAATATAATAGCTGAAAAAATCAACATAATTATTACGTGCTTATATTTTTGCATGATTTTCATTATTCCTTTTTTTATCGACAATATCAATTTTTATTGTTGTTCAGGAACTCAAAATTACAAAATTTTATTATGTTTTGATCATTGCAAACAATGCATCACCTCAATTTGCCCGCAACCCCACTAATCTCTTGACCATAAAAGCTTTCCCAGATCCTGATTTAAGGTATTTTTCAAACGAAAAGGCCATGTTTTTATCTTTAAAATTATGGGTATTCTCCAGCTTAACAGGTAATCTACTCCGGGTATAAGCTACCTCCCCATTTAAATGAGATTTCAACCTGGTTTTTACCTCACCACTACAACCGGTATAAAAAGTCCCATCACTACACCTTAAAACATACACACTCCACTTTGGATTATTCTCCAAGTACCATCTCTCAAAATCATTATCTGAAATCATCTCTAAAAAATTTATAAATATGAAAAAATAAACGAATAAACCGCTCAAAAAGTGAACTAGTTCCGCAGCCCGCAATGTGTACACGGCCCACAAACCGTGGACCGCAGTCCACCAACCGCAAAACCGTGAACCGCAGTTCACCATCCACAAACCGTGGACAGTAGTCCACAAACCAAATACCATGGACAGTAGTCCACCAATCAGAAACAGTGGACCGTGTCCACCGAAGCGCTTTGGCAATAGTTGATGCCCCGCATCAACTATTGCCAAATGGCGTAGGTGGAGTCGGAGGGACTTGAACCCTCGTCCAGACAAGGGACCGCTGTGCTTTCTACATGCTTAGCACTTATTGAATTGTAGGGAAATAACCTGGTAAAGGGCAGACCGGTTAAAACCTTAGTCCCTGTTTCTTATTCCGACCGCGGGACGAGGCCGGAACCAGCTCAAAAGAATGATACCCATTGTGCAAAATTAATGAGCCGAACTCTGCACCGGGTAGCTTGTTCCGCCCACCTAGTGAACGGAATTAGGCATCATCCCTTAGGGATTAAGCCGCAAGCGCGTAGTTGTTTTCGCCATTTAAGCGATTGAGAGTTGAGATTAACGAGCCATATTCACAACGCTCGGCATGCTTACACATCAACCTCACCTGCTGTCGATACCTTTCGACCCCAGAGGTTGCAAATTTACTCAAAAATCATACCTTTTCGGTTATTCCGGCAAATTGTCAGTTTTTAGCAGGGTAAAATCCCTAATTTTGCCCAGAATGTTTAAGTAGTTTATTAAAACAAAATTTAATTTGCAGTTAAACACACTTTAGAATTGTCTCTGAAGTCTTTCTCAATTTAATTTATGAAAATAGGAATTATCAGGGAAGGTAAGGTGCCACAAGATAAAAGAGTTGCTTTTACTCCGGATCAGTGTGTTCAGATTCTGAAAGATTTTCCGGGAGCGCAAATTGTTGTTCAACCTTCTCCATTTCGTTGTTATACCGATGCTGAATATAATGCAGCAGGAATCACACTCGATGAAAATATTGCAGATTGTGATTTCCTCATGGGTGTTAAAGAAGTTCCAATTGATGAGATGATCCCCGGAAAAAGTTATAGCTTCTTTTCTCATACCATCAAAAAACAAGTGCATAACAAAAAACTGATCCGTGCCCTTATTGAAAAGAAAATTACCATGGTAGATTACGAATGTCTTGTTGATACCGACGGAAACAGAGTGATTGGTTTCGGACGTTTTGCAGGTATCGTTGGTGCTTATAACGGTATCATGGGCTACGGGGAAATGTACAAGTTGTTTAAACTGAAACCTGCAAACGAATCTCACGATAAAAAAGAACTCTTCGAAGGGCTCAGTAAAATTGGTGTGCCTAACATAAAAATAATTATCACCGGTGGCGGGCGTGTGGCGCATGGTGCCGAAGAAACTATGGGTGCCATGAATATCAGGAAAGTGACGCCATATGAATTTTTGAATTATTCGTTTCGAGAACCTGTGTATGTGCAGTTGCATTCTCATGATTATCATGAATCAGTTCTCAAAAAACCATTCAGTAAATTTGATTTCTATAATAGCCCTGAACAGTTTATATCTACTTTCAACAAGTATGCTTTAAAATGCGATGTGTTGATTCATTGCGCGTTTTGGGATCCTAAGGCGCCTGTGCTTTTTACGAAAAAAGAAATGTGCGATCCCGGCTTTCATATAAGCATGATTGCAGATGTTACCTGCGATCTCAATGGCAGTATTCCATCTACAACACAATCAACAACTATCGAGAATAAATTTTATGGTTACAATCCAATCACCGAATCTGTCGAAGAACCCTTCCAACCGGGTACCATAACGGTTATGGCTATTGATAATTTGCCCTGTGAATTACCAAGAGATGCGTCGGAAGGTTTTGGAAAACATCTAATCGAAAGAGTGCTGCCTGAAATACTTGGCGGCGATCAGCGTGGACTCATAAAAAGAGCTACCATCTGCAAAAACGGAACCCTTATGCCGCGCTTTGAATACCTAAAAGATTATGCAGGATTATAATACTTTCAGGCTGTGGTGTTGTACTGAATCTCTTTCAAAAGTGAAATGGTTTTCTCCGGATCTTCCGAAGAAAAAACAGTGTTTCCTGCTACCAAAACATCAGCACCATGAGCAAGCAATTTAGAGGCATTTTTTAAATCTACTCCTCCATCAATTTCTATAAGTGCCTTCGAGTTTCTCTCTTGTATCAATGCTTTCAATTCAGAAATTTTTAAATAGGTGTTCTCAATAAATTTCTGACCTCCAAAACCGGGATTCACCGACATCATACACACCACATCAATTTCAGTAATTACCTCTCTGAGCATCGAAATTGGTGAATGAGGATTGATAGCAACTCCGGCTTTCACTCCAAAACTTTTAATGTGTTGAATGGATCTGTGGAGATGAGTGCATGCTTCAAGGTGAACCGAAATAATATCAGCACCGGCATCTGCAAATTCTTTCACATACCTATCAGGATCCACAATCATCAAATGCACATCTAATGGCTTTGTAGCATGTCGCTTTACCGCTTTTATCACCGGAAAACCAAATGAAATATTCGGAACAAAAACGCCATCCATAACATCCAGGTGAAACCAATCCGCCTTACTCCGGTTGATCATTAAAATGTCTCTTTCAAGATTGGCAAAATCTGCCGAAAGTAGGGAAGGGGCTATTATCATGTGCTAGTGTGATGAGGACTGATTTGCGCGTGTGCTGATGAAGGGTGTGGTGGTTTGTCACTTGTCACCCGTCTCTTCCGAGCCGGGCAGGCTTGTCACTTCGCAAAATTAACACTTTACGCTAAGCTTACCAATAAAAAAAACCCCTCCATTTACGGAGAGGTAACTTATCATGATGATGAAATTTTAATTTACTGACCCAGATACGATTTCAGAATTTTACTTCTGGAGGTATGCTTCAGTCTTCTGATAGCTTTCTCTTTGAT
>Ga0105046_10005606_pt1 | contig 19868 bp, 20 predicted proteins | sample MAT03_FD_78385 | JGI IMG/M metagenome (GOLD analysis project Ga0105046, IMG submission 78385) | Freshwater microbial communities from Lake Fryxell liftoff mats and glacier meltwater in Antarctica - MAT-03 (megahit assembly) | ecosystem: Environmental > Aquatic > Freshwater > Ice > Liftoff... | reverse complement strand
GCTGGCGCGCGCCATCGGCGACCGGCATCGCGGCGTCGGCTTCGATCAGCTCGCGGTCGTTCGCGACGCCGTCGATGCGGACGCGCGCATCGATTTCTGGAACGCCGACGGGACACGTGCCGACGCTTGCGGCAATGCGACGCGCTGCGTCGCGCGGCTGCTGATGGACGCGACCGGCGCCGCGACGCTGGCGCTGCGCACCGGGCGCGGGCTGCTCTGCGCCGAGGATGCGGGCGACGGGCTGATCCGCGTCGACATGGGGCCGCCGCAACTGCGCTGGGACGAGGTGCCGCTGGCCCGGGCGCTCGACCTCGACGCGTTGCCGCTCGCGGGCGATCCCGGCGCCGTCGGCATGGGCAACCCGCATTGCGTCTTCGTCGTGCCCGACGCCGAGGCCGTCGATCTGGCCGAACTCGGGCCAAGGGTCGAGCACGATCCGCTGTTTCCCACGCGGACCAACGTCGAGGTCGTCCAGGTGATCGATTCGCAAACCCTCCGCATGCGGGTCTGGGAGCGCGGCGGCGTGATCACCCAGGCCTGCGGCTCAGGCGCCTGCGCCGCGGTCGTGATCACCGCGCGGCGCGGCCTGACCGGCCGGTCGGTCACGGTGCGCCTCGACGGCGGGCCGCTGCACATCGACTGGCGCGACGGCGGCGTGTGGATGACCGGGCCGACGGCGCTGGTGTTCGACGGGGTCCTGTCGCCGGAATTCGTCGGGGCCTTCGCGTGAACGCGCCGCACCTGACGACGTTCGGCTGCCGCCTCAACGCCTACGAGAGCGAGGCGATGAAGGGGCTGGCCGCCGAGGCCGGGCTCGGCGACGCGCTGATCGTCAACACCTGCGCCGTGACGGCCGAAGCGGTGCGGCAGGCCCGCCAGCGGATCCGCAAGCTGCGGCGCGACAATCCAGGCGCGACGATCGTCGTCACCGGCTGCGCCGCGCAGACCGAACCCGCAACCTTCGCCGCGATGCCCGAAGTCGACCGCGTGCTCGGCAACGCCGAAAAGCTTCAGGCCGACGCCTGGGTGCGCGCGGCGGCCCCCGACGCGCCGCGCGTCGCGGTGTCGGACATCATGGCCGAACGCCGCTCCCCCAGCCCGCTGATCGACGGGCTCGGCACGCGGGCCCGCGCGTACGTCCAGGTCCAGAACGGCTGCGACCACCGCTGCACGTTCTGCATCATCCCCTACGGCCGCGGCTCTTCGCGCAGCGTTCCGGCGGCGACCGTCATCGGCCAGATCGCGCGGCTCGTCGATCGCGGGTTCAACGAGGTCGTGCTGACCGGCGTGGACCTGACGAGCTGGGGCGCCGACCTCGACGGAACCCCGAAGCTCGGCGATCTGGTGGCGGCGGTGCTGCGCGCGGCGCCCGATCTGGCGCGTCTGCGGATCAGCTCGATCGATTCGATCGAGGCGGACCCGCGGCTGATCGAGGCGATCGCCGTCGAACCCCGGCTGATGCCGCATCTTCACCTTTCGCTGCAATCGGGCGACGACCTGATCCTGAAGCGCATGAAGCGTCGCCATCTCCGCGACGACGCCATCGCATTCTGCGAGCGCGTGCGCGCGGTGCGGCCGGACATCGTCTTCGGCGCCGATCTGATCGTCGGATTCCCGACCGAGACCGAGGCGATGTTCGCGCGATCGCTGGCGCTCGTCGACGAATGCGGCCTGACGTGGCTGCACGTCTTTCCCTACAGCCCGCGCGCCGGCACGCCCGCCGCGCGCATGCCCGCCGCGCCGGGACCGGCGATCAGGGACCGTGCCGAACGGCTGCGGGCCGTCGGCGCCGAGCGCGTGGCGCGCCACCACGCGGCGATGCGGGGCGCGCACGTCCGGCTGCTGATGGAGCGCCCCGACGTCGGCCGCACCGAAGGCTTCGCCCTCACCCGCCTCGCGGATCCTCGCTCCGTCGGCGGCGTCGTCGCCGCGCGGGTCGTCGGCGCGGAGAACGGCGTCTTGCTCGCCGAAGCGGTCTGATCCCCGGCGCTTGCGGCGCGCCGTCAGGTCGTCTCGATCGTCACATCGGGCACGATCCCGGAGCGAGCTGCTGTTCGCCTGGATCCTCGCGCCGAACAACGCCAAGACCGCCCCGGCGATGGCGGTGACGTTCATGGAAGGCTACGACGTGCCCTGCGGCAAGATCATGGCGACATCGACGCTGATCGTCATTCCCTTGCTGATCTTCGCGCTGCTCGCGTCCAAGCACCTGCTGCGCGGCCTGACCATGGGCGCGGTGAAATAGCCGCGGGCGATGGTGCGCGCCCCCAAGCTGCCCCGGATCGACACCGAGGAGCGCTTTCTCGCGCAGGACGCCTTGGCGTACGGTGTCGAAGGCCTGACGCAGGAAAAGGTCGTGGCGAAGCTCGGCGTCACCCGGCTCTGCGTCGACAAGGCGCTGCCAGCCGGGCAGACGCCACGTCGGCCGATCTGGTCACCGAAAAACTCACGGCGCCTGAACACAACAATTTCAACAGCTTATCGATGTCGCACACGCAGACATCCCCCGAAGGATCGGCCCGCGGTCCCGGCCCGCGCCTCGGACGCCCAGATGGATCGACGCCGACCGCCGCCGTCCGGTCGTTCGCGACCGTGTGGCGCCACGCCTTGAGCGTCACCATCGGCATCGATCTCGGCGCCTCGGGCGTCAAGGCCGTCCTCATCCCCGAGCCTCTGCGCGTGAGGTCGCCCGGCGCGTCGGTCAGCCGTCCGATGCGAGAAGCCGGCGGTTGAACCTGATCGAGGACCACAGCGACACGCCGATCAGCGCGGCCCCGCCAAGACCGGTGATCACCTCCGGGATGTGGACGAGCGCCTGCAGGTACATGATCACCGACAGGATGAGGATCGCATAGAACGCCCCGTGCTCGAGATAGCGGTACTGGGCGAGGGTGCTGTTGTCGACCAGCATGATCGTCATGGACCGCACGTACATCGCGCCGATGCCGAGCCCGATCGCGATGATGAACAGGTTCTGGCTCAGCGCGAAGGCGCCGATGACGCCGTCAAACGAGAACGACGCGTCCAGCACCTCGAGATAGAGAAACGCCCCCAGGCCGCCCTTCACCGCGATGTCGGTCGCCTCCTGCGTGCTGTCGAGCAGGCCGCCGAGCACTTCGACCAGCAGGAAGGTCAACAGCCCCCAGATCGCCGCGCTGAAGAAAACCGTCGTCTCGGCCGGTTCGAGCAGGCGGGTGAAGACCAGGATCAGACACAGCACGAACGCCACTTCGATGCCCTTGATCGTCGCGTAGCGCGCCATGCGCCCCTCGATCCACTTGACCCAATGAACGTCCTTTTCGTTGTCGAAGAAGAACGTCAGGCCGACCATCATCAGGAAGGTTCCGCCGAACGCCGCGATCGGCAGATGCGCGTCGTTCATGATGCGGGCGTATTCGGCGGGCTCGCGCGCGGCGAGCACGAGCGCCTGCCATGGGCCGATGTTGGCGGCGACCACGACGATTAGCAACGGAAAGACGATCCGCATCCCGAAGACGGCGATCACGATGCCCCAGGTGAGGAAACGCCGCTGCCAGACCGGCTGCATGGTCTTGAGCTTGTTCGCGTTGACGATGGCGTTGTCGAACGACAGCGAAATCTCCAGCACGGCGAGAACGGTGCAGATAAAGAAGACCGACGCCGTACCGCCCAGCGTGCCGGTTGACTGCCAGCCAAGCAACGCTCCGAGCGCCAGACCGACGGCCGTGACGTAGAAGGCCCAGCGAAAATAGCTAAGCGTGGAGCGCCGTTCGAGGGTCGACATCGTTCTGCTCCGAGATCAAGGCGCGAACCGCTTGATACGTGATCGCTCCGTGAGGCTCAAGTCCGCTTCGCGGCGCGTCCACCCCCCCAAATCCTGTGTCAGCGGCGCGTTCCCGATGGTTCGGGCTTCCGCCGCCAAGCGAACGCGCGGCGTCGTCATTGGAACGCGCGGCGCCGCGCGACGCCCGTATTTCAGGCCGCGCCGCGCTCGTCGGCGTCGCGCAACCGTGCGCGCAGGAAGTCTCCGGCTATTTCGGCCGCGGCGCGGCCATCGGCGAGGCGCTGCGGCCAAAGCGGGAATGCGTGGATCATCCTTGGCCAGATCTCGAGCCGGACCGAGACATCCGCGGCCCCGAGCGCGCCCGCCATCCGGACGGCGTCGTCGAGCAGCGTCTCCGACGAGCCGACCTGGATCAGGACCGGCGGCAGACCGGCCAGATCGGCGTGAAGCGGTGAGACGAGCGGGTCGCGCGGGTCGTGCCCGGCCAGGTAGGCGGCCGCCAGTTCGTGCAGATACGGGCCATGGATCAGCGGATCGACGCCGTCCCTGGTTTCGATGGTTGCGCCGGTCATTTCGAGATCCACCCAGGGCGAGACGAGCCAGGCGCAGGCGGGCAACGCCTCGCCTGCGGCCCGCAGCGCGAGCATGGAGGCGAGCGTCAGGCCGCCCCCTGCGCTGTCGCCGCCGATCGCGATGCGCTGCGGCGCGAAGCCCTGCGCGCGCAGGAACCGGTAGCCGGCGACGGCGTCGGTCAGCGCGGCGGGAAACGGGTGCTCCGGCGCGAGGCGGTAGCCGACCGCGAGCACGCGCGCGCCCGCCGCCCGTCCGATCGCCGCGACCATGTTGCGGTGACTGCGAATCGAACCCGAGCAGTAGCCGCCGCCGTGAAGGAACAGAATCGCCAGATCCGTATCGACGCGGGGCGGCTGCGACAACTCGGCCGCGATGCCGTCGATGTCCATTGGCGTGAAGACGACGTCGCGCGGCGGCGGGTCGATGGCGCCCACCTCGTCGAGCCGCGCGCGACGGTCGGCCCAATCCGTCGGGCGTGGCCTGGCCGCGAAGATGCGACGCAGCGCTCCGGTCGGATCGGTCATGTCGGCGCCTCCGTCGTTCGGTCCAGCAGCCGGATCTGCACCACGGAGCGCCTAACACCGCAAGTCCGGCCGCGCCCCCGGTGTCGGGATCAGGCGTGGCGATAGACCAGGTCCGCCCGCGCGTCCGCGAAGCTTTCGGCCATTTCGGCGAGGCGCGCATGTTCGGGGGACTTGACGCAGACCGGGTCGGTGGCCGCGGGGTCGCCGAGCAACGCCATCGCCTGACATCGGCAGCCGCCGAAATCGACCGCCTTCCGTGCGCAGGAGCGGCAGGGCTCCTGCATCCACTCCGTTCCGCGATAGGCGTTGAACGCGGCGCCGTCGTACCAGATCTCGGCGAGCCCCCGGTCGCGGACGTTGTCGAAGGTCAGATGCCTGATCTCCTGCGCGGCGTGGCACGGCAGCACCGTCCCGTCCGGCGTGACGTTGAGCCCCGTCGATCCCCAGCCGCCCATGCAGGCCTTTGGGTAGGTGGCGTGATAGTCCGCCGGAACGTAGTCGATGACGAGCACGCCGCTCAGCCGGTCCCGCGCCTCGGCGACGGTTCGGCTCGCCTCGCGGGCCTGGTCGCGCGACGGCATCAGCGCGCCCCGGTTCGGCATGGCCCAGCCGTGAAACTGCACGGTGGCGACCTCGATGCGACGCGCGCCGAGTTCGACCGCCATTTCGATGGCGCGCGGCAGCTGCTGCATGTTCATCCGGTGCATGACGAAATTCAGCGTCATCGGCAGGCCGGCGTCGCGCAGCAGCGCCGCGACGGCCATCTTGCGCGCAAAGCCGCCGGCGTAGCCGCCGATGCGGTCGGCCATTTCGGCGTCGGTCCCTTGCAGGGACAACTGGACATGGTCGAGACCGGCGGCGTCGAGCGCCGCGATCCGCGCTTGGGTCAGACCGACGCCCGACGTGACGAGATTGGTGTACAGCCCCGCGGCGGCTGCGGCGCGCACCAGGTCGACGATATCGCGGCGCGAGACAGGTTCCCCGCCCGACAGGTGCACCTGGAGCACGCCGAGCGCCGCCGCCTCGCGGAAAACGCGCGTCCAGTCGGCGGTCGAGAGCTCGACCTCCTTGCGGGTCAGTTCCAGCGGATTCGAGCAGTACGGGCAGGACAGCGGGCAACGATGGGTCAGTTCCGCCAGCATCGCGATCGGGGGCGGCACGGTCACGCCGCGAGGTCCAGGATGCGGCGCGCGACCAGCGCGCCGACGAATTCGCCGCAGTCCTTGCCGATTTCGGCGACAGGCGCGGCGTAGCGCGCGGCGAGGATGGCCGAAATGACGTCGATACTGCGGGCGCCGTCGACTTCGCTGAGGATGGCGTGGCCGATGGGGTCGAGCCTGATGGCGCGTTCCGGAGCGAGCAGGACCCAGCCGTCGCGCACCTTGTCGAACTGCATCCGCACGCCACGCGGCATGACCGGCACCGACGCGCCGTCCATCGTCACGCCGCGCCTTCGATCTCGGCGAGGCCGTTCCCGGGGCGCCACGCACCGTGCGGAATCCGACCGGGCGAAACATAGGCCGCTTCGAGCGCATCGAGCTGCGCCCAGAGCACGTCGGTCTTGAAGATCAGCGCTTCGGCGGCGGCGTCCTGTTTCTCGGCGGTGTCGGCGTGATCGAGCACGAAACCCAGGCCGAAGGCCACGTCTTTCGGCGCTTCGTTCAGCCGCGTCCTGAAGTAGGACAGGCTCTTGTCGTTCGCGAAGGCGTAATTGGCGAGCAGCCCCTCGATACGCGCGGCGTGAATCGCCGGCGCGAACAGCTCGGTCAGCGACGCCCCGACGGCTTCGAGCAGCGTGCGGTCGAGGACGAAGCGGACATACGAGTCGACGGCGAAGCGGGTGGCGGGCATCACGCCGCGCGCGCTCGCGACATAGGCAGGGTCGAGGCCCACGGCCGCCGCGAGACGCAGCCAGCGCCGGATACCACCTTCGTTGGCGTCCGTCCCGTCGTGGTCCTCGATCCGCGAGCGCCAGGCGCGGCGCAGCGCCGGATCGTCGACCCGGCTCATGAACGCGGCGTCCTTCATCGGGATGCGGGACTGGTAGTAGAACCGGTTGACTACCCAGGCGCGAACCTGGTCCGGTGTGCACTGGCCGGCGTGAAGGCGCAGGTGGAACGGATGCTTGTCGTGATATCGCTCGTCGCCGATCTGGCGCAGCCGGGCCTCGAAGGTCGCGCGGGAGGCGGTCATATGGCGATCTCCATGCCGTCGGCGCCGATCTCCCAGCCGGCGGCGACGGCTTGCGCGCGCTCGTCGCTGTCGGGACGCAGGACGGGGTTGGTATTGTTGAGGTGCACGAACACCCTTCGGGCGACGCCGAGGCCCGCAAAGGCGGCGATGGCGCCATCGGGGCCGCTCATCGAGATATGGCCCATCCGCTTGCCGGTCTTGGTTCCGACACCTTCGACCAGCATCTCGTCGTCGCGCCACAGCGTGCCGTCGAAAAAGACCAGCGGCGCGCCGCGGACGCGGGCCGCAATGTCGGGCGTGACGGCAGCGCATCCGGGAATGTAGAACGCGTGAACGTCGCCCGCGCGAAGCTGAACCCCGACCGTCTGTTCGCCGATAAGGTCGGTCACCGGGTTCGCGCCTTCGACGTAGAGCGGGGCTTTGCCGGGGACGAAGAACAGTTCCGCCGTCAATCCCGGCGCGACTTCGGTCTCGACGCCGATTGCGACTGCCTTGCGCGTCACCTTGTCGGCGGCGAGGGCGGTGAAAATCGGATTGGCGTCGAGCACGTCGAGGATCTCACCGGTGGCGTAAAGCGTGAAGGTCTGCCCCTCGCGCAGGCTCAGCAGACCCGCCACGTGGTCGATGTCGCCGTTCGTCAGCAGCACTGAGCGGAGCGGCGTCTGTCGCGGTCCGGTCGGGTGCAGGTACGGCGACGCGGCGATCTGGGCTCGTATGTCGGGGGACGCATTCAGGATCGCCCAACTGGCTCCGTCGGCCGATACGGCGACGCTCGACTGAGTCTGGTGCGGTATTTTACCGCGCCGCGCAAGATCGCAGTTGGAGCACCCGCAGTTCCATTGTGGCAAACCGCCCCCTGCGCCAGCGCCCAGGATGCGCGCGAAGAGCACGGACCGGCCCTCCGCACGCGTGCCAGAATCAGAACAGCGTGTCGCCGTCCCGGTCGTCGGCGGGGCCGTACATGTTGATTTCCATGCCGCAGCTGATTTCGGTCAGGGTTGGTTTCATCCAGGCCATTCGTCGTCCTCCCGATTGTCGAATCCACCGCCATTTCGCGGTATCGAGATTTTTAGCACGTCGGCTGGTCGGGGGCTGCACGACTTTAGTAGGTGTATTTGATCGGACATGATTACACTACCTTCCCGTTCGACGCCCGAAATCCTTTCTTATGACTTTCTTATTTATTTCTTATTCCATCCTTATCCGGATTTCGAACCGCATCGCTGCGACCGCCGCCCGGACCGCGACCGCGCGCGACGCCGCCGCCCAACCCTTTTGCCGCGGCGCCTCCAGCAGCGTGGCGCAAGAATCCTCTTTCCCCGAATCTCAATGTCATGTTTAATTGACACATGAGTGTAAACCCGGACATCCCATCGCTGCGCCTCCCCCAGCCGGCCACCGTGCTGGAGTTGCTGAAACCCATCACGTGGTTTCCGCCGATGTGGGCGTTCATGTGCGGTATCGTGTCTTCGGGACAGCCGCTTGTGGAAAACTGGCCGCTGATCGTGATCGGCGTCCTGCTCGCCGGACCCGTCGTCTGCGGCATGAGCCAGGCGGCCAACGACTGGTGCGACCGCCATGTCGACGCCATCAACGAGCCCGACCGCCCCATCCCGTCGGGCCGCATGCCCGGCAGGTGGGGTCTGTGGATCGCCCTCGCGATGTCGGGTTTCGCCCTCCTGCTCGCCATACCCCTCGGTCCCTGGGGTTTCGGCGCCACCATGGTCGCCGTCGCCGGCACCTGGGCCTATTCCGCCGAACCGATCCGCCTCAAGCGCTCCGGCTGGTGGGGGCCCGGCCTCGTCGGCCTGTGCTACGAAGGCCTGCCGTGGTTCACCGGCGCAGCCGTGCTGCTCGCGACCGGCCCCACGTGGCAGATCACGCTGATCGCGCTGCTCTACTCGCTCGGCGCCCACGGCATCATGACGCTCAACGACTTCAAGGCGCTGGAGGGCGACCGCGCCACCGGGATCAAGTCGCTGCCGGTCACGCTCGGGCCGGAGCGCGCCGCGCGCCTCGCCGCCTGGGTCATGGCGATCCCGCAGATCGGCGTCATCTTCCTGCTGTTCGCCTGGGATCTCCCGACCCACGGCATGGTGGTCCTGACCGGGCTCTGGCTGCAGTTTCTCGCCATGCGGCGGCTGATGACCGACCCCCGACGTCTCGCGCCCTGGTACAACGGCACCGGCGTCACGCTCTATGTGCTGGGCATGCTCGTCACCGCCTTCGGCCTTGGCGCTGCGGGGGGCGCGCCATGAAGAACCTGACATGGCTCGACATTTTCCGTCTCGGTCTCGTTCAGGCGGCGATCGGCGCCATCGTCGTGCTGACGACGTCCACGCTCAACCGCGTCATGGTCGTCGAACTCGCCCTCCCCGCGATGCTTCCGGGCGCGCTCGTCGCACTTTACTATATCGTGCAGCTCTCCCGGCCGAACTGGGGCTACCGCTCGGACGCCGGCGGCGCCCGCACGCCGTGGATCGTCGGCGGAATGGCGGTCCTCGCCGTCGGCGGCCTCGGGGCCACGTTCGGAACGCTGCTCCTCGAGGACGACTTCGCCGCAGGCATCGCGGTCTCCATCGTTTCGTTCGTCCTGATCGGCGTCGGCGCCGGGGCGTCGGGGACGTCGCTGCTGGCGCTGCTCGCCACGGCCACCGATCCCGACCGACGCGCCGCCGCCGCCAGCACCACGTGGCTGATGATGATCTTCGGCATCGTCCTGACCACGAGCGCCGTCGGCGCGCTGCTCGACCCCTATTCGCCGATGCTCCTGCTTGAAATCGTCGCCGGCCTCTGCATCCTCGCGATGGCGCTCACGATCGGCGCGAGCTGGGGGATCGAGCGCCGCCTCAGCCACCTGCCGCAGCGCCAGGCGACGCGCACGCCGTTTCGCGTCGCCATCGCCGAGATCTGGGGCGAACGCCGCGCCCGGGTCTTTTCGATCTTCGTTTTCCTGTCGATGACCGCGTACTTCATGCAGGAGCTGATCCTCGAGCCCTTCGCGGGCCACGTCTTCGCCTTCACCCCCGGCGAAAGCACGTCGATGGCCGGCCTGCAGAACGGCGGCGTCTTTCTCGGGATGCTCGGCGTCGGCGTCGTCGCAAGCGGCCTGAAACGCGGCTCGCTCAAGTTCTGGGCGGCGACCGGCTGTCTCGGCTCGGCCGCCGCGCTGACCGCCATCGCCTTCGCGGGCATTCACCCCGGCAGCCCGCTGCTGCCGCTCGTCTTCGCGCTGGGGTTCTTCAACGGCGTATTCGCGGTCGCCGCAATCGGCTCGATGATGCAACTCGCCGGCGACGGCAGGAAGGGCCGGGAAGGCACGCGGATGGGCATCTGGGGGGCCGCACAGGCTATCGCGGCGGGCTTCGGCGGCTTTGCCGGCGCCGCGGCCGTCGATGGAATGCGCGTTCTCACCGCGACGCCGGCCGCCGCCTATGGCGCGGTCTTCCTGTTCGAGGCGGCCCTGTTCCTCGTCTCCGCCTATCTCGCCTTCAGGGTCGTGACCCTGCCAACGCCGCAACCAGTTCCCGGAGGATTGAACGCATGACGGACTATGACGTGATCGTGGTGGGCGGCGGCCCATCGGGCGCCACCGCCGCCGAGCAACTGGCGAAGGCCGGCCACCGCGTCGCGATGCTCGATCGCGCCGGCCGCATCAAGCCCTGCGGCGGCGCCGTTCCGCCCCGGCTCATCCAGGATTTCGCCATCCCCGAGAGCCAGATCGTCGCACGCATCAACACCGCCCGGATGATCTCGCCCGGCGCCCGCCACGTCGATATCCCGATCGAGAACGGCTATGTCGGCATGGTCGACCGCGAGCATTTCGACGAGTTCCTGCGCGACCGCGCCACTGCGGCCGGGGCCGCCAAACTCACCGGCACGTTCCAGCGGATCGAGCGCGACGAGGCCGGAACGCATGTCGTCTATCGCCGGAGGGGCGGCGAGCCCACCCGCATCTCCACCCGTCTCGTGCTCGGCGCCGACGGCGCCCGCTCGAACGTCGCCAAGGCCGAGGTGCCCGGCGGCGAGAAAATCCCCTATGTCATCGCCTACCACGAGATCATCGCCGCCCCCGCCAACGGCGGCGTCTACGACAGCACGCGCTGCGACGTGATCTACGACGGCAAGATCTCGCCGGACTTCTACGGCTGGGTGTTCCCCCACGGCGCACAGTGCAGCGTCGGCATGGGAACCGGCGTCGAGGGCGTCGATCTCAAGGAAGCCACCGCCGCACTTCGCGCCTCCTCCGGCCTCACCGACTGCGAGACCATTCGCCGCGAAGGCGCGCCGATCCCGCTCGCGCCCATGAAGCGCTGGGACAACGGCAAGGACGTGGTGCTCGCCGGCGACGCCGCGGGCGTCGTCGCGCCATCGTCGGGCGAGGGCATCTATTACGCGATGGTCGGCGGCCAGTTCGCCGCGACCGCCGCGAGCGCATGCCTCGCCTCCGGCAAGGTCCGCGACCTCAAGCTCGCCCGCAAGCTGTTCATGAAGGAGCACAGCATGGTGTTCCGCGTGCTGCGCGTCATGCAGGACACCTGGTACAAATCCGACGATCGCCGCGAGCGCTTCGTCACCATCTGCCGCGACGTCGACGTGCAACGCCTGACCTTCGAGGCCTACATGAACAAGCGGCTGGTCCGTGCGAAACCCCTTGCGCATCTGCGCATCATGGCCAAGAACATCGGTCATCTCACGAGGTTGATCCCCGCCGCATGACGCAGATGATCCCCGCCTGGATGGACGGCCAGCTCGTTCCGCTCGACAAGCTCGACGTCCATCAGCGCGGCCTGCGCCACCCGGCGATCTCGGTGTTCATCATGGACGGCGACCGAACGCTGATCCAGCGACGCGCGCTGTCCAAGTACCACACCCCGGGCCTGTGGGCGAACGCGGTCTGCACCCATCCGCATTGGGGCGAACCGATGCCCACCTGCGCCGCCCGGCGGCTGCGCGAGGAACTCGGGATCGAGGGTCTGGCACTCGTTCCCCGCGACCGCATCGAGTACCGCGCCGAGGTTGGCGTCGGCCTGACCGAACACGAGGTCGTCAGCCTGTTCGTCGCCGACGCCGACGCGGCGCTGCCCATGGCGCCCGATGCGGCGGAGGTGATGGACGTCCGCTGGATCGCCCTCGACGCGCTGCGCGCCGAGATCGACGCCACACCCGCCGCCTTCACGCCGTGGCTGCGCATCTACCTCGCGGACCACGGCGGCCAGATTTTCGGCGCCGCCGCATGAAGCGCCCGGATTAATCACCCGGCCAATCGTGAAACCAAGCACGCGCGCTTCAAGGGCGTGTCCTGCAATGCGCCGAATTCTGCAGGAATACTCATAAAAATCAACCTGTTGCGCGGATAACAGTCTGTTATGGACCGGTGTCTCGCCGTGTTCCGGCCTCAACCCCGGCCCCGCCGCCGCGCCCCGCGGGCGGCTCTGATGGGATCGTTGTCAAACAGCCCCGCCAGTTGCTCGGTCATCGCCCCGGCCAGCTGCTCGACATCGGTGATCGTGACCGCCCGCCCGTAGTACCGCGTCACGTCGTGCCCGATCCCGATCGCGACCAGTTCCACCGCGCGCCGCCGCTCGATCATCGCGATCACGTCCCGCAGATGCCGCTCTAGATACGTCGCGGGGTTGACCGACAGCGTCGAGTCGTCCACTGGCGCGCCGTCCGAGATCACCATCAACACGCGGCGCGCCTCGGGCCGACCGGTCAGCCGGCGATGCGCCCATTCCAGCGCTTCGCCGTCGATGTTCTCCTTCAGCAGCCCCTCCTTCATCATCAGCCCGAGGTTGGTCCGCGTCCGCCGCCACGGCGCGTCCGCCGATTTGTAGATGATGTGCCGCAGGTCGTTCAGCCGCCCCGGCCCCTGCGGCCGCTGCGCCGCCAGCCAGGTCTCGCGCGCCTGCCCGCCTTTCCAGGCCCGCGTCGTGAAACCGAGGATCTCCACCTTCACCTGACACCGCTCGAGCGTGCGGGCCAGCACGTCGGCGCAGATCGCCGCGATCGAAATCGGCCGCCCCCGCATCGAGCCGGAGTTGTCGAGCAGCAGCGTCACAACCGTGTCGCGAAAATCCGTGTCCCGCTCGCGCTTGAAGCTGAGCGGCGTCATCGGGTTCGAGATCACCCGCGCGAGCTTGCCCGCGTCGAGCGTGCCTTCCTCGAGATCGAACTCCCACGCCCGGTTCTGCTGAGCCTGCAGCCGCCGCTGCAGGCGGTTCGCCAGCCGCGACACCGCGCCTTTCAACGGTTCGAGCTGCTGATCGAGATAGGTGCGCAGACGATCGAGCTCTGCGGGGTCAGCGAGGTCCTCCGCCGCGATCTCCTCGTCGAACTTGGTGTTCCAGGCTTTGTAGCCAGGATCGGCGTCGGAATGCGGCGGCGGCTGGCGGCCGTCGGGCGGCTCGCCGTCCTCCATCTCCGCGTCCTCGGCAAGCTGCGCGTCGTCGCTGTCCGCGAGGGTCGATTGCATGCGGTCGGGATCGGTGCGGCTGTCGGACGCCTCCTCCTCGGCGGTGTCCTGCTGCTCGGCGCCGTCATCCGCATCGCCCCCACCCTGCACCTGTTCCTCATCTTCGCTCGCGGCGTCGTCGTTGGACGTATCTTCGGGGTCCTCGGCGTCCGGATCTTCGCCGAGCTGATCGCCGTAGCCGAGGTCCTCGATCACCCGCCGCGCGAACCGCGCGAACGCCTGCTGGTCGCCGAGCACGTCGTCGAGCCCCCCGAGCGTCACGCCGGCGTTGCTCTCAAGGAACCCTCGCCACAGCTCGAGAACGTTCGCGGCGCCCTTCGGCAGCGACCGGTCGGTGGCAAGCTGGCGGACGAGGTAGCCGGCCGCCTGCGCCAGCGGAGCCTTGGACGCATCGTTGATTTCGGCGTAGCCGAGCCGGCGCGCCTCGTCGGCGATCTTTGCGTCGATGTTGCCGGCCGTGCCCGGCATGGCCCGCGCACCCATCGCCTCGCAGCGCGCCGTCTCCATCGCCTCGAACAACGCAACCGCCACCTCGCCCTGCGGCGCGTATCGCCGATGGGTCCCGTCGTCGTGATAGCGGAGCCGGAGCGCGTAGGCGTCGGCGGTTCCGCGCGCGAGCATCACCTCGTCGCGCGTCATTCGCCGCGTCACCTGCGGCAGCCGCATCGCACCGGCGGTGCAGGCCGGCGGATCGACCGAAAAGGCGACCGTCAGCTCGGGCCGGCCCGCCATCGCCTTGGTCGCTTCGGCCAGCGCCTTCTTGAACGGCTCGGCGGGATTGTCGGCGCCCGGCTTGGCCATGGTTCAGCCCAGCGAGACGCTGACGGCGCTCTCCGGCAGCTCCTTGTCAAAGCAGCGCTGGTAGAATTCCGCGACGGTCTGGCGTTCCAGCTCGTCGCATTTGTTGAGGAACGTCAGGCGGAAGGCGAAACCGACGTCGCCAAAAATTCGCGCGTTCTCGGCCCAGGCGAGCACTGTGCGCGGCGACATGACGGTCGAGAGGTCGCCGTTCATGAAGGCCGCGCGAGTCAGATCCGCGACCGTAACCATCCGGCTGACGGTCTTGCGGCCTTCGGGTGTCGCGTAGACAGGGTATTTCGCCAGCACGATCTCGGCTTCTGCGGCGTGGCTCAGGTAGTTGAGCGTGACCACCATTGACCAGCGATCCATCTGGCCCTGATTGATCTGCTGGGTGCCGTGGTAGAGGCCGGTGGTGTCGCCGAGGCCCACGGTGTTCGCGGTGGCGAACAGGCGAAAATACGGGTGCGGGCGGATCACCTTGTTCTGGTCTAGCAGGGTGAGCTTGCCGTCGACCTCGAGCACCCGCTGGATCACGAACATCACGTCCGGGCGGCCGGCGTCGTATTCGTCGAAGACGATGGCGACGGGATTGCGCAGCGCCCATGGCAGGATTCCCTCCTGGAATTCTGTGACCTGCACGCCCTCCTTCAGGCGGATCGCGTCCTTGCCGATCAGGTCGATGCGGCTGATATGGCTGTCGAGGTTCACGCGGACGCAGGCCCAGTTCAGCCGGGCGGCGATCTGTTCGATATGCGTCGATTTGCCGGTGCCGTGATAGCCTTGGATCATCACTCGGCGATTGTGGGCGAAGCCGGCAAGGACGGCGAGTGTGGTGTCGCGGTCGAAGCGGTAAGTAGGGTCGATGTCGGGTACGCGGTCGGTACGGTCAGCGAAGCCCTTCACGGTAAGGTCCGCATCGATCCGGAAAAGGTCGCGGACGCTGAAATCAACCGTCGGCTCCGAAGCCATCTCCATCCCGCCGTCCGCCATGCTCGTCGCTCCTGCCGCAAGGTCGCGCCGGTGCGCGGGCCCGGCCCGTTATGTGTCGCAATTCCCCGCCCGATGCAAGGCGGCGGGGCGATACCTGGGGGAGGGCGGCCGCCAGATACCGAACGATCCGGAAACCGTCGAATGATCCGCGCTCAAGAGCGGCAGGTCGAATTCGCCGTCCTCTGAACGATGGGGCTGCAGGCCGTGCCGGCGCGCTCCACTTCGGCCAGAAAAGGCCGTCGCCCAGAAAACCCGGGTAAATGCGTCTCCTAACTGATCCGGGTCAGCAGCTCGTCCAGCGACTTCTTCGCGTCGCCGTAGAACATCCGGCTGTTCTCCTTGTAGAACAGCGGGTTCTCGATGCCGGAATAGCCGGTGCCCTGGCCGCGCTTCGAGATGAAGACCTGTTTCGCCTTCCACACCTCGATCACCGGCATCCCGGCGATTGGCGAGTTCGGGTCCTCCTGCGCTGCGGGGTTCACGATGTCGTTCGAGCCGATGACGATGGCGACGTCGGTTTTCGGGAAGTCCTCGTTGATCTCGTCCATCTCCAGCACGATGTCGTAGGGCACCTTCGCCTCGGCCAGCAGCACGTTCATGTGCCCCGGCAGCCGCCCCGCGACGGGATGGATGGCGAAGCGGACTGTCTTGCCCTTGGCGCGCAGCCGCTTGGTCAGCTCGGAGACCGACTGCTGCGCCTGCGCCACCGCCATGCCATAGCCCGGAACGATGATGACGCTGTCGGCGTCCTCGAGCGCCGCGGCCACGCCGTCGGCGTCAATGGCGATCTGCTCGCCCTCGATCTCCATCGCCGGGCCAGAGGCGCCGCCCCAGCCGCCGAGTATGACGGAGACGAAGTTGCGGTTCATCGCCCGGCACATGATGTAGGAGAGGATCGCGCCCGAGGCGCCGACGAGCGCGCCGGTGACGATCAACAGGTCGTTGCCGAGCGTGAACCCAATCGCTGCCGCCGCCCAGCCCGAATAACTGTTGAGCATCGAGACCACGACCGGCATGTCCGCCCCGCCGATCGCCATGATCAGATGGCAGCCGATGGCGCCGGCTACGATCGCCACGACGATCATCGTCCAGATGCCCGCGCCGTTCAGGTAGAGCAACCCGAGGACGAGGCAGGCCGCCACCGCGCCGAGGTTGATCTGGTGGCGAAAAGGCAGCGTCAGCGCCTTGGAGTCGAGCTTGCCCGCCAGCTTGCCGTACGCGACGATCGAGCCGGTGAAGGTCAGCGCGCCGATGAACACGCCGAGGAACACCTCGACGCGCATGATGCTGAATTCCACCGGCGCCTTGTGCGCCAGCGTCGCCGCGAAGCCCGTAAGCTGGTCCACCGTCCCCGACGCCATCGCCTGGAGCGCGCGCGACGCCTCGATGTCGGCGTTCAGTCCGATGAAGACCGCAACGAGGCCGACGAGGCTGTGAAAACCCGCCACCAATTCGGGCATCTGGGTCATCTGCACGCGGGTCGCCGCGAATGCCCCGATTGCGCCGCCCACGACGATCATCGGGAGCAACAGCGCGTACCCGCCGACGCCCGGCCCGAAGATCGTCGCGAGCATCGCCAGACCCATGCCGATGATGCCGTACCAGATCGCGCGCTTGGCCTTCTCCTGGTTGGAGAGCCCGCCGAGTGCTAGGATGAAGAGGACGCCCGCCACCACGTAGGCGGCCGTGACAAGTCCGATGCTCATTTTCGCAGGCCCCTCAGCTCTTCTGGAACATGGCGAGCATCCGTCGCGTGACGAGGAAGCCGCCGAAGATATTGACCGACGCCATCAGGATCGACAGCGCCGCGAGCACGGTCACGACGCCGCTTGTGGAGCCGATCTGGAGCAGCGCGCCGAGAATGACGATCGAGGACACGGCGTTGGTGATGGCCATGAGAGGCGTATGCAACGAATGCGCGACATTCCAGATGACGTAGTAGCCCACGAAGCACGACAGCACGAAGACGATGAAATGCTGCATGAAACTCGCCGGGGCGACCGTGCCGATCAGGAGCAGCAGCGCGCCGCCCACCCCGAGCAGCATGGTCGTGCGGTTGCCGGCGGTCTTCAGTTCGGCCATTTCGCGCGCCGCCTTCGTCTCGCGCGTCTCCTCGACGACCTTCGGTTTCGGCTTTGCCGCGGCGATCGCCGCCACCTTGGGCGGCGGGGGAGGGAAGGTGATCTCGCCGGCGTTGGTGACGAGCGCGCCGCGGATGACGTCGTCCTCCATGTTGATGAACGCGACGCCGTCCTTCTTTGGCGTCAGGTCGTCCACCATGTGGCGGATGTTGGTCGAATAGAGCGTCGAGGACTGCGTCGCCATCCGGCTCGGATAGTCGGTGTAGCCGACGATCCGCACGCCGTTCGGGCTCTCGACGATCTGGTCGGGGACGGTCAGGTCGCAGTTGCCGCCACGCTCGGCGGCGAGATCGACGACGACCGAGCCGGATTTCATCGCCGCGACCATGTCTGCGGTCCAGAGCTTCGGCGCCGGACGACCGGGGATCAGCGCCGTCGTGATGACGATGTCGATCTCGGGCGCGAGTTCGAGGAACTTCGCGAGCTGCTTTTCGCGGAACTCGGGCGACGAAGGTGCTGCATAGCCCCCCGTGGCCGCGCCGTCCTGCGCCTCCTCGAAATCGAGGAATACGAACGCGGCGCCCATCGACTCGATCTGCTCGGCCACTTCCGGCCGGACGTCGAACGCGTAGGTGATCGCGCCGAGCGACGTCGCGGTGCCGATGGCGGCGAGCCCCGCGACGCCCGCGCCGACCACCAGCACCTTGGCCGGCGGCACCTTGCCCGCCGCGGTGATCTGCCCGGTGAAGAACCGGCCGAAGTTGGCGCCGGCTTCGATCACCGCGCGATATCCGGCGATGTTGGCCATCGAGCTGAGCGCGTCCATCTTCTGGGCGCGGCTGATGCGGGGGACCATGTCCATCGCAAGGGCGTTGACGCCCTTCGTCCGCAACGTCTCCAGCAGGTCGGGGTTCTGCGCCGGCCAGATGAAGCTGATCAGCGTCTGGCCCGGGCGGGCGTGCTCGATCTCGGCCGTATCCGGCGCGCGGACCTTCACCACGACGTCGGCCGCGGCCCAGAGATCGGCGGCGGTGGGGACGATCGTCACCCCCGCCTCGGCATAGGCCGCGTCCGAGAAGTTCGCGCCCTCGCCGGCGCCGGCCTCGACAAGGCAGTCGTAGCCGAGCTTCTTCAGCGCGAGCGCCGACTGCGGGGTCAACGCGACGCGCTTTTCCCCTTCGAATGTCTCCCTCGGGGCGCCGATCTTCACAGGCTCAAGCTCCTTGTTGGGCCACGCTCCGTGGGCAGTCGCCGCCTGCCCCCCGGTCGCGCGCTGGCGAACGTTCTGGGGTTCTAGGTGCGCCCATTGGCCGAGTCAATTTCGCGTGTGCGAAAGTATCGTTCGCGCGGCGGCGCGACGGCCGGCGCCGCCGCGCGGCTGGGAAAAGACCGGCCCTCTCAGCCGTGCAGTTTCGCGGCGATTTCCGCGACGCGCTTGCCCTGGAAGGTCGCGCCCTCCAGTTCCTGCTCGGACGGCCAACGCGAGCCGTCGCCGTCGGTGAGCGCGGTGGCGCCGTAGGGCGAGCCGCCGCGGATCTTGTCGACCCCGGTTTGCCCGGCGTAGGCGTAGCTCAGCGGCACGATGATCATGCCGTGATGCTGCAGGACGATCTGCGTGGTGATGATCGTCGTCTCCTGCCCGCCGTGCTGGGTCGCCGTCGAGGCCATGACCGAACCGACCTTGTCGACCAGTGCGCCGGAGGCCCACAACGGGCCGGTCTGGTCGAGGAAGTTCTTGATCTGCGCGGGCATGTTGCCGAACCGGGTCGGGACGCCGAAGATGAAGGCGTCGTAGTTCACCAGTTCCAGCGGATCGGCGATCTCGGCCGGCTGGTCGAGCTTGTAATGCGCGGCCTTCGCCACGGCCTCGGGGACCAGCTCGGCCACCCGCTTGACCGTGACCTCCGCGCCGGTTTGCCGTGCGCCATCGGCGGCGGCGTTCGCCATCGCCTCCATATGCCCCCAGCTCGAATAGTAGAGGACCAGAACCTTTGCCATGATCACACCCTTCTGCTTGTTCGCGTTGCTATGCGCGCGAAATACGCCGTTAGCGCGACGGCGTTAAGCGGTTGATTGCGAAACGCAGTGTCACCAAGGGCGAAGCGCACGCCTGTTCAAGACAGCTCATTCCCTTGCGCTGGACTCGTTTGGGGTCACTCCTTGGCCCACAACCCGGCGCTGCGCGCATCCCAGTTCGAGCATTGCGCCGAAGCGGATGAGCGCGCGCGTGAGCGGCGGGACGGTCGCGGGATGCAGCGACATCAGGCCTTGGGCGCGAGGCGCAGGCCAAGCTCGCGGAGCGCCTCGACGGTGGGCTCGGAGGGCGCGCCCATCATCAGGTCCTCGGCGCGCTGGTTCATCGGGAACATGATGACCTCGCGGATGTTCTCGGCGCCCGCGAGCAGCATGACGATGCGGTCGACGCCCGGCGCGATCCCGGCATGGGGCGGCGCGCCGTAGCGGAAGGC
>Ga0105046_10005604_pt1 | contig 19870 bp, 16 predicted proteins | sample MAT03_FD_78385 | JGI IMG/M metagenome (GOLD analysis project Ga0105046, IMG submission 78385) | Freshwater microbial communities from Lake Fryxell liftoff mats and glacier meltwater in Antarctica - MAT-03 (megahit assembly) | ecosystem: Environmental > Aquatic > Freshwater > Ice > Liftoff... | reverse complement strand
GGGCGGCGTGATGACGAAGCTCATCGAGCGCAACACCACCATCCCCACGCGGCGGACCGAGGTCTTCTCCACCGCCGAGGACATGCAGCCCTCGGTGGAGATCCACGTGCTCCAGGGCGAGCGGGAGATGGCGGATTTCAACAAGACGCTGGGCAAGTTCCAGCTGGTCGACCTGCCTCCTGCCCCGCGAGGTGTCCCGCAGATCGAGGTCACGTTCGACATCGATGCGAACGGCATCGTGAACGTCTCGGCCAAGGACCGGGCCACGAGCAAGGAACAGTCCATCACCATCAGCGGACAGTCATCGCTCTCCAAGGACGCGATCCAGGAAATGGTTCGCGACGCCGAAGCCCACGCCGAGGAGGACCGGCTCCGCCGGGAGGAGGCAGACGAACGGAACCGTGCTGAGAGCCTCGTCTACCAGACCGAGAAGGTCTTGAAGGATGCCGGCGACAAGGTGACGGGCGAGGATCGGACCAAAGCGGAGAACGCCATCGTCGCCGTCCGCTCCGCGCTCGACGGCACAGACATCGAGGCGATCCGCCTGGCGACCGAGGAACTGATGAGCGCCAGCCAGCAGTTCAGCCAGCAGATGTACGAACAGGCTTCCCAGGAGCAGGCGGCAGGGTCCACCTCGTCGGGCGGTCCAGCCGATGCCGACGCGGACGTCGTCGACGCCGAGGTGGTCGAAGAGACCGAGACCCCGGACGAGTCCGATGCCGCCGGTGCGGCCAAGGAAGCTTCGTGAGCGACGCCTCGCAAGTCCCTTCGGCCGATGCCGACGTCACCGACGTCGGGGTCCTCGATGCGGCGGTGATCGGAGTCGACGCCGACGTGATCGACGCCGACGTGATCGACGCCGACGTGATCGACGCCGACGTGGCCGAGGCAGTCGAACTCGCGCAGCGGTTGGAATCCGAGCGGGACGAGTACCTCGACCTCGCTCGCCGCCTCCAGGCGGACTTCGAGAACTTCCGGAAGCGCACTGAGTCCCAACGCGGCGAGCAGGCGGCCCGAGCGGCTGAGCGCCTGGTGGCCGAGCTCTTGCCGGTGCTCGACGCGGGCGACGCCGCTGTGGCCCACGGGGCCGAAGGTGCCGGTCCGATCCACCAGATGCTCGTGTCCATCCTCGAGAAGCAGGGACTGACCCGGGTCGCGGATGTCGAGGTTCCGTTCGATCCCACGGTCCACGAGGCCGTGCTCACCGAACCCGGCGACGACGAGGCCGGTCCCGTGGTGGCCGAGGTACTGCGAAGCGGCTACGCCTGGAACGGGCGGGTCGTTCGCGCCGCCATGGTCAAGGTGCGGGGCTGAGTCCCCTCCGGCGGCTCGAGGTGCGATGTGACAGCTCAACGCGAGTGGCTCGACAAGGACTACTACGCAGTCCTCGACGTGCCCCGCAGCGCCACGCCCAAGGAGATCACCTCGGCCTATCGGAAGCTGGCCCGCCAGTTCCATCCTGACGCCAACCCGGGAAACGCCGCAGCAGAAGATCGTTTCAAGTCGATCTCCGCCGCGTATGAGGTCGTCGGCGACGAGACCCGACGCCGCGAATACGACGAGATCCGGGCCATGGCACCCATGGCCGGCATGCGTGGAGCGGGGGCGCCGGGAGGCGACGGTGTCCGCCTCGATCAATCGGATCTCGGCGATCTCCTGGGCAATCTCTTCGGCCGGGGCCAGGGTGGACCGACGACTGGTCGACCGGGCGGGTTCAGCCGTGGACCACAGCGGGGGGTCGACCTCGAAGCCGATCTCCGGCTGTCGTTCGTCGACGCCATCCGGGGCGTCACCACGTCGGTGAACCTGGTCAGCGAGGTCACCTGCCCGGACTGCTCGGGGTCGGGCGCGGCGGTCGGAACCATGCCTCGCGTTTGTCCGGATTGTCGGGGACGAGGCGTACTCGACGACAACCAGGGTCTGTTCTCCTTCAGTCGGCCATGCGATGCCTGCGGTGGCCGAGGTCAGGTCGTGGACACGCCGTGTCCGGCCTGTTCCGCGCGCGGCGTCGTGACTCGTCCCCGGACGGTGAAGGTCAGACTCCCCGAAGGAGTTCGTGACGGGCAGCAGATCCGCTTGAAGGGCAAGGGTGGCCCCGGTCAGCACAACGGCCCCCCAGGCGACCTCTACGTCCGTGTGCTGGTCGAACCACACGGCCGCTTCGGACGCGACGGTGACCATCTCACGGTCACCATCCCGGTCTCCTATCCCGACGCCGTCTTGGGCGCGAACGCGAAGGTCCCGACCATCGAGGGCGACACGGTGACCATCCGCATCCCCCCCGGGACACCGGCCGGCCGGACATTGCGTGTTCGAAATCGCGGCATCACCACGGCGAGCGGCCGGGGCGACCTCCTGGTGACCGTCGATCTGGTGGTGCCGACCGAGCTCGATACCGCGCAGCGAAGCGCCGTGGAACAGCTCCGAAACGCCTTCAACGGCGTCACCAGCAACAGCGAGTCGGGGGCGCTCTGATGCCCGAGTACACCCAGGCGGTCTACGTGATCTCAGTCGCCGCCGAGCTGGCCGGCATGCATCCTCAGACGCTGCGCATCTATGAGCGCAAGGGTCTGGTTGCCCCGGCTCGGACCGGCGGCAACAGCCGTCGGTACAGCGAATCCGACATCGACATGCTGCGCCGCATCCAGGAGTTGACCACCGAGGGCCTGAATCTCGCGGGCGTCCAACGGATCCTTGCGTTGGAAGGGGAGCTGGCCCGACTTCGCCACGAGAATCGCCAGATCCGTGAGGCCGCTGGCGTGGCCGTCCAGGAGGCCCACCGCCAGTACCGCCGTGACCTTGTGCCACTCCGCCAAGAGGTCGTGCTCTACGAGCGCGGCCGTTCCCGCCGAACCTGACAGGAACTTCATGCCACTCGACCCATCAACCTGGACACTCAAGACGACCGATGCCACGAATGTCGCGCTGGCGACCGCACGCGAGTTCGCCAATCCCGAGGTGACCCCGGATCACCTCCTGGCGGCCCTGGTCGGTCAAACCGATGGCATCGTGCTTCCCGTGCTGAACAAGATCGGCGTCGATGTGTCCGCCATTGCCCACCGGGCCGAGGATGCCATCGAGGCCCTTCCCCGCGCGCACGGCGGGGACACGAAGTTCGGTCGTGAGGCCACCCGCCTGTTCGACGTGGCCGAGAAGACCAAGTCAGACATGGGCGACGACTACCTCTCTACCGAACACCTGTTGCTCGGCCTGGCGGAACTGGACAAGGGATCGACGAACAAGCGCCTCGGGTCGGTCACCTCCGAGCAGGTCCTGACCGCGCTGGCGGACATCCGGGGATCGCATCGGGTGACGTCGCAGAACCCCGAGGAGGCCTACCAGTCGCTCGAGAAGTACGGGCGCGACCTCACCGCCGAGGCCCGGCTCCAGAAGCTCGACCCCGTCATCGGCCGTGACGACGAGATCCGCCGGGTCATCCAGGTGCTGTCACGGCGCACCAAGAACAACCCGGTGCTCATTGGCGAACCAGGCGTGGGGAAGACCGCCGTGGTGGAGGGACTGGCCCAACGGATCGTGGAGGGCGACGTCCCCGAGTCCCTCAAGAACAAGCGGGTGATCTCACTCGACATGGCATCGATGGTTGCCGGCGCGAAGTACCGGGGCGACTTCGAGGAGCGGCTGAAGGCGGTACTCAAGGAGATCTCCGACGCGGGTGGCGAGATCATCACCTTCATCGATGAGATGCACACCGTGGTGGGCGCCGGGGCAACCGGCGAGGGGGCGATGGACGCATCCAACATGCTCAAGCCGCTTCTGGCCCGTGGACAACTTCGGATGGTCGGCGCCACCACCCTCGACGAGTTCCGCAAATACATCGAGAAGGACGCAGCCCTGGAGCGGCGGTTCCAGCAGGTCTACGTGGGCGAGCCGTCGGTCGAGGACACGATTTCGATCCTGCGGGGGCTCAGGGAGCGCTACGAGGTCCACCACGGCGTCCGCATCCAAGATGGTGCGTTGGTGGCTGCGGCGGTGCTGTCGGATCGGTATCTCACCGGCCGATTCCTGCCGGACAAGGCCATCGACCTGATGGACGAGGCCGCATCCAGCCTTCGGATCGAGATCGACTCGATGCCGGCCGAGATCGACGTCGTCGAGCGACGGATCCGTGGCCTCGAGATCGAACGCGTGGCGTTGGCCAAGGAGACCGACGCGGCGTCGGCCGAGCGGCTCGACACACTCGACGAGGAACTGGCGAACCTTCGTGAGCAGAGCGACTCCATGACCGCGGTGTGGGTGCAGGAGAAGGAGGCCATCGGCGCGATCTCGTCGCTCAAGGAGCAGCTGGAGTCCAAGCGGCACGAGATGGAGCGCGAAGCAGACCTGGAGAAGGCGGCCGAGGTCAGGTACGGGCAGGTGCCGGCACTCGAACGCCAACTCGCCGAGGCATCCGCTCGCCTGACCGAGCTCCAGGGCGGCCGGTCGTTCCTCAAGGAGGAGGTCGACGAACAGGACATCGCACAGGTGGTCGCCAAATGGACCGGAGTTCCGGTGGCCCGTCTGATGGAAGGCGAGATGCAGAAACTGGTCCGCCTCGAGGACGTGCTGCATGAACGAGTGATCGGCCAGGACGCGCCGGTGGCTGCCGTGGCTAACGCCATTCGCCGAAGCCGGGCCGGGTTGTCCGACCCGAATCGTCCGATCGGGTCGTTCCTGTTCATCGGACCGACCGGTGTGGGCAAGACCGAGTTGGCCAGGAGCCTGGCGGATTTCCTGTTCGACGACGAACGGGCCATGGTCAGAATTGACATGAGCGAGTACATGGAGAAACACGCCGTGTCCCGGCTGATCGGCGCACCCCCCGGCTACGTCGGCTACGACGAGGGCGGCCAGCTGACCGAGGCGGTGCGCCGTCGGCCTTACGCCGTGGTGCTGCTCGACGAGATCGAGAAGGCCCACCCGGACGTCTTCAACGTGCTGCTGCAGTTACTCGACGACGGTCGGCTCACCGATGGTCAGGCCCGGACAGTCGACTTCACGAACACCATCCTGATCATGACGTCGAACCTGGCCGGCGATCCTCGGAACTTCTTCCGCCCGGAGTTCATCAACCGGCTCGACGAGATCGTGTCCTTTACCCCGTTGGCGCCGTCCGACCTGGGACAGATCGTGGCGATCCAGCTCGAGCACCTCCGGAGCAGGCTGACCGACCGGCGGATCACCCTGGAGGTGACTGACGCGGCATTGACCGCGCTGGCCACGCTGGGTTACGACCCCGACTTCGGGGCCCGGCCCCTCAAGCGGTTGATCCAACGCGAGATCGGCGACCGGATGGCGGTTGCCCTCCTCGACGGCACCCTGTCCGAAGGACATGCTGCGGTCGTGGACATCGCCGATGGCGAGTTCACGCTGAGCTCCAGCGTCAGCTGACGACGGCGCCCGGGCGGTCCGGCGTCACGGTGAAGGTGCCGTCCGCCATGAGGGGTGAGCCGTCGATGTGGTTGTCCTGGACCACCCGGTACTCAGCGGTCCACTCAGTGGCGGTCACCTCGCACCGCAACCACCCGCGCTGGCGGGCGTTGAAATATTTCACATCGGTGAGCAGGCTCCGGGCCGTGTCCTCCAGGGATTCGGGGATCAATCCACCGGACGAGATCGAGGTGCCGACGAACTCGGTGGCAACGGTCTTCGCCCCGCTGGCCGTCTCGAGATTGAGGTCCCCCACGCCACCGAGGTGGATGTCACCGGTGAGCACCACACAGTTGGTGATCCCTTCGCTGTCGAGATGTCCGAGCAGTCGTTGGCGTGCTTCTGGGTAGCCGTCCCACTGGTCGAAGTTGAGGACCACCGGACCGACCCGCAGATCGGTCATCACCACCTGGTTGCCGATCACGTTCCAGGCGGTGTCGGAGCCGTCCAGTTGCTCGAACAGCCAGGTCTCCTGTTCGGTCCCGAGCAGCGTTCGACCCGGGGCCGTGACCTCGGCGCACGCCGGAGTGGTGAGCTGGAGGACCTGATCGCCGCAGGCCTGGTCGGTCCGGTACTGCCGGGTGTCGAGCATGACCAGATTGGCCAACGTTCCCCATCGCAGGGCGCGGTAGATGGTGAGCTCACCGTCGGCGGGCGGTCCGAAGCGAACTGGTTGGTGCTCCCACCAGGCTTGGTACGCGGCCGCCCGACGTTCCTCGAACCCTGCGGTCTCGCCAGGATCCTCCGGCGTTGAATCTGCGTAGTTGTTCTCGACCTCGTGGTCGTCCCAGACGACCACCCAGGGACAGCGGGCGTGGGCGGCCTGGAGGAGGGGATCGCTCTTGTACAGCGCGTATCGGTTCCGGTAGCCGACGAGGTCGGTGATCTCGTCGCTGTTGTGCTGGCGGTTCACGGTGGGGCCGAGGGGCGCCGGGCCGTACTCATAGATGTAGTCGCCGAGGAAGATCATCAGGTCGAGGTCGGTCGCCGCCACGTCTCGCCACGCGTTGTAGAAGCCGTCCTGGTAGTCCTGGCACGAAGCCACGCCCAGCTTCCAGGTGTCCGGCGGGGCGTCATCCGCCGGCGCGGTCCGGGTCATGCCGACCGCGCTGGTCTGTGCGCCGGCCTGGAACCGGTACCGGTACCTGGTGGCCGGCTCGAGTCCGTCGGCGATCACATGCACGGAGTGGCCGTAGCGAGGAATGGCCGGCTCGGTCCCCGACGCCACGATGTCGTCGAAGCTGTCGTCGGTGGCCACCTCCCACTGGACGGGCACGTCGCCCTGCATACCTCCGCCGGCCAGGGGCTCGAGCGCCAGTCGGGTCCACAGGACGACCGAGCCCGAGTCCGGATCGCCCGACGCCACGCCCAGGGTGAACGGGGTGCGATCGAACGGCGCCACCGTGGGCGGAGCAGCGGTGGAGTCGGTCGCTTCGGTGACGTTCGTCTCGTCCGACGAGCAGGCGCCCAGGCCCAGGGCCACGGTTCCCGCCGCAGCGCCCAACAGAAAGTTACGACGTTCCACACTCAGCCCCTGTCCATGACGAGCAAAGGATAGTGACCGCAACGTTCACGTTGGCCTCGCTTCCTGCCGATGGAGACCCGACATGCCTGATGCAACCAATCCCGAGCTGCCGGACCTCCGAACCCCGCTTCGCCCCGACGCCATGGGCCTACGGACCTCGCTGATGGAGGACCTGGTCATCCGTCGCGTCATGCTCGACGGTCGGGTGGCCATGACGTTGCTGGCCGAGAGCCTGCACATCAGCATCAACGTGGTCGAGCCACTCCTGTTGGGCATGCGTGATCGCAAACTCATCGAGTTCGACGGCATGGACGGCCGGGCCTACGTGGTGGCGTGCACCGAAGCCGGCAAAGCGTTCGCCGTCGACCGTTCCCGAGAGTGCCGGTATACCGGCCCGATGCCGGTGTCGTTGGATCTGTACACCACAGTGGTGCGGGCCCAGCGCCCCCACCTGCACCTCGACCGGGATCGGCTGACCTCGGCATTCGGTGATCTGGTGATCGCTCCCGATCTGCTCGATCAACTCGGTCCGGCCATTCACGGAGCTGGCGCCATGTTCCTGTACGGCCCCCCCGGCACCGGTAAGAGCTCGGTGGCCGAACGGATTGTTCGGGCGTACGAGGACACCGTCTTGATCCCCCATTGCGTCGAGGTCGACGGGCAGATCATCTCGGTATTCGATCCCACGCTGCACGACCCGGCGCCCGAGCAACCGACCGGTCTCGATCGCCGATGGATCTCCTGTCATCGTCCAGCGGTCATCACCGGCGGTGAGCTCCACGCCGGCATGCTCGACCTGCAGCTCGACCGGGACACAGGCGTCTACCTGGCTCCTCTGCAGTTCAAGGCCAACAACGGCTTGTTGGTGATCGACGACTTCGGGCGTCAGGCGATGACCCCCGAAACGTTGCTCAATCGCTGGATCGTTCCGTTGGACCGTCAGATCGACTACCTGACCCTGCACGGGCGTAAGTTCGAGGTGCCGTTCGAGGTCAAGGTCGTCCTCTCGACCAATCTCGACCCGAGCCGCCTCGGTGACGAGGCGTTCTTTCGTCGGATCCACAACAAGGTCTTCATCGGGGCCATCGACGACGAGCAGTTCGACTGGATCCTGGCCCGGGTGGTGGCCAAGCAGGGACTCGAGCTGGACGAGGCGGCTGCGGCCCACCTCCGTCGGGTGGCCAAGGCCCGCGGTGACGGCGAGTTGCGGGCCTACCTCCCAGGGGTGGTGTGCAGCTTGGCCCTGGCCATCGCCCGGTATGAGAACCTGGCCCCGGCGCTGACGCCGGACATGGTGGATCGTGTGGTGGACCTGTACTTCACCAAGGTCACCACTCCCGGGGCCGCTCGGAGCACGAGCAGTTCTCCGGCCGGTTCGTTGCAGGGTGCTCCTCGGCCGACACCGCCACGGATCTCGGAGATGATCCCCTCCTGACGTAGGGTTCCGGGTCCCCTGATCCGGAGGAAGCGCCGTGCCGGCAACCATCGTCGTCGGAACCCAGTGGGGTGACGAGGGCAAGGGAAAACTCACCGACGTCATCGCCAAGGAGATGACGACCGTCGTGCGTTATCAGGGCGGCCACAACGCAGGCCACACGCTGGTGGTCGACGGCGAGACCTTTGCGCTTCAGCTCGTTCCCTCCGGCGTGCTCTACGACCACATCACGCCGGTCATCGGCAACGGAGTCGTGGTGGATCCGGTCGTCCTGCTCGCCGAGGTGGCCAAGCTCGAGGCCAAGGGGGTCGACTGCAGCCGCTTGAAGGTGTCGGGCAACGCCCATGTGATCCTGCCCTACCATCAGGAACTGGACCGACTGATCGAGCGGCACCTCGGCAAGGACAGCCTCGGAACGACTCGTCGAGGTATCGGCCCGACGTATGCCGACAAGGCCAGCAGAGTAGGTATCCGGGTACAGGACCTGTTGGACCCCGGTATCTTCCGCAAGAAGGTGACTGCCGCGCTCGAGCACAAGAACCTGGTGTTGGCCAAGGTGTACAACCGGCTCGGTTTCGACCCCGACGAGATGGTCGACCACTATCTGGCCGAGGTCGCACCGTTGATCGAGCCCTACGTGGCCGACACCGTGACATTGGTACACGAGGCACTCGAACGCCACGAGCACGTCCTGTTCGAGGGTGCGCAGGCCACGTTCCTGGACATCGACCACGGCACCTACCCGTATGTCACCTCGTCGAATCCGGTGGCCGGCGGGGCGTGCGTCGGCGCCGGGGTCGGTCCCCGTTACATCGACCGGGTCATCGGGATCGCCAAGGCCTACGTCACCCGCGTCGGCGCCGGACCGTTCCCCACCGAGCTCCTCGACGCGGACGGCGACACCCTGGTCGACGTAGGCCGCGAGTACGGGACGAACACCGGTCGCAGACGTCGGCCCGGCTGGTTCGACGCGGTCATGATGCGTCAGGCGGTGCGACTCAACTCGTTGTCTGAGTTGGCCGTGACCAAACTCGACGTCCTGGACGGCTTCGAATCGTTGAAGCTCTGCGTCGCCTACGACGTCGATGGCGTCCGCCACGCGTCGTTGCCCTACCACCAGAGCGATCTGCACCGGGCCACACCCATCTACGAGACCATGCCGGGCTGGCAGCAGGACATCACCGGAGCCCGGGAGGCCCACGATCTGCCCGCCGCGGCGCAGGACTACCTGGCGTTCCTCGAGGCGCAGGTCGGTGTCCCGGTCACGTTCGTGGGGACCGGCCCCGCCCGCGATCAGTACGTGCACCGCGGCTGAGTCATGCGGATCTGTGTCGTCGGATCAGGCGGTCGGGAGCACGCCCTGGTCCGAGTGCTGGCTCGAACCTCGGACGTCGTGGTGGCCGGAGGGAATCCAGGCATCGAGGGATCAGTGGCCAGCCCACCCGAGGAGATCGACGCCGATCTGTTCGTGATCGGCCCCGAGGCGCCACTGGTGGACGGGTTGGCCGATCGGCTCCGGGCTCGGGGCGCGTTGGTGTTCGGACCGGGAGCGGACGGAGCCCGGCTCGAGGGCTCGAAAGCGTGGATGAAGGACCTGTTCGTGGCGGCCGGGATCCCCACTGCCCGGCACGGCACATTCACCGAGGAGCGCCCGGCTCTGGCCTTCCTGGACACCATGACGCCGCCGTTCGTGATCAAGACCGATGGGTTGGCGGCCGGCAAGGGGGTGGTGGTGACCGAGAGCCGAACCGAGGCCGGACACGCCGTGGGTGATTACCTCTCCGGGGCGGCCTTCGGGGACTCGGGCAAACGGCTGATCATCGAGGAAGGACTCGTCGGACCGGAGGTCTCGATCTTTGCGGTGTGCGATGGACACCGAAGCGTCTTGCTGCCTCCCGCCCAGGATCACAAGCGGATCGGTGACGGTGACACCGGGCCGAACACCGGCGGGATGGGCGCCTACTCGCCGGTGCCCATGGTCTCCGACGAGATGCTCTCCCGGATCGAGTCCGAATGCATCCAGCCCACGCTGGACGAGCTACGTCGTCGGGACATCGACTACCGCGGGGTGCTGTTCGCCGGGCTCATGCTGACCGCCGATGGCCCGAAAATGCTCGAGTACAACGTTCGATTCGGTGACCCCGAGTGCCAGACGATCGTTCCGCTCATCACCTCGGATCTGGCCGAGCTGTTGGCGTCGGCCGCGCGTGGATCGCTCGGTGACCCACCGACGTTCAGCGCGGAAGCCGCCGTGACAGTGGTGCTGGCCGCAGAGGGATACCCGATGGCGCCCCGAACCGGCGACGTCATCGACGGGATCGAGCACGCCGAGGCGATCGACGGTGTGTCGGTGTTCTGCGCCGGAGTCGGTCGCGGGCCGGACGCACAGCTTTTGACGGCGGGCGGTCGGGTCCTGAACGTCACTGCGGTCGGCGTCGACCTGGCGGAGGCACGTGAGCGGGCCTACGCCGCTGTGGCGCGTATCAGCTGGCCCGGGATGACGATCAGAACCGACATCGCGGCGGCGGCCCGCTGAGCTCAGCTGCCGGGGATCGCCGGGGAGAACGGCTCGGACTTGTCGAAGACGTAGCCGGGCCTCGGAGCCTCGGCGGGGTGATCGCGGTCCTTGCGTCCGAAACGTCGGATCCGACCTGACGAAGCGGGGGCGGATGGTTTGGTGCCGCGTTTCCTCACGCCGGCGAATCCAAGGGCGCAGGTGATGCACATGGGCGGCTTGGACGGCCCGAACGGACGAACGATGCACTCGGGACACGCGGGATTTCCGCATTGCCCGCACTCCTCGGTGGCGATCGCCCACCCGTGCTTCGTACAGCCTTCGCTCATTGCTCCCCCTGGGGTCATCGGTTGCCCAGTCGACATCGGCGCTTCTCGGGGCCGACCTGAGAGTCGAATGACCCATTTCGGTAGGGTCGTGCGGTGAGCGAGCCCGAAGTGATCGTCGATGTCCTGGCCGACCGCTACGCCAGCGTCGACATGGTGGCCATCTGGTCGCCTCGGGCCAAGGTCAGGCTGGAGCGAGAGCTCTGGGTGGCCGTCATGCGTGCTCAGCGGGAGCTCGGGGTGGAGATCCCGCCAGCGGTCGTTGCCGACTACGAAGCCAAGATCGACGTCATCGATCTGGAGTCGATCGCCGCCAGGGAACGAGTGACGCGGCACGACGTCAAGGCACGAATCGATGAGTTCTGTGCCTTGGCCGGTCACGAGTACATCCACCAGGGAATGACCAGCCGGGATCTCACCGAGAACGTCGAGCAGCTCCAGATCCGACGGTCGCTCGAACTGGTGCGGGATCGGATCGTCGCCGCGCTGGCACGGCTGGCGGAGCGATCGGCCGAGTGGTCGGACCTGGCGCTGACGGCTCGTACGCACAATGTGGCCGCTCAGACCACGACCTTCGGCAAGCGACTCGCCAACGCGGGCGAAGAGTTGTTGACGGGGCTGGCTCGGGTCGAGGACCTGTTGGGCCGGTATCCCCTTCGCGGGATCAAGGGTCCGGTCGGCACCCAACAGGATCAGCTCGATCTCCTCGGGTCAGCGGACGCGGTCGGACGTTTGGAAGCATCGGTTGCCGGCCACTTGGGTTTCGCCGCGACGTTGACGAACGTGGGTCAGGTCTATCCCCGCTCCCTGGATCTCGACGTGGTGGCGGCCCTGTTGCAGGTGGCGTCCGGACCGTCGAACCTGTGCACCACCATTCGGCTCATGGCCGGGCTCGAGCTGGCAACGGAGGGATTCCGTGACGGCCAGGTCGGCAGCTCGGCCATGCCCCACAAGATGAACAGTCGGAGCTGCGAACGGGTCTGTGGGTTCCGTCATGTCCTGGCCGGTTCGTTGGCCATGGTCACGGGGCTGGTCGGAGAGCAGTGGAACGAGGGCGACGTCTCGTGCTCGGTGGTGCGTCGTGTAGCGCTCCCGCAGGCGTTCCTGGCCCTCGACGGGATGTTCGAGACGTTTCTCACGGTGCTCGACGACCTGGGTGTGTTTCCCGCAGTGATCGCAGCAGAACTCCGTCGCTACCTGCCCTTCCTGGCGACCTCACGGATCCTGGTCGCAGCGGTCCAAGCCGGGGTCGGGCGGGAGCAGGCTCATGAAGCCATCAAGCTCCACGCCGTGGCTGTGGCTCTGGCCATGCGCCAGTCGGGAGCCCCGAAGAACGACCTCATCGATCGACTGTTGTCCGACGATCGTCTCGGCCTCGATCCGGCTGCGTTCGACGGACTCCTCGACGACCCGCTCTCGTTCGCGGGCAACGCCGCCGGTCAGGTCGAGCGCTTCTGCGCCGAAGTCGCCGGGGTGGTGGCCCGTCGACCCGAGGCCGCCCGTTACGTCCCCGGCCAGATCCTCTGAATTCGGTTCCCGTGCCGATCGACCTCCCCCACCTGTACTCGGGCAAGGTACGCGACATCTACGACGCGGGCGGCGACCGGCTGCTGATGGTGGCATCGGACCGCCTGTCTGCGTTCGACGTCGTCATGACCGAGATCGTTCCGGACAAGGGCCGAGTGCTCACGGCGATCTCCTCGTTCTGGTTCGAGCGCTTCGCCGACCGTGTTCCCGCTCACCTGCTCTCCGACGACGTGGACGATGTGGACGGCCTCGACGCAGAATCGGTGGAGGAACTTCGCGGCCGGATCATGTTGTGTCGGCGAGCCGAGATGCTGCCGATCGAGTGCATCGTTCGGGGCCACCTCTCGGGCTCGGCCTGGAAGGAGTACCGGACATCGGGCACCGTCCACGGAACACCGATGCCCCCGGGGATGCTGGAGAGCTCGCCGCTGCCGGAGCCGGTGTTCACTCCGTCGACCAAAGCCCATGTTGGCGATCACGATGTGAACATCTCGTTCGATTCCGCCGTCGGGTTGATCGGTGCCGAGATGGCGGGACGTGCCCGGCAACTCAGCCTGGAACTCTTCAAGGACGCGGCGGCGCTTGCGGCGTCCCGGGGGATCGTGATCGCCGACACGAAGTTCGAGCTGGGGATCATCGACGGAGAGTTGTCGTTGTGCGACGAGGTGTTGACACCGGACTCGTCGCGATTCTGGTCGGTCGACGAGTGCGTGCCTGGGCGCACCCCGCCCAGCTTCGACAAGCAGCCCGTGAGGGATCATCTGGAATCGCTCGGTTGGGACAGGTCCCCACCGCCGCCTCCGCTGTCGGCCGCAGTCGTGGCGTCGACACGCGCCAGGTACATCGAGGGGTACGAGCGCATCACCGGCCGGTCATTTGCAGACTGGCAGTGTGCGAGGATCTGACCATGACGTTCGACGTGGTGGTGGAAGTGACACTTCGAGCCGGGGTTGCCGATCCCCAGGGCTCCACGATCGAGCGGTCGCTTCCCGCATTGGGGTTCACCGGAATGCGAGACGTCCGGGTGGGCAAATCGATCCGGTTCTCCCTGGATGCGGCAGATGAATCGGTGGCGCGGGCCGAGGTCGAGGACGTGTGCCGGCGGTTCCTGACCAACCCGGTCATCGAGGATGCATCGATCACGGTGATCGGGGCCTGATGGGTTCGCCGGTCGGCATCGTCAGGTTCCCCGGCTCGAACTGCGAGTTCGACGTGGCGGAGTCGCTCGGGTTCCTCGGCGCCGAGACCGTCTACCTCTGGCACCAAGACGATGAGATCGGCGATGTGGGAGCGGTCGTGGTGCCCGGGGGATTCGCCCATGGTGACTACCTCCGCCCCGGCGCAATCGCCCGGTTCTCCCCGATCATGGGTGCGGTGTCTGCGTTTGCGGCGGCGGGCGGACCCGTGGTCGGGATCTGCAACGGATTCCAGGTGCTCACCGAGGCCGGACTGCTCCCGGGGGCGCTGCAGAAGAACGTTGGCCTGAAGTTCCGATGTGAGTCCTCGGTGATTCGCGTCGAAACTACGAATTCACCGTTGACCGAGCAGATGACCACCGGTTCGTTGCTCAACATTCCGATCAATCACTTCGAGGGCAATTACACGTGCTCACCGGAGGTCCTGGCCGAGCTGCTGACCAACGATCAAGTGGTCTTCCGCTACGTCGACAACCCGAACGGCAGCGTCGACGACATTGCCGGGGTGTGCTCGGTGGGGCGGAACGTGGTGGGGCTCATGCCCCACCCCGAACGCGCCTGTCACCCGTTGCTCGGTTCGACCGACGGCGTCGGTCTGATGCGGTCGCTGCTGGCGGCCGCCGGCTGGACCGACGATCCGGTCAGCGCCCGGCCCGGCTGATCCCGGCCCGCTTGAGGACGGATGCGGAGACGCCCGCTTCCCGCCAAGCGGCGTAGCTGATGCCCTTGGACTCGGAGTAGTCCTTCGCTGCCTTGACGAACGCATCCTCCAGACCGGAGATGTCCGTGGTGACCTGCATTCCGGCCAGTTCGTCACTGAGATCCATACGCTCCTGGATGAGCGCCACCTTGGTGACCGTCTCGGCCCCTGCCAGGAGCATTTCGATCGTCTCGAGCCGGGCGGCGATCGATTCCGAAGTCCGCTTGCGGCCGCGCTTGGGTCGATTGGACTCGAGTGCGGCGAGGTATCTCTTCACTGCACGGCCGAGGGTCCGGCCCTCGGCGAGTGCTGCCTTGTGATCATCGGACATGCTGCGCTTCTTCTTGGTAGCCATGAGTTTCATTCCATCACTTATGTGAACCCGATGCCAGTCTCCCGCCCTATTTCTTCATCCGGTGATTCTGTTGGGAACTTGGGTGAACGGGCGGCCTCGTGTTTGGCACGCTGTGCCCATGACTGATCCGCTCACCTCCGTTGCTCCGGCCTTTGTCGAGATGGCCCACTCGATCGTCTGGTGCTCGGCGGCCACCGTCGACGGTTCGGGGCGTCCGCGGAGCCGGATCCTTCATCCCATCTGGGAGTGGAACGGCGAGCAGTTGGTCGGATGGATCGCCACCTCGCCGTCGCCCGTGAAGCGAGCGCACCTGGCCAACGCACCCGCCATGTCCTGCAGCTACTGGACGCCCGGTCAGGACACCTGCGAAGCGGCAGTCACCGCCACATGGTGTGTCGACGCGCCGACTCGGGAGCGGGTGTGGTCGCTGTTCGAGAACGGACCGACGCCGGTCGGGTACGACCCCAGGCTGATTCCGGGCTGGGAGTCCCCGGCGTCGGAGTCCTTCCTGGCGTTGCGACTGGACCCCTGGTTCCTCCGCGTGTTCCCGGGGTCGGTCCTCCTCGGTGGGGGTGGCCACGTCCTCGTCTGGCGTGCGGAACCGTCCACCTAGTCTGAGGTCGTGACCGCCACCGAGACCGGATCCGACGCCGTACACCGAGCGTTGGGACTGACCGACGACGAGTTCGACGACATCGGCCGGATCCTGGGGCGCGATCCCAATCACCTCGAACTGGCCATGTACTCGGTCATGTGGTCGGAGCACTGCAGCTACAAGTCCAGTCGGGTCCACTTGGGTCGATTCCCCACCGAGGCGCCCTGGGTGCTCGTCGGCCCGGGAGAGGGCGCCGGGGTGGTCGACGTGGGGGACGGAATCGCCGCCGCCATCCGGATCGAGAGCCACAACCACCCCTCGGCCATCGAGCCCTACCAGGGAGCGGCGACGGGTGTCGGGGGCATCCTCCGTGACATCTTCTCCATGGGGGCCCGGCCGATCGCCACCATGGATCCGTTGCGGTTCGGCCCACTCAGCGACGCTCGCAGCCGGTGGATCGCCGAGGGCGTGGTGTCGGGCATCTCGGGGTACGGCAACTCCGTGGGCGTGCCGACGGTCGGCGGCGAGGTGGTGTTCGACGAGACCTATCAGGACAATCCGCTCGTCAACGTCTTCGCGCTCGGGGTGCTTCCCCACGACCGGCTGGTGCTCGGTCGAGCCTCCGGGGTGGGCAACCTCGCAGTGCTGCTCGGATCGTCGACGGGCCGGGATGGCATCGGTGGGGTGTCGGTCCTGGCATCAGCCGGATTCGGCGATGCCGAGGCCGATGCCGAGAAGCGGCCGAGCGTGCAGGTGGGGGATCCGTTCGAGGAGAAGCGCTTGATCGAGGCATGCCTCGAACTCCTCGACGCGGGTCTGGCCGTCGGGGTCCAGGACCTCGGTGGAGCAGGGATCACCTGCGCCACCTCGGAGACCGCCTCGAAGGGTGGGGCCGGGATGGACGTGCACGTCTCGGAGATCCCCCAACGGGAGCCCGGGATGGAGCCGTTCGAGGTGATGATCAGCGAGAGCCAGGAGCGGATGCTGGCGATCGTGACCCCGGAGAACCTCGGCCCGGTCCTGGCCCTGGCCGATCGTTGGGAGATCCGGGCGTCGGTCATCGGCACCGTCACCGGCAGCGGTCGGCTGCGGGTGCTGGATCGTCCCGGAGGTCAGGTGCTGGCCGACATGCCGGCCAAGTCATTGGAAGAGGACGCCCCCCGTTACCAGCGGCCAATGTGCCCGCCGGCCGATCTGGAGGAGTCCGCAGCCGCCGGGGCCGAGTCGCTGGAGCCCGGCGACGTGGCGAACGATCTGTCGGCGTTGCTCACGGACAACTCGTGGGTGTGGCGCCAGTACGACCACCAGCTCTTCTGCAACACGGTGGTGGCGCCTGGCGGCGACGCCGCCGTGCTGAGGCTGAAGCACCCGACCACCGGAGTCGACACAGGTCGCGGGCTGGCGCTGACCACCGATGGGAACCACCGGTGGTGCGCCATCGATCCGCGCCAGGGGTCCGCGGCCACCGTGGCCGAATCGGTGATGAACCTCGCGTGTGTGGGCGCCCGGCCCCTGGCGCTGGTCAACTGCCTCAACTTCGGCAACCCGGAGCATCCCGAGGTCATGTGGCAGCTGTCCGAAGCGGTCGACGGCATCAGCGAGGCCTGCCGGGCGTTCGGGTTCCCGGTGGTGGGCGGCAACGTCAGCCTGTACAACGAGAGCCGCGGTCGGGACATCGACCCGACGCCTATCGTGGCCGTGCTCGGGGTCATCGATCAGCTCATCCGCCGGCCGGCCGGCATCGGGTTGAGCGACGGCGGTCGGATCATCGTGATCGGCGGCGGTCCCACATCGCTGTCCGGTTCGGAGTGGGCGAGGCTCCGGGGTCACCGCACCGGCACGCTGGCGCGTCTTGACCTGGCCGCGGTTGGCGCCGTGGCAGAGGTCATCCGCCAATTGGTGGCCGACGGGCTGGTGACCGGGGTCCACGACGTCGGCGGCGGCGGGCTCGGCGTCGCGGTGGCCGAGATGGCCATCGCATCCGGCATCGGAGTGTCGTTGGCCCGGATCAGTGATCACGCGACGCTCTTCGGCGAATCCGTCGGGAGAGTGGTGGTGTGTGTGGCGCCGGACATGGGTGCAGAGGTGCTGGGCCGATGCGAGCTCGCGGGCGTGCCCACCACCCGACTGGGGGTCGCCACCGGCGACCGCTTCAGCGTGAAGGGTCTCCTCGACGTGGCGTTGGACGACCTTCGCCTGGCGGCGACCGATCGGCTGCCGGCCGCGCTCGGTGGGGGTTCCACTCAGGGCTGAGCGGCTGCGAGCGCTTTCGGCCCGATGTATCACAGCTCGTGATTCCACCTAGCCTGGGGCACGTGGTTACGTCGGAGTCCGCTGCAACGCGGGCGGACCGACCTCGGTGGGCGGGTCTGCTGCTCGCCCTCGGCCTCGTCCTGTTGGGCACCGCGTCGATGGCGATGTCGGCCGGCCCGGCCGCAGCCGGGCCGGCGGCCCCCCGTGATCGCCCGCCGGTCGGGAGTTGGGACCTGAGCATTGGCGGTGAAGGTCGGGTCGTCATCTCGGGCTGGGCCCGAGACCCCGACACGACTCGCCCGGTCAGGATCGTTGTGTTGTCCAAGCGGGGCTTCGCGCTCGGGTCCACGGGCTTGCCGCGGCCCGACGTCCGGGTGGCGCGGAACACCGGGTGGGCCCTCTCGGTCGACGGGTTGGCCCCGGGGAATCAACCCATGTGCGTCGGGATCGCCAACGTCGGCCGTCGAGGCGGCGGAGTGTGGCTCGGTTGTCGGACGGTCAGCCCGGTGGACCCGACCCCCGTGGGAGTGGTCGACGGCGTCTCGATCGATCGGGACCGGATACGAGCGCGGGGTTGGACCTCGTTCACCAATCGACCGGATGCCACCGAAGCGCGCCTCGCGGTCAGCGGCCAGGTGATCGCATCGGCGTCCTCCGGGCCGCGTCCCGACGTTGCTTCGGCCGGTTTCCCTGGGCTCAACCACGGTTTCGACGTGTCCTCCCAACCGCTTCCGCCGGGGTCCTATCCGTACTGCATCGCGGCGGCGTCGCCCGGTGGGAACGCGCGATTCCTGACCTGTCAGACCGCAGTCCTCCGTCCGGCGTTCGGGTCGCTCGACTCGGTGACCGCGTCATCAACGGGCATTCAGGTGGGTGGCTGGTCAGCGGACCCCGATGCCCCGTTCGAGCCGCTCGGCGTCCGTATCACGCTGGATCGAATCGCCCCGATCCGTAATCCGGTCGACACGGTGATCGTGGCCAACCGAGCGCGGCCCGACGTGGCCGCGGCTTACGGATTCGGGCCCGATCACGGGTTCGGTGCCGACCTTCCCGCGGCACCGGGCACCTATCAGGTGTGCGTGAAGACGGCTCAAGCTGGCGTCGGACCCGAGGTCCTGCTCGGGTGTCGCCAGGTCGTGGTTCCACAGACGGCGCCGATCGGATCGCTCGACCAGGTGAGCTCGTCGAGCGCCAGCACCGTTCGAGTCGTGGGTTGGTTCGCCGATCCCGAGACCAGCGGTTCCATTGTGGTCACGATCCAGGTCGGTGGGGTGTCGAGGACCGTGACAGCGAACCTCGCTCGCCCCGATGTGGCCGCATCGAACCCGGCCCTGGGGCCCGCACACGGATTCGACCAGACCTTCACCGGCGTGCCGGCCGGCGTTCACGCCGTGTGCGTGTCCGGCCCGGGAGTCGGCGCCGGTGGTTCGACGACGTTGCCCTGCGGCACCGCAGTACTCGGCTCGACCCGGGTCACCACCACGGGTGCACCGTCGATCACGGGCCCGGTCGGACCGGCACCCGGCCATCCACTGGACAAGATCGACCGCGACGGCGGCATCAGCACGACCCTGCGGGACGGATCGGTGTTGTGGCTCTTCGGTGACTCGTCCGAAGCGACTTCGTCCGGAGCGTTCCGGTACTTCGTGAACAACACCGCGGCCTGGGCCTCGGCAACCGCTCCGGCGCGGACACGGGACGGGTTCACGTCGTCGGCTACACCGTTGCGGTTCGCGACACCGACAGCCTCGTTCCCGGCGTGTCCGGCGAACGCTCCGAACCAGGCCATGTGGCCGTTGTCGGCAGTCAATGTGCCGGACGGTGCCTCGTCGCGTGATCGAGTGATCGCCTACTTCCAGAACATCTGCCTCGGGCCGAACCTGACCACCGCCAGCCGTGGGGTGGCCACAGTCGAATGGGTCTACGACCCCGCCGCCCCGCCCATCGACCAGTCGATCGCCGGCACGGTCACGAACCAGACGCTTTTCCCGCTCAACACCTGGGGCAACGCGGCGG
>Ga0105046_10005603_pt1 | contig 19870 bp, 19 predicted proteins | sample MAT03_FD_78385 | JGI IMG/M metagenome (GOLD analysis project Ga0105046, IMG submission 78385) | Freshwater microbial communities from Lake Fryxell liftoff mats and glacier meltwater in Antarctica - MAT-03 (megahit assembly) | ecosystem: Environmental > Aquatic > Freshwater > Ice > Liftoff... | reverse complement strand
TTGCCGGTGCCTTCTTCGCGGGCGCCTTAACTGGGGCCTTCGCGGGTGCCTGCTTGGCCGTAGCCGGCCTCGGCAGGATCTTGCCCGGGTTGAAGTTGTTGTTCGGATCGTTGCTCGTGAAAAGACCGGTCATAATCTTCACACCCTCGGCCGAAATGTCTTGCTCGAGCCACGGCGAGTGCTCCAATCCCACACCGTGGTGATGCGAGATGGTGGCGTCGTTGTCAACGAAAGCCTGCTGGATGGCGTTTTTCACGACGTTGTATTCGCCGATCGGATCCTTATCGAAGACGAAAGCGAACGTGAAGTACAGGCACGCACCGGAGTGGTAGCTGTGCGACATGTGCGACATGATCCAGCCCTTGATGCCGATCTGGTCGAACGCACCCTGGGCCGCCCTGTAGGCAGCCTCGTGCACCCCAACGAGCTTTGACCACGGCGCCGCCGTCTCAGACACGTCGCCCGCCGCGCCCATGTCGAGCAGGAAGTCACGCAGGTACGGAGTGTCGAACTTTTTCTGGTCGTACAGTATGCCCGGGCCTTCGCCCACACCCATCCCGCCGTGATCCTTGACGATCTTGTCGACGATCTTCTTCTGCAGCTTGGCGTGCGATTCGCCACCCTCGTATCCGATGAACGAGAGGCAGATGTCGTCGAGATTCCAGCCCTTCGACTTCATGAGGCGGGGCAGAACCGTCTCGGCGGTGAACTTGGAGAAACCGTGGCGCTCCTTGCTGGTGGCCAGGGTGAACCCGGTCTCGCGCGAGTCGGAGATCCGGGTGATCGACGGTGCGGCATCCGATTCAGAGATCGCCTGCATGGCAGCGATGCCGGTCTTCCAGTTGGGGAAGAAGTACGCGAAGATGTTGCGCTTCTCTGGGGTGCGGTGCACCTGCACGGTCACCTCGGTGATCACTCCGAGGCGACCCTCTGAGCCCAGGATCATCTCCCGAACGCTCGGGCCGCTCGAGGTGCTCGGCAGCGGGCGAAGAACGAGCATTCCGCCGGGCCGCACGACTCGAAGGCCACGCGCGATGTCAGCGATATCGCCGTACTTGTCAGACTGCATGCCCGACGAGCGGGTAGCCACCCAGCCGCCGACAGTGGAGTGCGTGAAGCTGTCGGGGAAGTGACCGATAGTCCAGCCCTGTTTATTGAGCTGTTCTTCGAGGTCGGGCCCCTGTGCTCCGGCCTGGATCCGAGCGAGCCCGGAGTCGGTGTCGATTGCGATGACCTTGTGTAGGCGTCCGAGGTCGAGCGACACGATCGTGCGCTTCTCCTCCGGCAGAGGCTCAAGACTTCCGCCGATGTTCGAACCGCCGCCGAACGGAATAACTACCGCGTTCGCTGCGACCGCGGCATCCACGACCTTCTGAACCTCGGCCTCGTCGGCCGGATACACAACGATGTCGGGCATGCGCTCGATGATGTTGCCGCGAATGCGCATGAGGTCGCGAATGCTCTTGCCATAGGTGTGGATGACTCGCACCATGTCATCCGTCGTGACGTAGTCAGCACCAACCGCGGCCGCGAGCGCCTTCGCAAAGGCGGGAGACGCGTTGCTCTTTCCGACTTTGAGGTCAGAGAAATCGGGCTCGCTGGCTCGCTGTGCGATCAACAGGTCGAGGCCGACCGCGTATTTCACGAAGGGGGCGAAACCGGGCTTGTCTTCGTAGTGAAAGCCGACCCCGTCGACTCCCCAACCCCACCACTTCATGTGCTTGACGTCGGTCATGCGGTTCCCTTCTGAGCGTGCGCCGGTACCGGCGCGAGTTGCACTGAGGCGTGCAGCCGGGTGACTTCGTGTGCAAGTCGGGTAGAGAATTCTTCTGCCGTTTCGCCTGCGAGCTGCGACATCGGCGCGCCGAACACTACGGCGACAGGATAGCGCCCGCGCTTGGGCCAATTGAGACCTCTGGGCATGGCGGTGCTTGCGCCCACCAGCGCGATAGGCAGGCACGGAACGTTGGTCGCGATCGATAGGGCTGCGGCTCCTTGCTTGAAACGGCCGATCTTGCCCGACTTCGAGCGACCGCCCTCGGGGAAAATCAGCAGCGGAACCTTACGCTCGAGCAGCGCCCGCGACGACCCGGAGCGCTTGCCCTCCGCGTTGCGTTCGATCGCGAACGCGTTAAAAAACAGCGTCGTAAGCCATTTGCGCCAGCGCACATCGAAGAAGTAGTCGGCAGCGGCACCCGCGGCGAGAAAGCGTGACAGCCGACGGGGAAGCGCTCCGATAATCAGGGGTGCATCAAGGTGGCTTGAGTGGTTCGCGATGGCGATGAACGGCGCGTCAAGATTCTTGATGTCGTCGGTACCGTGCACTGATACCCGCACCAGTGACCACACCAGGGGCTTGAGCATGCCGCGCTGCGCGACGAAGCGCACCCCCGCGATGCCGGGTGAGGTGAATCTATCCATGCGTGTCGCCTCGCTTATCCGCTTTCACGATGGGTTGTTCGGAGCCGACATCATTCCTGGGTGAGTCATTCCTGGTTGAGTCTTTCCTGGTTGAGGAAAGTGAACCCGAAATCGATCGAATCACACCGCGCGGCAAATGCCGGGCAAACCACCCCAGCACCCGGTAGCGAACGGTAGGTATGGAAATCACTCGACCTCGCGCCGAGTCCCGCAGGGCAGCCCTAGCGGTTTCGTCGGCCGTGGTCCACATCCACCCCGGAAGCGAACTGCGGCGACCCCCTTCGCTGGCGTGCCACTCGGTTTCGACCCATCCCGGCAGCAGAGCCGTCACGGTTACTCCGGTGCCCCGCAGTTCCACCGACAGCGCCTGGCTGTACGAGGTCACCCACGCTTTGATCGCTGAATATGAGCCGGTGGTGAGCATGCTTTGTAGGCTCGACACGTTGATGATGGCTCCGCCGCGCGAGCTCATCGATCGGCCCGCGGCGCCACCGAGAACCAGCACGGCGCGACACATAACGTCAAAGGCATGTTCGTGCACCGCGATATCGGGCGATGTCAAGCGCGTGCGCACTGGCACTCCCGCGTTATTGATGAGCAGGTTGATCGGATGCCCGGCATCCTGGATTCGCGCGGCCACTCGAGCCACATCCTCCCGAACCGCAAGGTCGGCAGCGATAGTCTCGACGTTGATGCCGTGCGCGGCATGTAGTGCGGAGGCAACGGCGCTTAGCCGCGCTGCGTCGCGGGCGACGAGCACGAGGTCGGTGCCGCGGGCGGCCAGCTCTTGGGCGAATGCGGCGCCGATGCCAGAGGTCCCGCCCGTGATGAGAGCCGTAGCCATGACGGATACATTACGCTACGGACACCGTAGCGACCGGCGGGTAGACTCATCACAACCTGTCCCATTTGTGAGGAGTGCCACGGATGCCTGAACACCGTGAGGCGTCGGTGGAGAGCACAAACTTTCCTGCCCCCGACTTCGATGTTCGCGACTTTGCTCGTTCTGCCGCCGGTAGCCATCGCGAAAACCTCAACCTCGAGACCTACCGCACGAATCCGCTGAAGGCGGAGACACTGCGGGCGCTCGCTTATCTGCAGATCATCGAGCGCGCAACCATGACGCACCTGCGCAGTGTGCTCGTCACCGCGACGCACAAAGACGCGCGCATCACCGCGTTTCTGACGACCTGGGCGTTCGAGAAGTACTGGATCGCGGACGCGCTCGAGCAGATCATCCTGGCCCATGCTCCCGAGGGCACCAAGCCGGACCGCGCTCCCTTCCGCACCCCAATCGAGCGCACCATCCGTGAATCGATCTTCGCGAACATCGTTGGCGTTCCCATGATCGCCGTGCACATGGCTCTCAGCACTGTCGATGAGTGGCTCAACGGCGCGGCCTACGAGCGCATCGCCGCCCTCGACCCCAACCCCCAGCTCGTCGAGACCCTCGCCACCTTCATCGGCATCAAAGATCGCCAGCTGCTCTTCTTCGAGGCGCAGGCGCGGTTCCGGCTGACCGAATCCAAGAAGGCACGCTCGCTCGCCCGCAAGCGCCTGGCAAAGACAGCGTGGCCGGTCGGTGCGACCGCCGAGCCTCGAGACGAAACTCGCTTCTTCTTCAGTTACCTGTTCTCTGGCGCCCGCGAGGTCGTCGCTACCATCGACGCACTTGTCGACACTCTTCCTGGCCAGTCCGGCCTCGACCTCATCCGGAAGGCCGCCAACGCATGACGACCGCCCCCATCCTTACCAATCAGCACATCTTCCTTACCGGAGGCACCGGCTTCGTCGGACAGGCGATCCTCGAACGCCTGCTCAACTCGCACCCCGACACCCGCATCTCTGTGCTCGTCCGCGGCAAGGGCAGCCAGAGTGCCGAGGTTCGCCTGAGCAACTTGCTTCGTAAGCCGGTCTTCTCGCGGTGGATCGAGCGTGTGGGCGAAGACGAGGCCAAACGACAGTTCGCGGAACGGGTGAAGGTGATCGACGGAAGCCTGAGCAACGTCGGTACCCTTCCTTCTGATCTGGATGTCGTCATCCACAGTGCGTCGACCGTGTCGTTCGATCCACCCATCGATGAAGCATTCGACACCAACGTTGGCGGTGCTCACGGCGTGTACGGGGCGATCCTCGCCAGCGGCAGTGACCCGCACGTTGTCCACATTTCCACGGCCTACGTCGGCGGAATCCGCAAAGGGATTGTGCCCGAGGCATCCCTGACTCACACGGTGGATTGGCGCGCCGAGTACGAGGCCGCCAAGACGGCCCGCGCCCGGGTCGAATTCGAATCACGCCAGCCGGAGGCGCTTCGACGCCAGCTCGCCAAGGCGAGGGCGCGCCACGGCAAAACGGGCCCGCAGGCCGTCGCCGGGTTCGCCGAGGCCGCCCGTGCCGACTGGGTGCGCGAGCGTCTCGTCGACTACGGCCGCACTCGTGCCGAGAGCCTGGGCTGGACCGACGTCTACACCCTCACCAAGGCCTTCGCCGAGCGCGCCGCCGAAGAGCTGTGGTCGCAGGCAGGTCACCGCCTGTCGGTGCTGCGCCCATCGATCATCGAGAGCTCGCTGCACCACCCGTTTCCAGGCTGGATCGATGGCTTCAAGGTGGCCGACCCGCTGATCATCGCGTACGGCCGCGGCCAGCTGCCCGACTTTCCGGGCCTGCCCGACTCGATTCTCGATGTGATCCCGGTCGACTTTGTGGTCAACGCAGCGCTGGCCGTAGCAGCCCGCAAGGCCAAACCGAACGAAGCAAAGTACTTTCACGTGAGCTCAGGTAAGAGCAATCCGCTGCCTTTCCACCGCATGTACGAAAACGTGAATGCCTACTTCGTCGAAAACCCGTTGCCTAGCGAGACGGGCGACATCGTCGTGCCCACTTGGCGCTTCCCCGGCGGCCAGCGCGTCGAGAAAGCGCTGGCTAAGCGCGAGCACCAGGCCGCTCGTGCCGAAAAGCTCATCGAACGCTTGCCTACCACGCCGCGCACCAGAGACTGGCTCGACACCGTCAGCAAGGGTAAGCACGGCCTGATTCAATTGCGCGCCTTCACCGAGCTCTACCGCGCCTATGTGCAGACAGAGATCATCTTCGACGACACCAACACACGCGCGCTCTTCCTCTCGCTGCCCAAAAAGGTGCAGAAAGATGAGGGTTTTGACGTGACCGAGATCGACTGGGAGGACTACTTCCAGAAGGTGCACTTCCCCGCCGTGACGACCCTCACTCGCGCGTTCGGCAAGCGGCCGGCTGCGAAAGCCCGCGCGACCAAGGCTCTTCCGCACCGCACGGATGTCGTGGCCATTTTCGACCTTGAAGGCACAGTTCTCGACTCCAACCTCGTCAAGCAGTACCTGCAGCTGTGGTCGAACACCGTCCCGCGTAAAAAGGTGGTGCATGACCTCGCTAACTTCTCGTTCTCGTTGCGCAAGTACTGGCGGGCCGAGCGGCGCGACCGCGGAGAGTTCATTCGCACTTTCATGCGCCGGTACAAGGGCTTCAAGGTCGCCGAGATCGAACAGGAAGTGCGCGGCGGATTCGGTAGGGCCATGATGCGCCGCGCCCTGCCAGAAGCCCTCCAGCGCGTTCAGGAGCACCGGGCCGCCGGCCACCGCACAATACTCGTCACGGGAACCATCGACCTCATGGTCGAGCCGTTCGTTCCATACTTCGACGAGATCGTCGCGGGCCGCATGCACGAGCGTGACGGGGTGCTGACCGGCTTCCTTGCCGATCCGCCGCTCGTCGATGAGGCCCGCGGGGCATGGTTACGCCTGTACGCCGCACGGAACGGTTTCGACCTCGAGAACTCCTACGGATACGGCGACAGCCACGCGGATCTTGTCTGGCTGCAGCTACTGGGAAACCCGAGCGCGGTAAACCCCGACATCGCGCTTTACCGCCACGCCCGGGAAAAACACTGGAACGTGCTTGACTGGAAGCGCGGAGCAAAACCAAGCCCACGTGTCACGGGCTCGGAACCCGAAAAGCAGCCCATCACGGAAGGAGCAGGCAAGGCGTCCTAGCCTTCGCCCACGCATCCCATGGCATTTGATATCGACAAGTACACCGCTTCATCGGTCAGCGTTAAATGGCAGGATCTCGATTTCGAAGAGTTCCGCACGAACCCGCTACCTGAGTCAACGCTGCGCAGCCTTCGCTACATGTGCGATATCGAGTACCACACTGTCTGCTACCTGCGCGATCTGCTCGTGACCCCTTCCCACAAAGAGGCCGACGTCAGCGCGTTTATGACGATGTGGAACCGTGAAGAGTTCTGGCATGGCGAGGCTCTTGCCGCGGTGCTCGGCGCCCACGGCGTCGTCGTCGACTTCGACCAGCTCAAGGCGACGCGGCTCAAGCTGGGATGGAAAGACCGGCTCGATCCCATCAAGCAGTCGCTGCTGGGAAACATCGTCGGTAAAGACTTCATCGCGGTACACATGATCTGGGGCGCCGCGAACGAGTGGTCGGCCGTGGCCGCGTACAACCGTCTGGCTGACCTCGAGCAGCACCCCGTGCTCGCCGAGCTGCTGCGCCGAATCGCGAAGCAGGAAGCGCGCCACGTTGCCTTTTACGCCACGCAGGCGCGCGAGCGTCTCGCTCGCAGCAAGAAGGCACAGGTTTTGGCGCGCTTCGCGCTCAAGAACGCCTGGGGCCCCGTCGGGTCCAGTGTGATGGAGCCAGACGAGGTCACCCACGTGATGGGCCACATCTTCGCCGGAGAAGAAGGGCTTCGCGAAATCCGTAAGCTCGATGAGCACATCTCGCGCATGCCGGGCCTCGAAGGACTCACCATCGTTGAGACCTCGATGAAGAAGTACGGCGTGTCGGCGTCGGCTGCCGCAGCGGCGTAGCGGCGAATGCGCCCGGTGGCTCGACTGCCACCGTGTGTGCGCGGGAACTCGAGGTGAGCGGGTCGATCTGCCGAGATTTGGCGTAGGCACTGACGTGATCTACCCCCCACCGAAGACAAAGCTCCGGGGCTCGGAGATCACGCTGCACATCGATTCGAAGTTAACGAGAGAACGCCGCCATCGCTGGCGGCGTTCTCTCACACACGTTTTTTCACAGTGTGGATCCAAGGGGATTCGAACCCCTGACCCCCTGCATGCCATGCAGGTGCGCTACCGGGCTGCGCCATGGACCCTCATTCATTGCCCCGCGAGGCAACCTCTAAAGATTACTACACATCCGCGTCCGGGCGAACTCACAACAATTGGCCCCTGGCCGCTACACCCCTGCCGAAGCACCCCGGGCTGTCGTTCAATGCCGGTTCGTGCCCGACGGCGATGATGTGCCTTGTGATGCCATGCCAGTGCGTCGCGCACTGGCTCTCGCGCTCGTTACTTGTCGGTCGATTCGGCGACCGGCAACTCGAGGGGAATCGCGGGGCAATCCTTCCAGAGGCGCTCGAGCGAATAGTAGGTGCGGTCTTCTTCGTGGAAGATGTGCGCGACAACATCCCCGAAATCGAGCAGGATCCAGCGACCCTCGGCGCGACCCTCGCGACGGATCGTCTTGACGCCCGCCTCGATCATCTTGTCTTCGATCTCGCCGGCGATCGCCTGAACGTTGCGCTCATTGCGACCCGAAGCGATGAAGAAAATGTCGGTGAGCGGAAGGGGTCCGGACACGTCAAGTGCGACCATGTCCTCAGCCTGTTTTGAGTCGGCGGCGAGAGCCGCCACGGTCAGTAGCTCGCAGGCGCGCGCGGTGGCAGTCACATGGTCCTTAGGTGGTGAGAGAAGTGTCGGGCCACGGGCTAGAAGACGTTGAACGCAATCGCGGTAACGAGCAGACCCGCAACCACGACCGCCATCGACGCGGCCGCGATCAATAGGGCGGTCAGAGACCGGGTGCCTTTGGGCTTCTGCGTGTGAGTCACGCCGTGCCCCGAGGTGTTGTGAGTGCTCACGGCGCGAATGGCACGCACCGGAGCAGAGTCGGTAGAGACAACATCCGCGTCGCTCGCATCGAACAGTGAATCAATGCCGCCGTGCTCGAAACGATCGTGCACACCGGTGGTGCTGTAGCTCTGCGGAAGGTCAATCGACCCGGTGAGCATTATTTTGCCGGTTCCCGTGAGAGCACCCCGGATGTCGCTGCCCTCAGGTGACGTCGGAAGAACCAATGCACTCGTGGTGAGCCCGCCGGCGCCGATGGTGCGGCTCAACGTGTGCTCGTAGACCTGTGTCTCGTCCTCAGCGTCAGCGTGAGTCGACCAGTGGCCAACGGGAGGCGTCCACACCCCAGTGGGCGTGTCTTCGACGAAACGCTGCGGGGCGACCGCTGGCTCGCTACCGGTGAGAACATCGAACTCCGACAGCGCGGTGGTCACGGCAGTGCTGGTAGTCGGCTCCGGAGCGCGCCCGAAGTCGAACACGTCAGCGGCTGCTGACTCGGTGAGCGGCGTGCCGACCACGACGGGCGCGTCAGCGACCCGCGAGATCTGGGCGTCACCCGCAGCAGGGGTGGCCCCAGCGAGCAGGAACGGGAATACGGACTCCTGCTGGGTCGGTACCTCCGCGTCAGCAGCGACGGGGGCTGCAGGCTCAATGAACTTGGGTGCAGCGACCGGCGCGCCCGCTTCCCGCTCGGCCAACATGGCACGCATTTCGCGGCGAGAAATCGTGTGCTCAACCTCAGCCGCAGGCGCCGCTGCAACGGCAACCGCGGGCGCCGCGAGAACTTCCGCTACGGGCGGTGCGACGGCCACGGGAATCTCTGAAACAGCGGCACGAGCCTGCGTCTGGTAGCTAAGGTCGGTAGAGGCAACCGGTGCTTGCCACTGGGTGTGCTGGACTTGTGCCGAGCGTCGACCATCCGGACTGAAATCGCGTACCCGGTAGGTGGGCTGGTCAACCTGGGCAATCGCCTGCGTCGGGGGAAGGTCACCCGCGGCGGGCTGCACCGGCACGACCCGCGCTGTGGCAGGTTCGGCGCCAACTGCAGCGGCGCGACGGCCGGATGCGACGGGAACGTCAGCATCGCCCGCGGCCGGGGGAAGCTGGGCGGCGCGACGAGCAGTGGTGTCCCACATGTCGCGCTCTGCCGCGGGGTCATCGAAAAACTTCGGGGCGGCGGGCTGCGAGGGAGGGGAGGTGAACTGAGGTGATCCGACCGTGGACTCTGCGACCTCGCCGCGCTCACTCTGCCGAACCGACCGCCGCGACTGCGGCTGCGGGTCTTGGAATGTGGTCATTAAATACTCCGATACAAGTGGTGCTTGGCGATGTACTGAACGACACCATCGGGAACCAAATACCAGACCGGGAACCCCCGGCTGACCCGGCTTCGACAGTCCGTAGACGATATTGCCAACGCCGGCACTTCTAACGAGCTTACGCCCTGCTCTGGCAAACCGCTAATGGCCAACGTGTGACCCGGCCGTGAAACTGCCACGAAATGCGCGAGATTCCAGACCTCTTCGACGTCTTTCCACTCCAAGATCTGGGCCACTGCATCCGCACCCGTGATGAAGAAGAGGTCGGCATCCGGTCGCGCCTTGCGGATGTCGCGCAGGGTGTCGATCGTGTACGTCGGGCCTGTGCGCTCAATGTCCACCCGTGACACCGTGAAGCGCGGATTGGCGGCCGTAGCGATCACCGCCATGAGGTAGCGGTGCTCCCCTTCAGTGACGGTGACCTTCATCCACGGTTCGCCCGTGGGAACGAAGATCACCTCATCGAGGTCAAACTTTTGCTGCACCTCACTCGCGGCGACGAGGTGGCCGTTGTGAATCGGGTCGAAGGTTCCACCCATGACGCCGATGCGCGCACGACGATGTGCTTCTTCGGCCATGCTCGAGCGCGACCCTAGTGACCGGCGCCGTGACTGTCGCGCCCCGGCTGTGACGTCTTTTGGCTGTGGCGGTTAGCAACATCCCGGAAGCTCCATGTGACAAACCCGAGGGCAACGAAGACAGCGACGGCAATACCTCCGAAGGCGAGGGGAGGCATGAGCAGGGGAGCAAGTTCCTCGGTCTCAGCAACAAGAAATGCGAACAGCGACATTAGGTTTCTCCGTTTCGGGGCCGACTTAATACTAGCCGCGCACGTGACCCGAGCCGCGCACTATCCACTTTGTGCTGGTCAACTCCGACAGGCCCATCGGTCCGCGGGCGTGAAGCTTCTGCGTGGAGATGCCCACTTCTGCGCCGAATCCGAACTCGCCACCATCGGTGAAGCGGGTTGAGGCGTTGACCATCACGACAGCGGAGTCCACCTCCGCCAGAAATCGCTCGGCGTTAGCGAGATCGTTCGTGAGGATCGATTCGGTGTGGTGGGTTGAGTATCGGCGGATGTGGTCAAGGGCGGCATCCAGATCATCGACGACCCGCACCGAAATGTCGAGCGACATGTACTCGGTTGCCCAGTCTTCTTCGGTGGCGGGCAGCGCGTCAGAGAAGAGGGCGAGCGTGCGCTCATCGCCGTGAATCGTGACGCCGGATGCCCGCAGGCGGGCAAGCACGTCGGGAAGCAGTCGCGCGGCCGCCGACCGGTGCACAAGCAGTGTCTCGAGGGCGTTGCACACGCTGGGACGCTGGACCTTGGCGTTATGCACGATCTCGACCGCCTGGGTGAGATCGGCCGACTCGTCGAGGAACACGTGCACGACTCCTGCGCCAGTCTCGATCACGGGAACAGTCGATTCGGCAACCACCGAGTTGATGAGGCTCGCGCTGCCGCGCGGAATGAGCACGTCAACGAAGCCCCGCGCCCGCATCAGCTGGGTGGCGCCATCGCGACCCAGCTCGTCGATGGTGTGCACCGCCGCGATCGGCAAGCCCACCTCAAACAGCGCGGACTGGATCACCTCGACGAGCACCCGATTGGTGTTCTCAGCCGCGGATCCCCCGCGCAATACCACCGCATTGCCGCTCTTGAGGGCCAACGCGGCGATATCGATCGTGACGTTCGGCCGTGCCTCGTAGATTGCTCCCACCACACCAAACGGAACGCGAATCTCAGAGATGTTGAGCCCGTTTGGCAGCACGGAGCCTCGCACAACTTCGCCGACAGGATCCTTGAGGTCGACGATGTCGAGAACGGCCTCGGCGAGCGCAGCGAGTCGCTTCTCGTCCAGTCGCAGGCGGTCTTGCAGGCCCTCGCTCAAGCCGTTCTCGCGGCCATGTGCAAGGTCGAGCTGGTTCGCAGGCAGGATGCGACTCTCGTTGCGCATCACGGCATCCGCGATCTCTTTCAGCGCGGCGTTCTTCTGACCAGCGGTCGCTGTGGCCAGCGTGCGTGACGCGACGCGTGCGGAGTCGAGCTTCTCAATCAGGGTCGACGCGATCACGGTGTCAGTCATGCGCCAAGTTTATGGGGTGGGTCAGGCGCTCTCGGCAGCCTCGAACCAGGTGCCGAGTTCGGCGCCGGCGAGGGCATCCGCGACACTGCCGGTGGCAGCGAGCAACACAGGAATACCGGATGCCGCGGCAAGCTTGGCGGCGGCGACCTTGGTGCCAGCGCCCCCGGTGCCCACGCCCGCGGCCCCGATGTCACCAAACGTGACACCCGACAGGTCATCATCGAAGGCCACGTTCTCGATCTTGCGAGCACCCGGAGCGCTCGGCGGCATCGTGTAGAGCGCATCGATATCTGACAGCAGCACAAGCACGTCGGCGTGCACAAGCACCGACACCATCGCGGCGAGCCGATCGTTGTCACCGAATCGAATCTCTTGGGTAGCGACCGTGTCGTTCTCGTTGACGATGGGCAGGATTCGCAAACCGAGCAGTCGCTCCATCGCCCGCTGGGCGTTGCTGCGGTGTGCCGGGTTCTCCATGTCACCCGCGGTCAGCAGAATCTGGCCCGCCACGATCGAGTAGCGGTCAAGGCTCTCCTGGTAGCGAAAGATGAGCACATTCTGACCCACGGCCGCCGCGGCCTGCTGTGTGGCCAGGTCGGTGGGACGAGAGTCGAGCTTGAGGTACGGGATGCCCGTGGCGATCGCACCCGATGACACGAGTATCACCTCGGAGCCCCGGCCATGAGCCTCAGCCAATGCGTCGACGAGCGCACCGATCTGACCCACGTTCGCACCGCTCACCGACGACGATCCGACCTTCACCACAATGCGTCGAGCCGTCGGGATGTCGCTTCGAGATGTGACGCTACTGCTCACTGTCCTCGGCCTTCTCGAGTTTCTCGACTGCGAAACCGTCATCGTCGGTCCAGATTCCTGCAACGCGTTCCGCCTGGAGTTCGGCGCGGGCGGCGGCCTTCGCGTCCATGCGCTCAAGGTAGGTTTGGCGGCGCTTGCGGTTCGTGTCGCGCTGGTTGTCATCCAGGCGGGAGTCAGTTCCCCGCGGGCTCGTGATCAGTTCTGCTGTCGACGACAGCGTGGGCTCCCAATCGAACACCACCCCGCCGCCCGCACCGATCATCACGGTCGAGCCCGGCACGGCGCCCGCCTTGAACAGGTCGTCTTCGACACCGAGTTTGGCGAGACGATCCGCAAGGAAGCCGACGGCCTCTTCGTTCGCAAAATCGGTCTGCGCGACCCAGCGCTCCGGCTTGGTGCCGATGACACGGTAAACGTTTCCGCCCGAGCCACCCTCAACCTTGACGACGAATTCTTTCTCGTTGACGGCGCGCGGACGGATGACGATACGCTGCTTGACCGGTTCAAGCTCCTTCGCGTCCCGGTCAGCCTGCACGAGCGCCGCGAGTGCGAAAGACAGTTCGCGCAGTCCGGCGCGTGACACCGCCGACACCTCGAAAACGCGGTAGCCGCGTGCCTCAAGTTCGGGTGTGACCATGTCGGCCAGCTCGCGACCCTCGGGCACATCGATCTTGTTGAGGGCGATCAGCTGCTCGCGCTCGAGCAGCGGCTTCTGGCCCTCGGGAACCGGGTAGGCAGCGAGCTCAGCCAGAATGACATCGAGGTCGGTCAGCGGATCGCGACCCGGCTCGAGTGTCGCGCAATCGAGAACGTGCAGCAGCGCCGTGCAGCGCTCGACGTGGCGCAGAAACTCGAGGCCGAGCCCCTTGCCCTCGCTCGCGCCCTCGATGAGGCCAGGCACGTCGGCGATCGTGTATCGGGTGTCCCCCGATTCCACCACACCGAGGTTGGGGTGAAGGGTTGTGAATGGGTAATCGGCGATCTTGGGTTTTGCCGCGCTCATCGCGGCAACCAGGCTCGACTTGCCCGCCGACGGGTAACCGACCAGCGCGACATCCGCCACGACTTTCAGCTCGAGCTTGACGTCGCCGTCGAAGCCTGGAGTACCCAGCAAGGCGAAACCGGGCGCCTTGCGCTTGGTGGTGGCGAGTGCCGCGTTTCCGAGCCCGCCCATGCCGCCGGGCGCGACGGTGATGCGCATTCCCGCAACCGCCATGTCCATCAATTCGTTGCCGTCGGCATCCTTAACAACGGTGCCAACCGGCACGGAAAGTACCATCTCGTCGCCGGAGGTGCCGGCCTTGTGGTCACCCTGGCCGGGCTGGCCGTGCTCAGACTTCTTGTGCGGTGCGCGGTGGAAGCCCAGCAGCGTCGTGACCTGCGGGTCGCTTTCGAGGATGATGTCCCCGCCGTTGCCCCCGTTGCCGCCGTCTGGCCCAGCGAGGGGCTTGAACTTCTCCCGCTTGACCGAAACGCAGCCGTTGCCGCCGTGGCCTGCAAGCAGGTGGAGGGTGACTTGGTCGACGAATGACGCCATGGCACTCTCCGTTCTAGTTAAAAAGCGAAAGCGAGCCGAGGCTCGCTTCGCGGTGCTGCATTCGGTGGCCGAGCTTGTCGAGACCTAGTCAGCTACAACAATGTTGACGACCTTGCGGCCGCCCTTTGCGCCGAACTCGACCGAGCCGGCTGCGAGTGCGAACAGCGTGTCGTCGCCACCACGGCCGACGTTGGCGCCGGGGTGGAAGTGGGTGCCGCGCTGGCGGACGATGATCTCGCCCGACTTGACGACCTGGCCACCGAAGCGCTTGACGCCGAGGTACTGCGCGTTCGAATCGCGGCCGTTACGAGTGGACGATGCGCCCTTTTTGTGTGCCATTAGTGTCAGCCCCTACGCAATGCTGGTGATCTTGATACGGGTTAGCTCCTGGCGGTGGCCCTGGCGCTTCTTGTATCCGGTCTTGTTCTTGAACTTTTGGATGACGATCTTCGGGCCACGCTCGTCGCCGAGAACCTCAGCAACAACCTTGATCTTGGTGAGGGCCTTCGCCTCGTGGGTGATCTTGTCACCGTCGACAAACAGCACGGGTACGAGCTCGACGTTGCCGTCTTTGTCGCCCGCGATGCGGTCGAGAACGACGATCGAGCCAACCTCGACCTTCTCCTGACGCCCACCGGCGCGCACAACTGCGTAAACCATTGTTTTCCCTAATGTTTGGAAGCTGTTGGCGTTCTATTGCGGGCTTGACCCAGCAGACACCAAGAGACAACAATACTCGACTTTTCGGGTCGCGGTCAAACGTCGATCAGGCCCTCGATCACGTACTCAACGCGATGAGTGCTCCGCCAGCGCCACAGCAGCACACCGGCCAGCACGCGCTGCGGGGCAATTGGCGAACCCTGGTACGACGGCATCGGAAACGAATTTCCGAAGAATGAGTTGTCGAAAACGAACGATCCGAGGATGCCCGTGACGCCGATTACCACGAAGGCCACAGTCGACCCGACACCGACCGCAAGCACCGCCCTGGTAATCACGTGGCCGATCCGCAACTCTTCGGCTACGGGAGCGATGAGCCAGAGGCTCAGGAAAAACCCCAACGCAAGCGGCAGGGAGAAGGTGAGAATGGTGGCCAGCACTCCCCTGCGTCGAACGAGCTGCTTCATCTGCGTCACCGTGAGATTCACGCTGCCAGCCTACAATCGGGCTCATGACCGTGCTCATCGACCAGGCCATGTGGCCAGCCCACAACACGGTGTGGGCGCACATAGTCAGCGACACGTCACTCGAGGAGCTGCACGCGTTTGCCGAGCGGGCCGGCATCCCGCGTCGCGGTTTTGATCTCGACCATTACGACGTTCCCGCCCAGAAGTGGCAGGAACTCGTCGAACTCGGTGCCCAGCCCGTGGGCGTGCGAGAGTTCGTGCAGCGCCTCGAGGCCAGCGGCCTGCGGGTACACCAGCGCGACCGGTAGCTGCGCGGCCGACCTTTGCGAGGCCGACCTTTGCGCAGTGCCGAACCGCGCTCAGCTTCGCTCGACCACCGGTGATCGAGCGAAGCCGAGATCCGAAGACCTAGTCCTGGGTGGGCGCGCTCACTACCTGGCCCGCGCTGCCGGCGCGACGTGAGACGCGCGAGCGCCCCTGCCCGGGCTGCTTGGGTTCGGGAAGCGCATCCAGCACCGAATCGAGGATCTGCTCGGCATCCTGAGCGGACACCTTGCGGTTCTGACGCGGCTGTTTGGCCACCGGGATGTCGAGAATGGCGACCGACGTGTCTTCGACAACCACGGCCGGCTCGACAGTCTCTCTGGCAGGCCTCGGCTCTCTGGCAGGCCTCGGCTCTTCGGGCGGCCTCTGCACCGGAATCTCGGTGGTGTGAAGCACTGTCGACGCGGCAACCCGGGCGAGCGCGTTACGCACGTCTTCGGTGATCGCGTGTGTGCCGGCGCTGCCCATGCCGTTCTTGACCTGGTTGGTGGATGCCGCGGGCTGCGCGCCATTGCCTTTGCCGCGGCTACGACGGCTGTTGCCGCCCTGCTCGGGCTGGGCGGTCTGCACCTGCTGGCGGTGCTTCGTGACCGGATCATGGTGCACGATGATTCCGCGGCCGGCGCAGGTTTCGCAGGGCTCGCTGAACGTCTCGAGCAGGCCGAGACCCAGTTTCTTTCGCGTCATCTGCACGAGGCCGAGAGAGGTGACCTCGGCGACCTGGTGCTTGGTGCGGTCGCGGCTCAGGCACTCGACCAATCGACGCAGCACGAGGTCGCGGTTCGACTCGAGCACCATATCGATGAAGTCGACGACGATGATTCCCCCGATGTCGCGCAGGCGAAGCTGGCGAACGATCTCTTCGGCGGCTTCCAGGTTGTTCTTGGTGACGGTCTCTTCGAGGTTTCCGCCCGAACCGACGAACTTGCCGGTGTTGACGTCGACGACCGTCATCGCCTCGGTGCGGTCGATGACAAGCGAACCACCCGAGGGCAGCCAGACCTTGCGGTCGAGCGCCTTCTCGATCTGCTCCGAAATACGGAACTCGTCGAATGAGTCAACCGTGTTTTCGTGGCTCTGCAGTCGATCAAGCAGGTCGGGAGCAACACCGCGCAGGTAGGTCTCAATCGTCTGGCGAGCGTCGTTGCCCTCGATCACGAGCTTCTGGAAGTCCTCATTGAAGACATCGCGAACGATCTTGATCAGCAGGTCGGGCTCGGAGTGCAGCAGAGCGGGAGCCTGCTGGGTCTCAACCAGACGGCTGATTTCGGCCCACTGGTTCGTGAGACGACCAACATCAAGCGTCAACTGCTCTTCGGTAGCGCCCTCGGCGGCGGTGCGCACGATCACCCCGACGTTCTCGGGCAGCACCTCCTTGAGAATCTTCTTGAGTCGCGCACGCTCGGTGTCGGGCAGCTTGCGGCTGATTCCCGACATCGAACCGTTGGGCACATAGACGAGGTACCGACCGGGAAGACTCACCTGTGAGGTGAGGCGTGCGCCCTTGTGTCCGACCGGATCCTTGGTGACCTGCACGAGTACGCGGTCACCGGGCTTGAGGGCAAGCTCGATGCGTCGGGCCTGGTTCTTTCCGTCGCCTTCCGCGGCAGCGGCATCCCAGTCAACCTCGCCGGAGTACAGCACGGCGTTGCGGCCGCGACCGATGTCGACGAAGGCGGCCTCCATGCTCGGAAGTACGTTCTGCACACGACCGAGATAGACGTTGCCGATGAGGCTCGCGTCCTGCGACTTGGCGACATAATGCTCGACGAGCACGCCATCTTCGAGCACAGCGATCTGGATTCGCTCGAACTTCGACCGCACCACCATCACACGGTCGACGCTCTCGCGGCGGGCGAGAAACTCGCTCTCCGTCACTACGGGGCGACGGCGACCGGCATCGCGGCCGTCACGACGTCGCTGCTTCTTCGCCTCGAGGCGGGTCGAACCTTTGACGCGGGTCGGCTCGTTACTGAGCACCGGCTCGGGGCGCGGCTGGCGCACCCGTACTACCGTGTTCGGCGCCTCGTCCCCGGGCCGCGCATCCTCGCCGGGACGACGACGTGAGCGACGGCGCACCGTCGCGCTGTCATCCTGCGGGTCGTTGTCGTTCTCGTTGGTGTTGTTCTGGTTGCCGCGAGCCTGTGAACCACCACGCGGGGGCAACGGCGGCAGCGGCGGGAGGTCTGGGGCCTGGAACAGCAGCGACGTGGTGGGACGCGCGGCGGCCTTCACTGCCTTCGGTGCGTCGTGATCCGCGGATGCCTCGGCAACAGCATCGGCCTCGACCGGCTTCCTGGCGCGCGAGCGGGGCGGCGCCTTCGCGTCCACCACAGCGTCGATGACCGGTTCGAAGGCCGCCACGTGCTCGGACGCCTTCTTCGCAGCCGGACGCGTGCGCTTCGGTTTTGCGGCCTCAGTCGCGGCTACTTCTGCCGGCGCTTCGGGTGGAGTTGTCGCATCCGGTGCGGCTTTACGGCCGAACAGTCGACTTCTCTTTTTCGGGTTCTCGTCTTTTGCGTTTGTCACCATTTCTGGTGTACTCCTAGCCCTGATGGGCGACCGCGCCACCCACCGGGTACTCTCTCGTGCGCTTAACCGCTCCTCAATGAGGTTCGGCCCGCTACCAATTCTTCAGGTCATCCACCGGGCTCTTGGCTCGCGGTGCATTCGTGCACTGTCACTGCACTGTTTTTGTCACTACTGCACGGAACTGGCTATCCGTCTCGCACAACGCGCTGAGGCGTTGAATTCCTGGCCCGGTTTCGCACCCGGTAAAGCTGTATATGGCGCCATGTCGAGCGCGGCTCGACTGACTAACCCAAATTATCGCATGCATTCCCAGTTCGACGTGATTTGCGCCGTGCAATAATCCGAGGATGACTGACGCCGTGGCCGTGCGCCGCCCCCTACCGCTCGCCATTGTGCTCATCGTCACGGGGGTTATCGGCTGGTATGCGGCGTTCGCGCTGACTCTCGACAAGATCGCTGTTTTGGTAGACAAGAACGCGGATCTCGACTGCAATTTCAGCGTTATCGTTCAGTGCGGGGTGAATCTCGGGTCGTGGCAGGGCGCAATACTCGGCTTCCCCAACCCCATCCTGGGGCTCGCCGGATTCGTCGCTCCCATTGCCGTCGGCGTCGCGCTGCTCGCAGGTGCAACCTTCGCGCGGTGGTTCTGGATCGCGTTCAACCTTGGTGCGCTCGGCGCGTTCGCCTTCATCGTGTGGCTCGCGTACCAGAGCATCTTCAACCTCGGTACGCTGTGCCCGTGGTGCATGCTCGTGTGGTCGGTCACGATCCCGCTGTTCTGGACGCTGACCCTCTCGAACGCTCGCGAGGGCGTGCTGGGCAACCGCCTGATGCCACTCGGCGAGAAGCTCTACAGCTGGGTTCCCGCGATCACCGTCGCCGGGTACCTGATCATCGCGGTCGTGGCGCAGGTGCGCCTCGACCTGCTGTCGTTCCTCATTACCGGCGCGTAGCCGCGGGGGCCGAGCCGGCGGCGGGTGCGGCTAGAACCAGAGGGCCAGCTCGCGCGCCGCGGACTCGGGAGAGTCGCTGCCGTGCACGAGATTCTGCTGAACCTTGAGGCCCCAGTCGCGGCCGAGGTCGCCGCGAATAGTACCGGGCGCCGCCGTGGTGGGATCCGTTGTTCCCGAAAGGGAACGGAAGCCCTCGATCACGCGGTTGCCCGCGATGCGCAGCGCGACGATCGGGCCGCTCTGCATGAACTCGACGAGTGGCTCATAGAACGGCTTGCCCTGGTGCTCTTCGTAGTGCGCGGCGAGCAGGTCGAGGTCGGCCTGCACGAATTTCACATCAACGAGCTGGTAACCCTTGGCCTCGATGCGAGACAGTATCTCACCGGTCAGGTTGCGGGCAACCCCGTCGGGCTTGATCAGTACGAGTGTTTCTTCCACGCTCACGGCGTTTCCTCCTGTTGTTGAATGAACTGTGCCTTGTCGTGCTCGATCTGGCGCGCCTTGATGAAGCAGTACACCCAGATCGCGACGAACCCGGCGGCAATGAAATACATAATGGGCAGGAAGATTCCGGTGGCTACCAGAGCCGCCTGCAGCACCCAGCCCAACCAGATGGCCCACGGGTAACGCAGCAGCCCACTCACCAGCATGAGAGCAAGGATGAGGGCGAGACCGCCGCCAAAGGCAGCGGCAGCGGGCAACGCCTTGAGACCGAAAGCCGTGAGCATCACGAAGAACACCAGGATCGCCTCGAGCCCCAGCACGATGCTGAGAAGCGACTCGGTGACCGAGCGAGTGCGGCGGGGCGGTCTCGACAGGCTCGACCCGCCTGCGCTCGACCCTTCTGC
>Ga0105046_10005601_pt1 | contig 19877 bp, 17 predicted proteins | sample MAT03_FD_78385 | JGI IMG/M metagenome (GOLD analysis project Ga0105046, IMG submission 78385) | Freshwater microbial communities from Lake Fryxell liftoff mats and glacier meltwater in Antarctica - MAT-03 (megahit assembly) | ecosystem: Environmental > Aquatic > Freshwater > Ice > Liftoff... | reverse complement strand
GCTTTGCGCGTGGCGTTCACCAGAAAGACCTCGTTCAGGAACATTTTCTGGCATTCCACCACCTCTTGTGCGGGCGGCTCGGTCACTATGTGTTGTTGCGTAACCCGCACATTTACGTGCCCCGGGCCGGTGAGGGGTCCGTAGTTGTCATTCCCTTGTTCCGTGTACCCCGTTCGGCTCCCCGCCTCATCGTAGGTGGCGGTACTGCGGTACCACTGGATCCCGGCATCGGGCGCATCGCTCACTTCGATCTTGCTGATCCCGCCGTTGGGGTGGTAGTTGAAGTGTACACTGGCATGGCCACCGATAGTGCGTGTCTGATAGTTGAAGATCTCCTTGCCGTTCGGGTCGTAAGCGAAGGAGCGACCCCAACGCTTGTCCAGGTCCGTCCATTCCTTGGTGCTCACTTGGTGGTTGGTGAAGAAGTGCAGCACAACTTGGCCACTATCGGTTTGCACGGTCTTTTCACGAGGCTGTGCTTGTGAGCCAATGGACAGCAGTAGCAGGAAGGTGAGGTGCAAGGTTCTCATGCGAACGCTTAGGCAAAGACCGGTCCGGATCGTGAAAGGGGCACGGGTTCTCACTCCCGCGCTGCTTTTCGTTCTTCCATGAAACGATGGATCCGCTCTTTGCTGCCCACCAGCCAGAGCAGATCGTTCTGTTCAAAGGCCATCGTGCTTTCCGGGTTCACCAAGCGTTCATCCCCGCGTTCGATCCCTGCTACGAGGGCAGTGGCTTCTTCGCGCAGCGCGGTTTCGCGGATCGTTCGGCCGATCAATGGCGAGCGAGGTAGGATGCGATACTTTTCCAGCACCATGTCCTCTTTGTCCAGTTCCACGGATCGATCCAAGGCTACGGGAGCGGCGAGTGTTCGATCCAGTTCCACGAGCTGTTCATCGGTGCCGATCACCAACAGGTTATCGCCGGGCATCAGGCGTTCATCCTTGCTGGGCGCGGGGATCGTGTAGTCGCCACGTTCGATCAGTGCTACGTTCACACCATGTTTTTCGCGCAATTGGAGTTCGGCCAAGCTGCGGCCGATCGCGATGGAGTACATGCCCACTTCCACTTCCGCAAGGTGCATGTCCCAAGGGGCAAGATCTGTTCGTTTTCGTTGGTTTTCGCGTTGGTTGAGGTTGGAGATGAAGCGGTTTTCCATTCGGACATAGAAGGCGTTCAATCTTCTTCGGAACAGGAAGACAGCCAAGAACACCACGACCACAGTGGTCAAGAAGGCCCCCTCCATACTGAAGAACAGGTTCGCCACCAGGGCCAATACGACCACAGCCGTTATTACCCGCATGATCTCCAATGCCACCAGTGGACCACGGAGTTGTTTCTTGTTCAGCCAGAGGTGTCGGTATTCTGCACGTTTGATCCTGCGGATGGACATCGCCCAAATGATCGGTAACAAGACCAAAAGGGTAAGCAGACCGGTGATGGATCCACTGCTCATGTCGGGGAGGCCTTCATGCAATAAAGGCTCGACGAAGCGCGCCGCGATCATAATGACCAGAATGCTGAGCACCAAGAAAATGGCCAAGTTTGCGATGTATGCACGTAACATGATGCGCCAGTCACTGGTCACTTGTACTTGTTCGGCTTGCCTGCTGTAGCGATCCACGGCGGCAACGAATCGGGCGGGCAAGATGCGTTGCAGGCCACGCGCCGTGTCGGCCGAGGCTTTGATCATGTATGGTGTGGAGAAGGTGGTGACGGCTGAGACGGCCACGGCTATGGGGTAGAGGAAGGAATTGATCACGCCCAGTGAAAGCCCCAGTGTGGCAATGATGAATGAGAATTCGCCGATCTGCGAGAGGCTCATTCCCGCCTGCACCGATCGCTTCAGTGGTTGGCCAGCGATCAATGCGCCGATCGTGCTGCTGATGGGTTGTCCGATCACCACCACAAAAGAGAGGAGTAGCACCGGCTTCCAATGGTCCACCAGTATTGCAGGATCGATCAACATACCGACGGACACGAAGAATATGGCCCCGAAAAGGTCCTTCACGGGCTTTACCAAGTGTTCTATACGCTCGGCAAGGACCGTTTCCGCCAATAGGGAACCCATGATGAAGGCACCGAGTGCTGCGCTGAAACCGGCCATGGTGGCCAAGTAGACCATGCCCAAACACAGCGCAATGGAGACGATGAGCAGCGTCTCCGCATTCATCAACTTGCGGTTGCGTTGTAGCATGGTCGGGATCAGGTAGATGCCGACAACGAAAACGGCGATCAGGAATGCACCCAGCTTTCCGATGGCATAAATGAGTTCCGAACCGGAGAATTGTTGACTAACGGCAACGGTGCTCAACAGCACCAACAAAAGGATAGCAACGAGGTCTTCGATAACAAGCACACCCATCACCAACCCGGCGAATGCTTGGGTCTTCAGTCCGAGCTCATCCAATGCACGAACGATGATCGTGGTGGAAGAGATCGACAGGATGCCTCCGAGGAAGATGCTGTCCATCGTGGACCACCCCATGATCTGACCGGTGAAATAGCCGACGGCTAGCATGAAGAACACCGTGGTGAGTGCTGTTATTCCCGCACTGCCGCCCACGTGCGCGACCCGTTTGAAACTGAACTCCAGACCCAAGCTGAAGAGCAGGAAGATCACACCGATCTCGGACCATGTACTGATGCTCCTCTCGTCGATGACCGTCGGTATCAATTCCACATGCGGTCCCACGAACAACCCGGCTATGATGTAACCTAGTACGAGTGGCTGTTTTATCCGCTTGAAGACCAATGTTGTCACCGCCGCCGTAGAGAGCATCAGGCCGAGATCGGCAATAAGAGCGGGCAGATGGGTCATGTAGGGCAGCGAACAGATGGGAGAAGACCCGACCCCAAACTGGGCGAAATTCCATCCCAACTCGTTAGCTAACGGTCGGTTCCGCGAATATACTTGCGGTCGCACAAAGCTGTTAGCCGATAAGTGTTAACGGGACAAGACCGGACACGGATCCCGTGATCAACAATGCTTTCAGACATCGGGATCAAAACCCGAACCGCATCGAACCACCACTGGCTGGCATCACCTCGTAGTACCATACGCGGTGTTCTTTGCTGATCTGGCGTTTCTCCATCATCAGCACGCCGATCGTTCTCACCTTGCCCTTCGTGTTGGTCATGGTGCCCTTCACGGTCATCATTTCCACTGGAGAACGGAATGCTCCAAGTGTGGTGTAGTCGGAGATCATGATCGTATCGCGCGGTTGGATAACAAATTTCATTCCTTGCAAAGCGAGTGAAGTGTCCTTCGGCATTACTGCAACTGTGATCGGCCATGTGGAACCATTCACCAAACGCACCTCATTACGGAGTTCTGCCGTGGGGGCATGCACGTTGTAAGGAACCTGTGCGATCAGAGGCCTCGCTGGTGCGAGCACGCCAGCGAAAGCAAGTCCAAGGAGAAGCACCACAGTGTTGTGCATGGTAGTCTACCAACAAAGATCGTTCCGCTGTTCGCATCTTCGCATTCCAGCCGATCGAGGTTCTTCGAGGTACCCCAAGGACATCTGCTTCCCGTACGAACCTGTGGGACATCGAATTTCCTGATCATTTTGCTCTTTGTTTTCAATCCACCTCGATACCGAATGGAGATCATTTTCCCAGAGCACATGGCCGAACGCAAGGCACCGTGCAATTTGAATGAAGCCGACCGTCCGCTATTCGAACATGAATTCAGGAAGCGCATTCGCGAAACGCACCTACTTCGGCTGCGGGACTGCACCATTTTGAACGATCTGATATTGAAAGGGAGCGATCCGTGGAAGTATATGACCTACAGCCAGATCCACACGCTAACATTCCGCGACGTGGTCAAGCGCATGTTGAAGGTGCCGCCGCCATCGAAGCGGTTCGAGAACGGGGTTTGGGTCACCGATAATTGGAGCATGGGCTACTTCCACTGGCTTACGGATGCGTTACCACGACTCCTGGCATCGGAAAGGTCAGATCGTGGAATACCGGTGCTTCTTCAAAAGCACTACGAGAATTTGCCATTTGTTGGTGGATCCTTGCAACTGCTTGGCCGAAAGGCACTGTACTACGATCCCACCCGGAAACTTCGTGTAGAACACCTGCTGCTCCCAAGTCATACGGCCAGTACCGGTAATTACAACGCCGTGTTGATCAATGAACTTTGTGATCGCATGCTTCACCCTGCTGATACGGCAGTAGAACGTAGGATCTATATCAGTCGGCAGAAAGCCAAGAAGCGAAGGGTACTGAATGAAACAGAAGTGATCAGCAAGTTGGAACAATTCGGATTCGAGATCCATTGTTTCGAGGATCATTCATTTGCGGAACAAGTGCATTTAATGGCCGGTGCGAAATGCGTTGTCGGCATGCATGGTGCCGGTCTAACGAACATGCTATTCATGCCTCCTAAGGGCAAGGTGTTGGAGTTCCGCAATCGTGCAGATGCACAGAACAATTGCTACTTCTCGCTTGCCTCGGATCTGGGTCATCACTACTACTACCAAATTTGCCAAGGAAATACGGACGATACCCATGTGGTTGATATCCAAGTTGACATGCAGGAGTTGGAGCGGGACCTTCAAACCATGTTGGATTGAAGGTTGTGCATTTTTGACAACACAAATGCAAACTACTGGAGGATCCGAGATCCCTTTGCATCTTCGCACTCCCGGTCGGGCCAGTCCAGCTCCGCCATTTGAAGAATTCCCATGGCCAATACACACACCATCAAGAAACTCCTGGTCGCCAACCGAGGCGAGATCGCCCTTCGTGTCATGCGCAGCGCGCGTGAAATGGGCATCAGTACCGTAGCCGTTTATTCCGAGGCGGATCGGAATGCACCGTTCGTGCGCTTCGCGGATGAGGCTGTGTGTATCGGTCCCGCTCCCAGCAAGGAAAGTTATCTGGTCTTCGAGAAGATCATCACCGTGTGCAAGGACCTGAAGGTGGATGCCGTACATCCGGGCTATGGCTTCCTGAGCGAGAACGGCGACTTTGCCCAAGCGCTCGAAAAGGCCGGTGTGATCTTCGTAGGTCCCACGCCGCATGCCATGAAGGTGATGGGCGATAAGCTCGCCGCGAAAGAAGCGGTGAAGGGACACGGTGTGCCTCTGGTACCCGGAACCGAAGGTGCAGTAAGCAGTTTGGAAGAAGCGATGGCAGTGGCCAAGACGATCACCTTCCCGATCCTGATCAAAGCTGCGGCTGGTGGTGGCGGAAAGGGCATGCGCATCGTGGAAAAGGAAAGCGAATTGAAGGAAGGCCTGGAACGCGCGATCAGCGAAGCGGTGAACGCATTCGGCGATGGCAGCGTGTTCATCGAGAAATACGTCGCAGGTCCGCGGCACATCGAGATACAGATCCTTGCCGATACGCATGGCAACACGGTGTATGTGTTCGAGCGGGAATGCAGCATCCAACGCAGACACCAGAAAGTGGTGGAAGAAGCCCCAAGTGCCGTTTTGACCCCCGCCTTGCGGAAGAAAATGGGCGAAGCCGCGGTGAAGGTTGCCAAGAGCGTGGATTACGTGGGTGCCGGCACCGTTGAATTCCTGTTGGATGAGAGCATGGAGTTCTACTTCATGGAGATGAACACCCGCTTACAAGTGGAGCACCCGATCACCGAAATGATCAGTGGTCTGGACCTGGTGAAGGAGCAGATCAAAGTGGCGCAAGGAGAGAAGCTGTCCTTTACGCAAGAGGACTTGAAGATCAACGGTCACGCGATCGAAGTGCGTGTCTATGCGGAGGACCCGGCGAACAATTTCCTGCCGGACATCGGAACGCTTACTACCTATCGCCCTCCACAAGGCATGGGCGTTCGTGTGGACGATGGATTCGAGGAAGGCATGGAGATCCCGATCTACTACGACCCCATGATCGCCAAGTTGATCACCTACGGTGCAACACGCGAAGAGGCGATCCAACGCATGGAACGCGCCATCGACGATTATGCGATCAGCGGGGTGGAAACCACATTGCCCTTCTGCCGATACGTAATGGGGCATAAGACCTTCCGCAGTGGGAAGTACGACACACATTTCGTGCGCGACCATTTCACGCCGGAAGTCCTGGAAGGCAAGGATCCGGATGCCCTGATGGCCGCCGCACTGGTAGCCGCGCACATCACGGAGGAACGGAGCCGGAAGGCCACACCCATAGCGGCTCCGGCAGATGGCCTAAGTCCCTGGAAACTAAACCGTCGCTGATACGTTGAAGGGGTTGGGGTACGTGGTCCCGGGCCGGAAAGAATACTGGCACGGGATCGGCGTTGTACCTTCACGTTCGCAAGAACGCCATGGTGTGGAGTAGACATATCCTAAGTGCCAGCGTGGTTATGCTGTTGACCGGTGTTTGCTTGGCCCAGCGGGAATTGCCCAGCAATGTGTTGAAGGCCGTAGTGGTCGATGGCGACACGATACCGGTTGTGCAGTTACCCGAGGCCAGCGTTACGGCCCGTTGGCGACCTCGTGATCGCCGGGCTGCGGAGCGGTACGACCGGTTGGTGCGTTACGTGGTGAAGGTGTATCCGTATGCCAAGCTCACCGGTCAAATGCTGAAGGAATATGAACATGATCTGGCGCAGATCAAGAAGAACGGCGATCAGGACCTGTACGTGAAATTGGCAGAGGCGGAACTCCGTGCGGAATTCGAGGCGGAGGTGAAGGACCTTACTGTTGGCCAAGGCAAGATCCTGGTGAAGTTGATCGACCGGCAAACCGGCGCCACCTCCTACGAACTGGTGGAACAGCTGCGGGGCGCGTTCGTTGCATTCGTATGGCAAGGGGTGGCAAAACTCTTCGGTCAGGACCTGAAGGCCGAATTTGATGGCATGGGCGAAGATGAGGCGATCGAGATGGTCGTACAACGGATCGAACGGGGTGAACTGGCTGTTGCGGACCGCACCGCGCGAACGGCGAAAGCCCAAGCCCGTTTGGAAAGGCGCAAGGCGCGGTTGTACCGCAAGTACGGGCTATCCCCCGAGCCCACCTCGGCCAATTGATCCCGTAGCGGATCCCCTGCAGAATTTTCCGGATAGAGCCAACCTTCCATGGGCTGCCGTTGACAACTAATGGGACGTAGCATTCCGTCAGGTTGTGCGCGGCACCAACTTGCAGCACCATACTGCCCCCATGACCCCGGCCTTGATCCTGATCGCCATAACCGCGTATTTCGGGTTGCTCTATGGCATCTCCGTGGTCACCTCGCGCGGTGCGGGGAATGAGGCCTTCTTCGTCGGAGAAAGAAAGTCGCCGTGGTACATCGTTGCCTTCGGAATGATCGGTGCCTCCTTAAGTGGGGTCACTTTCATCAGTGTGCCGGGCATGGTTGGGGCCGATAAGTTCAGCTACCTGCAGATGGTGCTCGGTTATCTGCCAGGATATGCGGTGATCGCCTTCGTTCTTCTCCCGCTGTATTACCGGTTGCAACTCACGTCGATCTATGGCTACCTCGGTGAACGATTCGGGCGACAGAGCTACCTCACTGGTGCTTGGTTCTTCTTGCTAAGTCGAAGTCTGGGAAGTGCGGCGCGGCTGTACTTGGTGGCAGAGGTGCTCCAGTTCCTGGTGTTCAAGCAGATGGGCGTTCCCTTCGTGGTCACCGTGGTGCTAACGATCGCATTGATCTGGTTGTACACGCGAAAAGGGGGCATCCGCACCATCATCTGGACGGACACGCTACAGACCTTGTTCATGTTGGTCGCAGTTGGGCTTACGGTGGTCCTGCTCGGCCAGAAATTGGGCTGGAGCCTTGGTGAAGTGATCACCCAAGTGAGCGAGAGCCCGCTGTCCCGCGTGTTCTTTTTCGATGATCCCAAGCCCGGAACGTACTTCTGGAAACAGTTCCTCGGCGGTATGTTCATTGCCATTGCCATGACGGGTCTGGATCAGGACATGATGCAGAAGAACCTGAGCTGTCGCAACATCCGCGAAGCGCAGAAGAACATGGTCTCCTTCAGTCTGGTATTGGTCTTCGTGAACTTGATCTTCTTGGCCTTGGGCGCAATGCTTTTCATGTATGTGGAACAATTCGGGGTTACCGTGCCACCGAAACCGGATCAGCTTTATCCCATGCTGGCCACCGATGGGAGCTTGCCGGTGATCGTAGGCTTGTTGTTCATTCTCGGCCTTATCGCGGCAGCCTATTCCAGCGCGGACAGTGCCCTAACAGCGTTGACCACCAGCGTATGTGTGGATGTCTTGGAGATCGAAAAGCGGCCAGAGGCGGAACGGGTACCGTTGCGGTTGCGGGTACACGTGATCATGAGCGTGGTCATGGTCGTGCTCATACTTCTTTTCAAAGCGTGGAATGATGACAGTGTGATCAAGACCGTCTTCCGGGTTGCGGGCTACACGTACGGACCCTTGTTGGGCCTTTTCGCTTTTGGCATGCTGACGCGACTGGCCGTCAAGGACCGCTATGTGCCCTTGGTGGCGGTGCTTTCACCCGTGATCACCTATGTACTCGACTACTATTCCGTGCAACTCTTTGCCGGCTACAAATTCGGGTTTGAACTTTTGCTGGTGAACGGTGCGATCACTATGTTGGGATTGTTGCTGATCCGTCGGAATAAACCGTAGGGGATGTCGCCTTGTTTTGGGGCGATCTGTGGGTGTTCTGCCAACGATCCGACATTCAACGCATTGTTCCGGGAACCTACGCCGCAATGCAATTCACCTAAAGATCTAACACCTTCGCACGGGCGGAAGATCTTCCGCCCCTACCGCGCTGCTGCCGGCACCACCTTCTTCTTGTCCAACCGGAATACCTTGAACAACCAACGCCGGCCGTTCTCCTGCATTGGCATTTCGAACCGTACGTGGAACTGGATCGCGACCCACTGGATCACGATGAATACGAACACCATCCATGGGATGTAAAGCAGCCAGTGGATCTCGAAACCGATCTTCATCAAGACGACCCTGGAATAGCGTAGGATGAATTCATGCACCATGTAGAAGGCGAAGCTGGCCTCGCCCAGGAACACCATCCTGTCCGAAGCCAGGAACCAACTCTTCGTGTTGCGCAGGAATCCTGTGCCCAACACGATCGCCACAGACCCCGGCAGGAGCATGAGCGTGGTAGGCAACTCATCCCACCAATGGTATTCACCGTACATCATGAAGCAGAACCACAGAATGCCGAGCGGCATCAGCCATTTCATCCAAGGGCGGATATTGAGTTGTGCTTTTTGGAAAAAGAGAAAGGCGAGTATTCCCAGCAGATAATCGCTCCAGCGGAACATGGCGCGCTCCTCATGGATATCCGGATAGAACATGAACAGCACCGTGGCGGCCGATACGATCAAGAACAAGATGCCCACGGTCCATGCCTTGAACTTCTTGGTGCGGATCATCAGCGTAAAGACCAGCGGCGTCATCAGATAGAAGAACATTTCGCAGCTCAATGTCCACGATACTTTGTTGGGTGCATCACCCAAATACCCGAACGGGCTGAACTCCTGGAGCAAGAGGAGATGGTAGGGCAACGCTGCGGGGTCCACCGGTGCCGTAGGACTGTTGAGGCCCAACGGCAAACTGATGAGCATGGTGAGGATGTGCAACGGGTAGATACGTGTGAGCCTAGCAATGATGAAACGGCCGCCGCTGACACGCGAGGGTTCGTAGCGATCCTCACCGTAGTACACGTAGGTCATGATGAAGCCGCTGAGCACGAAGAACACCGAGACCCCGATCTTGCCTTGGAGATCGGAACCCACATGGCCGAGCCACTGCAGGCCGGGCAACATGCTGGCGTGTATGGAGAAGACCAAGAACGCCGCGTAGAAGCGCAATGCGGTCAATGGTCGTATCAATTCCTTACTGCTCATGGAAACGTGCGCTGTTGCACAAGATGGGGTAAAGTTGCAAAGCGTGGCGTTGTACGAGCAGGTAGGGTGAAGGGTTCCTTCCACAATGGGAACTTGACAACGTTGAGAGATCGCAAGGGCAAAAGCAATCGGCAGCGAGCCTGAACTACTTCGTCAAAGCGTTCAAACGTTCCTGTATGTTTTCTGAAGCTGCCTCTGCAATGCTCATGTCGAAACGTTCGTATTTCGTTCCGTGGTGGACTGTACACATCAATGGGTCATACGGATCTGGTTCAACAAAGTAGCCCTTGGTCAGGATGGAAATGACCGTCTTTAATTGGTTGGAAAGATCCGGGTCCTGCTCCTTTTCAAGTAAATTGGAAAGGTTGGGAAGAACTTGTTTTTGGTCATTCTGCCGGATCTGTTGAACGGTGAATGAACGCACTTTCTTGCTCTTGTCGATCAGTCCAGCGCTAAGGATATTGGTTGTTTCCGGTTCTGGGGGAAGCGGGTCAAGACCTTGAATAATGCTTAGGCGAACTTTCGCTTTGTGATGGGACACCAACTCTAGCAGCAAGGGCTTCAACTCTTCGAAATAGTGCGAGAATACCCTGGTCCAGATAACGTGGTTCGAGCGTAAGGTTTCGTCTTCATGCTGGATGCCTGAACGGAAGAGTGCGATCGAATTAGGCTGTAACGTTTGATCCTGAACTATCGCATAGACCTCATCCATCAATTGATGTTGAGCGATCACTATTTTAGACGGATCGGTCGGGTCGTCTTGCTTCCAATACTCCGATCGATCACCAAGCAAATAGATATCCGGCTTACCCGGTTCGTGCCAGCGAATTCCAGCACCTTTCCAATTATCCCAGCTTTTTGCCATTCAAGTGTTGGTCAATTTCGTTTAGCGGCTTTAAGGTGCAGGGGCGCGATACAGGAGAGCATGCAAAGGCTTGGTTCACTCTTTGTTTGGCACCGAAAGCGAATAATTATTCACCAGCACCGACGCGGAGATATGGAGCAAGCGTTCGAGCTCCCGGATCATATCAACGGTCAATTTCTTCTTGCGGTTCATTATTTCAGACACGCGGCTTTTGCCACCGATAATACCGACAAGATCTTTTTGCCGCAGGTTCAGCTCCTCCATGCGGATCTTAATGGCTTCGATCGGGTCCGGAGCGTCAATAGGGTAGTACTCGCTCTCGTAACTGTCGATCAACAAGGATAGGATTTCAGCCTCGTCCCCGTCTTTGGTGCCAACAGGTGCATCAAATATGACCTCAAGACGCTGAAGTCCTTTGCGGTAATCCTTTTCAGATCTGATAGGTTTCATCGTAATTGCGGAGTGATCAAATTGTTTGCGCATCTATTGTGTCATACTCGGGATGTGTGCCGATGAACCGAATGAATGCCCATTGCTTTTCATAGTTGAACTTGACCACCAACCTGTAGGAGTTTCCCTTGATGTTGAAGACCACCCGCACGTCTTGCAAAATACTTGCATTTGCGTAAGTCTGTTTAATATCACTTGGTGAAGTCCATTTCGAATTTTTCGCTGTGTCGTACCAAGTCTTCAAATACTGTTCACTATCCGCGTGCTTCAGCCAAAACTCTCGAAGCGTACTTTTTGCTACAATGCGCTTCATCTCCATACGTGGCAAATATACAAAAAGTTCTCTAATGTAGAACTTATGTCTTTCTTGGTTAACTTATCGAACTCAGGGTTATTTGTCCTGTTCTAATATGGGCTCTTCCGCATTCGGGTATCAACGACACCAATTGTGGCTCTGGGCGCTTTGTATCATCACATTGAGCAAGGAGCGCAGGGTCCCGAAAACGGAGACCTTGCGCAGAGTTAAGGTTGAATATGGTTGAACTTGTTGGTAACCACACTGGGTCGCCAACCGATGAAACCACAGTCTGGTCAACGATACACTTCGCTTCGATGCGCGGCACGTTCCACACGAACAAGTTGAATGTCGTCTTGTATCGAATAGATCACGCGGTAAGCGCCGATCCGAATGCGCCATAGATCTGCGCTGTTCATCAACTTCTTACATCCAGGCGGCCGAGGTACTTTCTCCAGACCATCAAGCGCCATGAAAATGCGATTTCTGACGGCAACTGGAAGGCGAAGGATCTCACGCTCAGCGCTGCGAAGGATCCTTACTTCGTAGCTCACTTTTTCCGGATCTTCTTCGCACGTGCTTTCAATTCAGCAAGTGTGATGGAGGGTTCATTCTTTCGGGCTTCACAAATGATCACATCCAAAAGCTCTTCTACCAGCTCGGGATCTTTTACTATCGTGGCTACATCCAGCTGCACGTAACGCTTATTGCCCTTATCGTCATATAGAATTTCAACCCCTTTCATTTGTACTGCCAAAGATAGCTGTTCAGCCCCACCATCTGGACATCTGCTATTGCAGCCTGTTAACCTCAACCCTCAACCTCTCAACCTCTCAACCTCTCAACCTCTCAACCTCTTCAACCCTTCAACCTCTTCAACCCTTCAATCCTGCCGCTGCCAATTCCGTTCGATCACCTCCAACAGTTCCGCGTGGATCGCGCTGTTGCTGGCCACGATCTCCTCATCGAACACGGGGTCCTTGCTGGGTGCGAAACCGCTCACCTTCCCACCGGCCTCGCGAACGAGCAGGACACCGGCTGCAACATCCCAGCTGTTCAGTCCATATTCGTAGAACGCCTCGAACCTTCCGCAGGCCACATAGGCCAGATCGGCGGCGGCACTTCCCAAGCGACGGATCCCGCGTGTGCGGTGCATCAATTCGCGTAATAGGTCCATGTATTCCGTTTCGTAGCCGAAATCATCATAGGGAAACCCGGTAGCGAGGAGGCTGTCCACCAGTTTCTTGCGTGGCGACACTTTGATAGGTGTGCCATTCAAGAAGGCGCCACCACCTTTCCAAGCCGTGAAGCGTTCGTTCCGGGTAACCTCGTGTACCACGCCGAGTATGGGTTCCGTACCATCGACCAAGGCGATACTGATGCAGTAGCATGGGACACCGTGCACGAAATTCGTAGTGCCGTCCAGCGGGTCAATGATCCAGTTCAGCCCTTCGCCACGCTCTCCGCTGCCTTCCTCGGCAATGAAACCTGCTTCCGGGACCACCTTTCCCAATGCTTCCACCAAGCGGTCCTCTGCGGTGTGGTCCACATGGGTCACCAGGTTGTTAGCGCTCTTGTTACTTACGCCGGCTTCGGTGAGCTTTCCGGCTTCATCGCGGATGAATTCAGCAACTTCGATGCAGATCGCTTCGACCTGTTCAGTGTGTTTCTTGAGGTCCATTCGGTAGGGTATTGGTGCGTTGGCGCAACACCATTCCAATGATGCCAACGAAAATGAGGATCAAGGAGATCACTTCGGCCTGGGTCCAAGTTCCGGCGAAGGGTACGTTCACGCGGATCTTTTCAATGAAGAACCGCTCCACGCCGTTCAGGGCAAGATAGAGGAAGAAGATCATGCCGGGCACTTTCAATTTCTTGCGGAGTGCCCAAAGCACGAAGAACAGGCCCACACACATGACGAATTCGTAAAGAGGGGTGGGGAAGACGGGTTCGGGAAGGACCATGCCGTAGCCGGGATAAGCCGTACCATCGGTGATGGGGATACCCACGCTGTTCACGTTGTTGGGGTAGCTGTAAGACCATAGCCAGTCCGGGATCCAGCTCGGGGCGGGTGCGTTGTTCACGATCCCCCAATCGCCATCGCCACTGGTTTGGCAGCCCAAGCGACCAACGCCGTATGCAAGCATGACACCAGGCGCGGCGGAGTCGGCGCCGGCCCAAGGTGGTATACCGTTCTTGCGGAAATACCGGATCACCATGAAACCGGCGAAGATCAATCCTCCGTACATGGTAAGTCCGCTGAAGAGGTCGGCCCCGTTGGGTGATCTGATGAACCGTATGAACTCGTTGGGGTTTTCCAGCCAGTGGAACAGCTTGGCCCCGATAATGCCCCACAACGCTGCGATCAACGTGATGTTCCCGCTGTGCTCGTGCGGTTGCATACGGACCTCCTCGGTGCGTGGCTCGGCGAGTTTCTGTTTATCCTTTCCCTTCCATTTGAGAAATGCCATGACTGCTGCGACCGCAAGACCACCAAAAATGTTCCCTTGCGTACTTAGCAGGAATGCTTGCGGATCGGCAGTGGCGGTGGAGAAATTCAAGACCAGGTAGATGGCCTTCCAGCCAAGGATGAAGCCGATGAGCGCGCTGGTGAGCAACTCCAAGGGTGAAGCAGGAAGCCCGATCGTGGTCTTGCGCGTTACGGGCTGCAACAGTCCTTCACGTTCCTTTCGGCGCAGTTCAAGTCCCAAGGTCCAGCTTGCGAAAAGAAATGCGAGTGCCACGAAGAAGCCGAAGCTGTTCATGAACCTCAGGAACGGGAGGTCGATGCCTGTAAGGTCGAGAAGTGCGTGGTAGAGCGTGGGATACATAGGGGGATCGGACGATCAGACAATTAGAAGATCAGAAGATCGTGTGCCAAGAATATCCGCAGGGTCCCTTCGTGCCTCAGGAGACCTGGCGGAGGAACGGGTTTGAGACCCTTCACAATGCCCATCGCCATTGATCCGGCCGATGACCACAGGGATCACCTCGTTCACTGCGGAAGGGTCGAACGGCATGGTAACACGCACGTAGTTGTCGGTAAAGCCAAGCATGCTTCCATCGTGGTCTTCCAGTTCGAAGAGAACTGGCCTTGTCGAGCCTGCATGCTTTTCGTAGAAGGCGCGTTGCAGTTTGGTACTGAGGATGCGCAACTGTTTTGTTCGATCGCGACGGATGTTGATGGGCACTTCGTCAGGCATACGCACGGCCGTGGTATTAGCGCGTTCGCTGTAGGTGAAGACGTGCAGGTAGTCGATGGGAATGGAACGCAGGAATTCCTGTGTCTTCGCGAATTCTTCCTCCGTTTCGCCCGGTGTGCCGGTGATCACATCCACACCGATGCAGGCGTGTGGCATCAGCGCCTTGATGCGCAGCACGCGTTCACGGTAGAGTGCGGTATCGTACCTGCGGCGCATGCGTTCCAGGATCGCATCGCTACCACTTTGCAAGGGTATGTGGAAGTGTGGTGCGAAACGCTCGCTGTTGGCCACGAAGTCGATGATGCCATCGTGACAAAGGTTCGGTTCGATACTGCTGATCCGGAACCGATCGATGCCTTCCACGTTGTCCAGAGTTTGGATCAATTCGAGGAAATTCTCGTTCTGGAGACGACCGAAATCACCGGTGTTCACACCTGTAAGCACGATCTCCTTCACCCCACTGGCTGCGATGGACCGGGCCTGTTCAACGGTCTCCGCAATAGTGCCACTACGCGATCGGCCGCGTGCCAAGGGTATGGTGCAGAACGAACAGAAATAATCGCAGCCGTCCTGCACTTTCAGGAAGGTGCGGGTTCTGTCGTTCGTGTTGTAGGAGGGTATGAACGTGCGAACTTCCTTGATGGGGGAGAAGATGGCCTCACCCTTGTTCGAGGCGGAAAGAGGCCTTACCCCATCCCTGCGGGAGGCAGGCCCGACCATCTCCACTGGAGAGGGAGAAATGCGTGCTTCGATATGACCGGCCAGGTCGAATTTCTCATTCGCACCCAAAACAAGATCAACCCCGGGAATGGCGACTATCTCCTCCGGCTTCAGTTGTGCGTAGCAACCCACAACGGCAATGAACGCATCAGGGTTGATCGCTCGGAACCGGCGTACATGCCTACGACATTCCTTATCCGCGTTCTCGGTTACGCTACAGGTGTTCAACACGAACACATCGGGCCTTTCCTCCACCCGCACGCGGGCATACCCGGCATCTTCCAACGAACGCGCAAGCGTGCTGGTCTCTGCAAAGTTGAGCTTGCAACCGAGCGTATGGAATGCGGCTTTGAGTGGAGCGCTCATTTGTCAGGTGGTAGAAGGCAAGGGAAGAAGCAGGGGCAAAGGCAGAGGCAAAAGCAAAAGCAGGAGGCAAAAGCAAAAGCAGGAGGCAAAAGCAATAGCAAAAGCAGGAGGCAAAAGCAAAAGCAACGGGTTCGCAAGATGCTCCTGCGATCACAAGGCTGCGAAGGTACCCAAGGTCTAGGGAACGATCAACTGGCAGAAGTAGAGGCAGGTGGGGCGGACCAAAGGAATGGCTGGATCAAGGTTGGATCAGAATGTTTGCCGGAGTATGATCAACGTGACCGTGGAAGCAAGTGTCGTTCCGCAAGGGTGTTGATCAGGGCATTGTTGAATAGTACAACCCCTTTTTGGCTCATGTGGTCGTGATCATAGAAGTGGATGCTGTCCACCAAGCCGGCCGCACCGTTCATGTCCAAAAGATCCGGTCGTTCGCGCAGCCATTGGTCCACCTCTGAAGGATCTGCGTGCAGTTGCGTGTTGAAGGGCCGGGTGGTGGGTGCTTCCACCAGAACTGTGCGAACACCTTGTACCTTCAGCAGCGCCAGGGTCCGTTGGAATGCGTTCCATTGAAAAGCTTTCGGTCCACCGACGGTCGTTCGTACCGTGGCCGTGGTATCGGCGGCAGTCTCGTCATGTTCAACGAAACCGCCGGGGATGTATTGATCGGGAGGGTTCAACAGGGGTTCGTTAAAACTCCGGTCCACCCCCAAGAGCTGGCGAGTTGCACCATAGATCAGGGAATTGAACGCCAACATGTTCTTGACCCTCAGCACCATTTCCAACGAGGCCAGATCCACTTTGCGGTTCGCGATCAGGTCCAAAGCGGATTCCACACCGTCCAAATTACCCAGCACGCCATAGACTTCGTAGATCACCAACTGCGGTTCCAATTGGTCCAAGTATTCCTTCACCAGCAATTCCGTTTGGACAGGTGATTGCGAACTGGACCCCAAGTTGAATGAGGAGTAACCGCGTGCCTCCCAAATGCGCGGGTCGAAACCCCGGTAGGTGTGCGATGAACCTAGGAAAAGTACATCCACCGGGCCATGTCCTTTCAATTCCGCGAGGCGTGTACGCATGTGTCCATTGCCACCCAACGGATGTTTCACGTTCTTCACGAAGGAGAGCGGGAGTATTATGCTGCATGCCACGACCACTAAGGGATACAGCAGCACGCAGGCCAATGCGAACAGGGCGAGTTGCTTAAGGAAACGGCGCATTTCCATCAGAATTGGAAATAGATGAACGGTGTTTCCCCAGTGGCCATGAATAAGCCGATCAATGAAACGATGCCGATATGCAACGACCAACGGAATGGCTTTGGCCAACGATCGCCGGTTCGTTGTAAAGCGTGCTCATGTTCCCTGCCTGTCCACTCCAAGAGCAGAAAGAAGATCAACAGATAGGGCAGGCTCTGCATTGTTGGACCCACGATCTCCAAGTATGATCCGGTGAACATGCCTTTCAGGTATCCCAGCGCTTGGTCCATGTTCCGTGCCCGGAAGAAAACCCAGGCCACACAGGTTAGGAAGAAGGTGAACAGCATGCGCACCAGCTCGCCTGCACCGGGCAACCACCGACCATGGGCCACGGTGCGCAAGTTGTTCCGGTTCCGGCCACTGAGCAGGAGGGGCAGGAAAAAGAGGGCATTGAGCGCACCCCAAGCCAAGAAGGTCCAATTGGCACCATGCCAGAACCCGCTCACGATGAAGATGATGAACGTATTGCGCACTTTCATGGCCGTGCCTCCGCGCGATCCGCCCAATGGCACGTAGACGTAATCGCGGAACCAGGTGCTCAGTGAAATATGCCAGCGTCTCCAGAATTCGGCGATATCCCGGGAAAAGTAGGGGAATGCGAAGTTCTTCATGAGGTCGAACCCGAACAGGCGGGCGCATCCGATGGCAATGTCGCTGTACCCGCTGAAATCGCAATAGATCTGGAATGCAAAAAGGACTGCGCCCAGCAGAAGCGTGGCACCACTGAATTCGTGGTATTGTCCGAAGATGCGATCCACTTCCACGGCGCAATTATCCGCGATCACCATTTTCTTGAACAAGCCCCACAACATCTGTCGAACTCCATCAGCGGCCTTGTCATATCGGAACACACGGAGGGTCGCGAATTGTGGTAGCAGTTTTTCGGCGCGCTCAATGGGGCCGGCCACCAACTGCGGAAAGAAGCTCACGTAGGTAGCGAATGCAACGGGGTCCTTGGTGGGCTGCATTTTGTTCCTGTACACATCGATGCTGTAGCTCAGTGTTTGGAAGGTATAGAAACTGATACCCACCGGTAGGATGATATTGAGCCGCTCCACGCTGAACCGTTGTCCGAACAGGCTGAAGGCATCCACGAAACTTTCGAGAAAGAAGTTAGAATATTTGAAGTAGGCCAGCAAGCCCAAGTTCACGGCCAGACTGGTCCAGAGCAGGAACTTCCTGGAGCGTTCATCGGAAGTGCTTCCCAACCGGACACCGACAACGTAGTCCACCAGTGTGCTGAAAGCGATAAGCACCAGAAAGCGTGGGTCCCACCATCCGTAGAACACATAACTGGAGATCAGCAGGATCACGTTCCGCGTGCGCAGGTCGTTGCCGCCGACCCACCAATACAGGATGAACACGATCGGCAGAAAGAGCCCAAAATCAATGGAATTGAAGAGCATTTAGGAACTGAAGGGATGTGGTCGCGGCAAAGATGGTTATTCAGTGCATCTTGGCCGTAATTAGCGATACGTGCTGTTCTGGATCCCACCATCCGTCGATCGCTAGGGGTCCGTTCGCGGATCGTATTGGATACTTCGTCCATCATTTCCCGGAAACATTGATCCGCTAAGACCGTATCGAGCCCCGTCAAAGGATCATCCCAAGCGCAAAATAAAGATGGTTCAGGAAGCAACCTTTCAACATCATTCCGTCAATAGGGTACTCTTCAGTTGAACGACAATGGAACGTACACGCCCCGCAGACCGCTCCAACCTTATCAGGGTCAGCATGTTGCTTTTCTCCGTGCTGGCGATAGTCTCCTTCTCATTGGCCCGCGTGGCTTGGTAGGATACATCCGGACCTTCCCAAGATCGGCCTAAATTCGGGCCATGCGTTGGATACCAACAGTATGTCTTTTGTTCACGACCTCCACCTTTTGGGGGCAGTCCTTGGAACACAGCCTGTTATGGCGAATAGTTCCACCTCTCGAAGGAGCGGACACCAGTTATCTTTTCGGAACCGTACACAGCAAGGATGACCGTGCCTTCCGGTTCGGTGATGCCACCTTGCCGGCCATGGCAGTTTGTGCCGTGGTGGTAGGGGAGTTGGACCTTGAGAATGCGGGCAACGACATGTTCCGGATGCTCTCCAGGATCCGTATGGGGGACGGAAAGACACTCGAAGACCTATACACGAAGAAGCAGTGGATAAGGGTTAGTGCGTTCTTGACCGAACGCTTGGGGGGCGGTGCAGCAATGACCTACGGGACAAAACCGTTCTTCGTAATGGCCATGTTGGCGGAAACCGAGATGGGGGGTGAACGTGCGGAGGTCCTGGACCAGTACTTGATGAGTACGGCAAAGGCGAACGGACAGCGGACCCTCGGGCTGGAAACGGTATCCGAGCAGATGGACGCCTTGGATGCCATGTCATTGAAGGAACAGGCCGCCATGTTGCTGGATCATGTGGAGCATGACGGACACCCCGGTGAAATGGATGCCATGCTGGACGCATACGCCGCCCAGGATCTTGATCTACTGTTGGCCGATGCAGAGAAAAGTGGAGGCATGTCGAAGTCCATGGAGCAGGCGCTGCTCACGGAGAGGAATACGCGGATGGTCCACCGGATGGACAGCCTGATGAACATGGAGGAAAGCGCTTTCTTCTTGATCGGGGCGGCCCATCTTCCTTCGCCTGCGGGGCTAATAGCTGGCCTGCGGGCAAAGGGCTATGGTTTGGAACCCGTGTACGGGACGAAAAGTGGACCTCCTCTACCGGAGAACCGCTAAGCGAAGCTCACGCGAAGGACAAAGGAAACGCGCGAACGGGGTCGAACGTCCGTACCGGATCACAGGAATTCAGTGCGGGTTACTTTCGCCGTGTATGCAACGCACACCGATCGATCGGTTCCGAAAGCCGTTCACTGACTTCCTTCACAACCAGTCCAACG
>Ga0105046_10005597_pt1 | contig 19884 bp, 10 predicted proteins | sample MAT03_FD_78385 | JGI IMG/M metagenome (GOLD analysis project Ga0105046, IMG submission 78385) | Freshwater microbial communities from Lake Fryxell liftoff mats and glacier meltwater in Antarctica - MAT-03 (megahit assembly) | ecosystem: Environmental > Aquatic > Freshwater > Ice > Liftoff... | reverse complement strand
GGAATGCATCTGAAACAGAGATTAAGAAGGCTTTCAGAAGATTGGTAAGCGCTACAAGAGATTAAAGGCGGCAAATAAAAAGGAAGTATAGTTGTATTTCTGGGATTGATTGGAAATTGAACCTCTTTGGATATGGTATTAATACTCTTGCCGAAGGGTGAGTCATTTGTGATGAGAGATCCCGGCACAACTTCTTATACCATCAAATAAAATGGATTCCAATTATAGCACAGTCGTTGGTGATCCTGAGCTTATTTTAAGTGCCACTAATGGGCGGTGAAAGAATCCTGAATTCCCTCAGTCTTTATTTCCTTCTCGTTAATGATTAGTTTGATTTCACCGCTTATACTATATTCTCCCTTTTTCGAGGGGACAAAGCTGGCTACACAAAAATCAGAATAGTTAGCTAGTTTATATTTTTCACTAACTTCACTCAAGTTATGCTTTATTGTTAGGTCAACTTTAATTTCTTTCCCCGATTCACTGTTGTTTATGAAGTAATCCGGTATCATAAAGCCGACTTCATTTCCTGCATAAATAATCCTGCTTTTCTGAAATATTACCCGCTGTGCCCATCCGCAATAAGGAATTCTCCGCTGATGGTACGTAGATATTTGTTGATTGCATAGTTGGTAAAATAGAAACCGTACTTCTGCCATGTTGCTGAAAGCAAGACTGTCAATATTATGTTTCAATAATTTAAAAATATGCATATCGTATTCTCCAATATTTCCTGATCGTTCCGGAATAAGCATTGGAGTCGTAAGTGCTTTCATCCTTAATCTCAAAACCGAATCCGGCTCCAATCCAAATTTAATAAGTGTATCCAGTTTGTTCAGGTAAGCAGTATCCTCCACCGAAGTCCAAAATGTGCTCTGGTGAGATTGTTCATTGCGAATACGTTGGCTTATCTCCAAAAACGAATTTTGAGTGGCTATATCAAGTAGGGTAGAAAGATGATCCCTTTCTTTTTCCACATCAGAATGGCAGCCAGACAGCTGGCTCAAAAGAATGAGAATTACAAAAGTTCGAAACGATGATGCCATAAGAAATCCGGTTTACTTTTCTTCTTTCCTCCAAAGGTCTGAAATTGAACAAACAATCGAATTTTTATAAGTGTTCACAAAAAAATAAAATGTGCCCTAATTTCGTTTGAAAGCGATAGAACTGCAAAATTGCAGCTAAGTGGAATAGTAAATTTTGTGCAGTTTGTTTGGCTCAGAAGTCGCCAACCGGGGCAACTCTTAAAACGGAGCTATTGAATGTGGAAACAAATAGTGAGCTTCGTTCCTTTGTTTTCTTCCGATTCTATGGAGATCTGTCCTTTGAGTTCATCCATCAGGATTTTGCACAGGTAAAGTCCAAGTCCTTTGCCACTCACTCCCGTATGAAATGTTTTATAAAGATGAAAAATTTTCTTGCCGACCGTTCCTGTATTCATTCCCCGGCCATTGTCCTCCAAGGTAATCACCAGTTGCTTGTTTTTCTTCACTGCTTTTAAATGAATCTTTGGATCCCGATCCATTGCTCTGAATTTTAAAGAATTGGTTAGAATTTGGGTAAGGATGGTTTCAAAATAGTTTCGGACCGTCACCAATTCCAGATCCAACTCGAAATCCGTTGTAATGAATTTTTTGAAAGGAGAAAAACTATTCGGGATTTTGGAAACGGCGTTTACAAATGAAGTACTGACATTCACATTTTCGAACTGCAACGAATTTCTGTCCTTTACAGTAAGTATCCGGTTCAGATCTTGAATCACAGAATCCAGATTGGCAGAGCATTGGAAAAGCTTTTCAAAAATCTCCTGGTTTGAGGGCGTCAGTCCTGATCCATCAATCGCCGAGCAAAGCATGGCAATATTAGCGATCTGGGCACGGAGACTATGGGATGTAATAAAAGTAAATTCTTCAAGGTCGCGATTTTGAGTAATTAATTGCTCCATCAATTCTTTACGCTCATCTTCTTTCTTTATTCGTTCAGTTACATTCCTGAAACAAACCGCCAATCCGTCTTTTGATGGATATAGACTAATATCGTACCATTGGTTTTTGGGTGCATAATATTCTTCAAACGTAACCGTCACTTTTCGTTTTTTTGCTTTCCGGAAGAATTGATACAGCTTGGCACCTTCCTCAGATGGAAAGATCTCCCAGATATTCTTTCCAAGAATATACTTTCTTTTTTTGTCAAATAGTTTTTCAGCTTCGAGGTTTACATTGGTTAATAGCCAGTTTTTATTGATTACAAACAACGCATCTGTAACGCCTTCAAGAATGTTGTGCAAGTTCAAAGCATAATCCTTGTTTCTTTTCTCTGCTTCTTTAAGGCTTGTGATATCATCAGCAATAAGAAGGAATTGGGTTGGATTATCCTCCGCTTCCAAAACCGGAATAATGGAGCAGTTTACCCAAAAATGATTGCCTTGTTTTCTGAAAAATTTGCGCTCACCCTTCCAGGTTTTCTGCGCTTTCATTGATTTTTCTATTTCCTGGTTATGATCTGATTTATAAATAGTTGATTGAAGTTTAGTCCAGGGTTTACCAATCAGATTTTGTGTACTCAGACCTGATTTGTCCAATAAATTCTCATTCACAAATACAATGATCCCGTTTTGGTCCATTAAAGCAAGCAGGCTGTTCTTCGATACTGCTTCCTGAAATCGTTCGAGATAGCGGTACACTTTTTCCATTTGAGCCTCCGCATTTTTTTGCTGAGTTACGTCGTTTGCCATCACCATTCGGGCATTATGGCCCTTAAACAGGAGTGCATTTGAAATCAATTTAACATATAGCTGGCTTCCATCTTTTTTAAGATGTCTCCATGTTTTATCAGAACGTGTTTCCAGATTGTTATTGCGAATAGCCAGCAGCAAATCGTCTACATCTTCCTGTGGTCTGATCTGGCGCACTGTCATTCTAAAAAATTCGTCGTTTGTATACCCGTAAAATTTCACTGCCGCATCATTTACAGCAAGAAAGTAAAGCGATTCTGTATCGTAAACCCACATAGGATGCGGGTTCTTATAAAATAAGGATTTGAATGTTACTTCCGATTCTATGATTCTGATTTCTTCCTGTTTTAAATCGGTCGTTTCTGTAAGAAGTGTGTCGAGACGGACAATTTCTCCAAGATCATTTTTAACAAGTTGCTTTTTTTCATTGATCCACTTCACGTTTCCGGAAGGAGTAATGATTCTGTATTCCAACTCCTCAAAACTATTTGATAGCAGAACTTTTGAATATAAATCAATAAACGGAGCGTCTTCAGGATGAATACAAGTCTTTAATAAAGAGGGCTCCATCCGGATCAGATCCATTGGTATTTCGAATACAGAAGCGAAATTTTCTGTTAAAAAAGAGATCGTACCCGACAACACATCCTTGCTCCAGACCATTTGGCCGAAACCGGAGAATATTTCCGAATGAAGAGATGGATGGGTAGAAATTTTCAAATCGGGAAGTAGTTGTTGATGGATACAAATAATCAGGCATTGGCCTTGTAAAAGTTGCCTGTAAATCTCTATCAATCAAAACCCCGGTACTATTAAATACAAAATAGGACCAAACTTCGGATTTGCGTTGGTGCTATTCTCTCTTAAAGTCGCAGCATATACTGTCGGCATGCAGAGGTTTTCCAGGAGGCAAACTCCTGATCAATAATTTTTTGTCTTGCTTGCCTTACAAGATACATGTAAAAGGAAAGGTTTTGAATGGAGGCAATTTGCAACGCAAGGAATTCTTTCGAAATGAACAAATGACGCAGGTAAGATTTGGAGTAATTCTGGCTTACGTATCCTTCAAGTCCAGCATCGATCGGGGAATTGTCAAATTTCCATTTTTCATTTTTAATATTGATAATTCCTTCTGTTGTGAATAACATTCCATTTCTGCCATTCCGGGTTGGCATTACGCAATCGAACATATCTATTCCTAAATCAATGCATGTGAGGATATTTTCCGGTGTACCCACACCCATCAGGTATCTGGGCTTGTCTTTTGGAAGTATTTCGGTAACCCAGGCAGTATGTTCATACATCATTTCAGCGGGTTCTCCCACAGACAAACCACCAATGGCATTGCCTGGCATTTCTCTGCTGGCAATATAAGCAGCCGATTCCTGTCTGAGGTCTTTGTAAACAGAACCCTGGACGATGGGGAAAAGAAATTGCCGGTGGTTGTAAATGGGGTTATTTTCTGACATCCAGGCAATGCATCGATCCAGCCAACGGTGCGTTAAATCCATGGAATTCTTTGCGTAGGACCATGTGCTTGGATAAGGAGGGCATTCATCAAAAGCCATAACAATATCTCCTCCTATGCTTCGTTGGATTTCCATCGACCGTTCAGGAGTGAACAAGTGAGAACTTCCGTCAATGTGGGATTTGAACGTTACGCCATTCTCTTTTATTTTTCTTTGAGCGGCCAAACTAAATACCTGATACCCTCCGCTGTCTGTTAAAATGGGTCGGGGCCAGTTCATAAACCCATGAAGTCCTCCCGCGTTTTCCAATACCTCGGTTCCGGGTCTGAGATATAAATGGTAGGTATTTCCCAAAATGATTTTGGCATCAACATCATTAATTAACTCCCTTTGGTGTACGGTTTTAACGCTTCCGGCTGTTCCGACTGGCATGAAAATGGGTGTTTCAATTACACCATGATCGGTATGAATAATTCCTGCTCTGGCAGAAGAATTTTCATCTTTTGCAATAAGATCAAACTGCATCTTCGCTTTGTTTTGTTTGTTTTGCAGGGCAAACCTAGTGAATACAAAGCAAAAAGAGATTTTGACTGAAAACTCCCCAACTATGGAATTGAGCCCAAAGCAATCAGGATATTATTTTCCGCCGGAATGGGCAAACCATGCCTCTACATGGCTTAGTTGGATACATAAAGAAAAATCCTGGCCAGGAAAACTGGAGAAAGCCTATCCAGCCTATTGCGAATTTATATCCCGCCTCAGTTTTCACGAAGTGGTGAACATCAATGTTTCCGGGGAACAAATGGAATCAGACGCAAGAAAGCGTTTGAAAAGCTGGGATATTAATTGGAATCATGTGCATTTTCATCATTTCGAATCAAATGATGCCTGGTGCAGGGACCATGGTCCGGCATTTTTGCTTCATAAAAAAGATTCAGGTAAAAAGGCGATTATCGATTGGGGTTATAACGCCTGGGGTGGGAAATATCCACCATTTGATCTGGATGATGTAATTCCAACAAAAATTGCGCATCACTATGGCATCCCGGTTTTTGATCCCGGCATAGTTATGGAAGGAGGCTCAGTCGAATTTAATGGGGCTGGAACTTTATTAACCACTTCTGCCTGTTTGTTAAATGAGAACCGTAATCCCGATTTAAATCAGAAGCAGATTGAATGGTATTTGAAAGAATTTTATTGTGTAGATCAGGTGTTATGGCTGGGAGAAGGAATTGTGGGAGACGATACAGATGGTCACATTGACGACATCGTACGGTTTGTAAAACCAGACACTGTTCTCACCGTTGTTGAAAAAGACAAGACCGATGATAACTACGAGATCCTTCAGGAAAATCTTCGAATGCTCAGAAGTTTTCGACTCCTGAATGGAAAGCCTTTAAATATTGTTGAAGTTCCAATGCCTGCTCCGGTTATCTGGGAAGATCAACGGCTTCCGGCGAGTTACGCAAACTTTTACATTGGAAATGGAGCCGTGTATGTGCCGGTTTTTCGTGACCTTGAAAACGACCCGATTGCTTTGCAAACCATTCAAAAATGCTTTCCCGACAGGAGGATTTATGGAATCGACTCAACTGATCTAATATGGGGCCTGGGAAGTTTCCATTGCCTCAGTCAGCAGGAGCCAGGTTAATTATCTATCAACCGTAACGCCAAGTATCTGGTGAAGTAAGGGTTGAAGTATTTCCATTTTGACAGGCTTTGTTAAGTAGCCTTTGCAATTTGGCGTCATTTCGGCTTTGCTACGGGTTTCTAAATCTGTTTCACCAGTGAGATAAATAACGGGAACCGGGGATATGTGAGAAATAAGTATTGCGGTTTCTATTCCGGTTTTATTTCCTTGAATACTAATATCCATTAAAATCAGTTCAGGGTTGCTTGTTTCAACGGCTGAACAGGCATCTTCGCAATTGGTGACGAGAATGATCTCCTGGAATCCAACTTCCTCAAGGTCCATTTTTAATGAAATGGCAAGAATTCTCTCGTCTTCAACGATCAGGATTTTTTTCAACACAATCGGTATTTAAGATTCAAGTATACTTTTTTTCAATGAAATAAGATACGTGGTGCCAAAACTTGTGTCAATTTCCATTGAACCGTGCAGCTGTTTAACAAACTCATCAATGAGCACATTACCCAAAGAGGATTTATTCTGGTTGCTTGCATTGATACCAGGGCCATTATCACTTACCCGTAATTTAAAGGTAGTGCCTTTGTCGAGAAAGTCAATTTTCAGCACACCTTGTTTATCTTGAGTAAATGCATGTTTGAACGTATTTGAAATGAGCTCATTCACCAGCAAACCTATCGTATTCACCACTTTCATATCCAGTTTTGCATGGTCAACATTCAATTCAAGTTTGATGTGCGGGTTTCCAAAGCTACTCAGCAAGCCATTCGTTAATTGGGTTAAGTAGTCTTTTACATCTATTGTTCCTGTGGCATCCGGACTTACATACATCAATTCGTGAATGGAGGCAAGTGTTTCAAGTCGTTTTTGGGTTTGCTTAAGAATTCGGGATGTTTCAGCGTTTTCAGTGTAGCCAACCTGCATTTTAACAAGGCTTGCAGCCAACGCCAGGTTGTTTTTGGCCCTGTGATTCATTTCTTTTATCAGCATATCTTTTCGTGCAAGCTCTGCTTTCAATTCATCAACAGTGGCAATTCTTGGCATGATCGGAGAATCTCTGAGGATGCCAAGACTTTTTAGCACATGTTGAGTTTTCTCTTTTATGCCTTCCGGATCGTCGGTTTTGATTGCAAAAACAGTGGTTTCCTTGCTTGAAATGGGTTCGGCCAGAACCATCCAACCTTCACCAAATGATTCAGATATTTGGAATGGGAGCATATCCTGAGGCCACCAATACCGATCTGTAAATTTCTGGTTGTCGCTTTCTACATCTACAAGCCAATCAAGTTCCGGTAGCCATTCACCGGAATACCTTTTAACCGGAAGAGCAAAGCGATTTGGGCTTTTCCACCAGGCTTTCCATTCAAATCGGCTGCCATCAAAAATACCTAAGGCTGATATTTGAACATCCAGCGATTGGCCCAGCCATTGGGTTAAGGCAACGCATTTTTCTTCTTTGGTTAATTTGTCAATAGGAAGTACTGAATGAACTTTTTCTTCCTGCTCAATATCCGACTTGATTCCTTCTTTTGATTCAGATTTATCCAATTGTTCAGGAAGTTTTTCAATTGTTTCCGGCTGTGTTATATCCGTAACAATTTCTTCAATTCCTGTCTCAGCAATGATGCTAAATTTGGGTTTATTTCGGAAATCCAGAATTTTGGAAGTCCTTTTTCCTGATTCTATTTTTATTCTGGGCCCCGTCAGGTTTTTGCCCCATTGAGCAATAATTTCTCCTTCTTCGTTGTGAACTTCCAGATTAGCTAAACCAACGTTAAGCCATTGATCAATATTATGTCTTTTCGTTTCGTTCTGCTTATCGGTTTGCAAATCTTTGATCAAACCGGTTAGCCATTGAGAGTTAGAAATATCTACGGTTTTCTGGCAGGAGAATGAGATCCATTGGACTTTTGTTGGCTGTTCGATCATTAGTTCCAATCGATATCCTTTGCCAAAGTTAATTGCCGATTCCATGGCTTCGGAAAATCTGTGCAAAGATTCTGCCGTTAAGGATGCATAAAAATCTTCATAGTCAATCGCAGAATCTAATCGGCCGAAAAACCGTTTAGAAGCCTCCGGGGAAAAAAAGAATCGGTTGCTCTCTAAGTGAAAATGCCAGAAATAAATTCCATACTCTTCAGCGATTAATTGATCGTTGGATATTTGTAACTCGACTTGGGGATTCACTTTATGAAACAGGAAGAACGCCTGGTTGTCAATCTGAATTTTGTGGCACGAAAATAGTCCGGATAATCCATGATTCAAACCAAAATTGAATTCCAGACAGGTATTTTTTGAACCCTTAATTCCCCCTTCTAGTTGAGTCTTGTGTTTTGGCCAAACGTATTCAATATCAGCTGAAGGTATTTTTCCGGCTGCCGGAGTTAAAGCCAGCACTTTACCCTCATAATCTATTAGCCAGGCTATACTTTTGCTGAAAGGCTGAAGCAATTGCTGCCAAACCCCGGAAAAAGACGCTGTGCTTCCTTGAGAGAGAATGCTCATTTTTTTGCTTAGTTAATGCTGAAGACGGGCTTGACCTGTTTTCAGTTGTGTTGTGGTAAAGTTGTTGATTCGTAAATGCCTGGAGGTATTTGCGAATTAATTACTTGCAAAAATAACAAAAAAAAGGGAAAACAAAATTATTCCAATAATAAATTGGATTTAATTTATTCGATTGGCTTGATAATGTGAATTTCATCTTTCCCCATGTTCTCCTCCAAAACGTTGCCTTTCCGCTTCAGCCCATTCACTGTCCACTTCTCAAGGTTGTGTACTAAACGGACTTTGGCAGCATAACTGCTTCTTATCCTGATTTCTACCACCTTCCCGTTTACCACCGTTGCCCCAACAATTAATCCATCGTCGGTGTGTATGCCATCAAACCGGAAGTCTTTCCAGTTTAAAGGAATGTTCGGGACAATGTGTAGTCCATCTTTCCTCTGTTGTATAAGGATTTCATGTATGGCTTCAACGTAACCAAAACCCGCATCCAATTGCATGATCTCTTTGTATGAATTCCCTTTGTTGATCTCTTCAGGACCAAAAACAGCATTTGATTTTGAGGTAGTGATGTAAGGGTAAAAGGCATCGTGAAGGGTGCCTCTTCCTTCGTTAATGAAGTTCTCTTTTCCCCAATGAATCATCGAAATAGAGGAGTTCACCTGATTAAACCGGGAAAGCAAAATACTCGCCCACGGCACAGACCAGCCAGCCCAGGCACCGGTTCCTTTCCGACTCCAATTATAATAAGTGTTTGTGAAAATTATGAGGTTGGCAGAGTCCAGAGGATTGATCGTTTCAAACGGATATACAGAAGCCATGTGGCTATGATGCCTGTGGCTTTCAATCAGATCCATATCCTCCCAAAGGCCAATTTTCATACTTTTATTTTCCGGATATTCAAGAGTTGCAGAAGTTTTAACAAGCTCAAATGGTGCAACCTTTTTTTGAAAATCAGAATAGGATGTAGGGATTTCCATTCCAAGTTCTATTCTGGCCTCACTAAGATTTTGAATGAGCATGTGAAAGGCTGCCAATTGAAAGGATGAATTTCTGCCCCAGGCATCCATTCGTGTTCCTTTAAATTCGGGACTTACACTCACTGGAAAACCAAGGTGAAACATAGCTCCTGATTGAATGGTATCAAGTTGGGTTTCATATCCTAAATAGGCACCTTCCAGCATTGGAAAAGCAATGTCCTTCAGAAATTCCTTGTCATGCGTGTGCTTGTAATATTTCCATGCCAACTGAGACATCCATGCCAGACTTCCCTGATCTATCATACCTGCCCAGAAATTTCCAAACCATTTGCCTTCATCGGTCGAGGCGTGTGGCAAAAACAAGGCGCCGGGCTTTTCAAAATAATGTTCGCCATTCTTTTTCATTGCAGGAAACCAACTTTGAATCATTTTCCAAAGAGGCATCATTGATGCATATTGGCCTGTGGACAGAAAAGGCAAATAGGCCATCTGCACATTCACATTAAAGTGATAGTCGTTACTCCAGGGCGGAAGTTGATAGTGTTCCATAAAGGGACCCTGAAGACTTAAAGCAGGTCCATTGGGGTGGGTAGAAACGGCCATTTTGTACAATCCGAAATCATATAATTCCATCAAACGTTCGTCGGGAATTTCAAGCTTGGGACATGATCGCCAGAAGTTGCCCCAATACAATTTAGTTTGTTTTTCAGCCGACTGAACAGGAAAGTTTTCAAGTTTACCTAACAGGGCTCCTTTGCTTGATTCAGGACCAATGCCGGAAGTTAGCCATATGTTTTTATCTTTCCACGCACACATAATTCCAAGTGCAGGGTCTTGTGGGAGGCTTTGTACGATTCCTATTGCAGAAAACCGTGGAACCTCTTCCTGCCAGGTGGAAGCTGGTGAAATCTCTAGATTTTGGAAATCAGTGGCTAAAAAATCGGAAACAGGCTTAATTATGGGTTTCAAGTATTTATGGAACAAAAGAGGAAACTGTATTCTGGCTGTGTTTTGTTCAATGAATTGTTCCACTTCTATTCTAAATTCCGGCAATCCTTTTTTACGGATAAAAATAGCGCATTTTCCTTCCGTCAAAGAGAGGCTTGCCTTATGAAGATGCCATCCGGACGGCAAGGGAATTTCAATAAGCGCTCCTCCGATTTGCCTTGGTCTTTTTAACTTATCCTGGTTTTCAATCGTAAAAAGATCCCGGATTGCTGCCTCATCCTTCTTTTTAATCAACGGAACTAATTTACGGTATCGGATGGAGGTATCCATCTCTTTATCCCAACGTCGGTCCCAAAATCCGGCATGCGCAATCGTAATTTTTAAGACAGAATCGGATCCCCAGATTAAAAGTCCCTGTCGGCCATTTCCCATCGGAATTCCGGCATGGCAGCGTTGAATCGGAAAATCCCAATTCAATTTCTTTTCGATCTCTTTATTAATTCCTTTTGGCTTCTTGTTTTTGTTTTTTATGGGATCTCCCTGAATATTTCCCACAGATAAAGATACCATCGTGATGAATATACATATCAACTTGCTGGAGAGAGTAGGAACCAATCGGGAATTAAACATCGCAGCAAATCTAAGAGAGAAGTATGAAAACAGTAAGAATGTAATTTTAATTCTCAAAAAGTAAACTAAATTTTAACATATTTTTTCTTGGATTAATTATATTGATTTACATTTGCAGAACTTTTATTCGAATTAAACTGCAACAAAATGAAATCTAAAGCTTTACTAATTATTTGCATTGCCTGGTTTGGCGCCCAAGCTGCCTACGGCCAGGCATTATGGTCGAAAGCTAAGTTATATGATGTAACTCGATTGGGCAATCCGGCAACGCCAACCAATTCCTATATACCCATACAAATCAATTTTCAGGAGCTCACTTCCATGCTCAGCCAATCGCCAAACGAAACAAGTGATGCAATGGACCATCCGGATCAAGGCCTCCGATTAGAATTGCCCACTGAAAATGGCGCATCGGAACTTTTTGGGGTGTTTCGGTTTGACATGATGGAATCCGGACTTCAGATTCAATTTCCAGGCATTCGTACTTTCATAGCCAGAGGCTTGCGAAATCCCGGTCTGTTTGCTCGTCTTGATTTGACCGAACAAGGATTTCATGCCATGATTTACGGAGGCAAATCAACCCTTTATCTTGATCCCTGGAAACCGGGAGATTTGACTCACTATCAGTTATATACTAAGGACCAGATTAATACTCAGCTTAAAGGTTCTTTCCAGGAATTTGATTTGGGAGGAAAAGAGGAATCTTTGGATAAATCAGGTGGAAACAATCCGGCAGCAATTACAGCCAGTGGAAATCAATTGAGAACATATCGATTGGCATTGGCTGCTACTGCAGAATACACAACATTTCATGGAGGAACCACTTCTCTGGCACTTTCGGCAATGGTTACCACAATGAATAGAGTGAATGGAATTTTTGAAAAAGAAGTCTCCATCCGGATGGTGCTCATCAGCAATACAAATCTTTTAATTTACACCAATCCACTCACAGATCCTTATACAAATGGAGACGCTACTTCGATGATTTCAGAAAATCAAAGCAACATTACAACTGTAATTGGACCATCTGCTTACGATATTGGTCATGTTTTTGGCACAAATTCCGGTGGACTTGCGGCTCTCAATTCAGTGTGCAATGCCTCTTCAAAAGCTTCCGGTGTTACAGGTGGAAGCAGTCCGGTGGGTGATGCATTTGATATCGATTATGTTGCTCATGAACTAGGGCATCAGTTTGGTGCTCAGCACACTTTTAATTCTGTTACGGGTTCCTGTTCAGGAAACAGAACTTCGACCTCAGCATACGAACCAGGATCGGGTACCACCATAATGGCCTATGCAGGTATTTGTGGTGCAGATAATATTCAAACCAATTCCAATGCCTATTTCCACTTTCATAGCTACAACCAAATCGTAAGCTTTTCAATCGGAAACGGCGGTGCCTGTGCAGTGGTCACTCCCACAGGAAATGCAGCACCCTCTATTTCTGCTTCCGCTTCGGGTGTTATCATTCCAAAATCTACCCCATTCAAACTTTCTGCTATTGGTTCCGATCCAAATGGAGATGTCCTTACCTATTGTTGGGAACAATCCGATCTTGGATCTGCCGGCGCACCCAATTCTCCATCGGGGAATGCCCCGCTATTTCGTTCTTTTTCACCAACAGCTTCTGAATCCAGAGTATTTCCATCATGGAATGATATCCTCACAAATACGCAAACAAAGGGTGAAATTATGCCTTCTTATGCACGTAATCTGAGTTTTAAGGTAACCGCCCGAGATAACCGGGCTGCCGGTGGAGGAGTAAACCAGGCATCGGCCAGCATTGTTGTTTCGGGTACCGCAGGTCCATTTGTGATTATTGCTCCAAATGCCGGTGGAACATGGATTTCGGGGAATAACGGAACCATTACCTGGGATGTTGCCGGGACCAATATATCCCCGATTAATTGCACCAATGTGAATTTATGGCTTTCGGTGGATGGCGGACAGAACTTCAGTGTTCCATTAGTCTTAAATACGCCAAATGATGGTAGCCAGACATTTGTTGTTCCAAATACACCCACATCTCAGGGTCGTGTAATGGTGGAAGCAGTTGGAAATATTTTCTTTGATGTAAACAATGTGAACATTGTAGTTCAAGGTGCAACAGGAGTGGTTTCTACACCAATTATCACACCTGGAAGCAAAACTTTTAACACTGCCCTAAATGTGATTATGTCTTGTTCTACTGTTGGAGCTCTCATTTATTTTACCACCAATGGCAATACGCCAGTCCCCGGTACGGGTTTTACAAAAGTCTATATGGGGCCATTTGCAGTAGTTTCCAATACAACTGTAAGGGCAATGGGCGTAAGACAGAATTTTAATAACAGTGCTACAGCGGTTGCAAACTACACGTTAAATACGCCTTCTGTCCAGGCGGCTACCCCGTTTATTACTCCGGGTTCAGGCACCTACTCCGGTCCTCAAACCGTTTCAATTTCTTCTTCAACTCAAGGTGCTGTCATTTACTATACTACAAATGGCAATTCTCCCGTAATAGGCACCACGTTTACAAAAGTATATTCTGGTAGCTTTATAATTCCAGGCACATCAACCGTACGAGCGGTTTCTGTGAAAGAAGGAATGAGCAACAGTGCCATTGCAGTTGCAAATTTAACCATTACAACTCCTTCTCAGGTTGCAACTCCCATAATTTCGCCAGGTACAGGAACATATTCTGCACCCGTGGCTGTTTCTATTTCTTCTGCCACTTCCGGGGCTATAATCTATTATACAATCACAGGAAATGAGCCAGTCCCGGGAACCTCTTTTACAAAAGTGTATTCAGGATCGTTCGTAGCAAACGCCACCACAACGGTCAGGGCTTTAGCGGTAAAAGTTAATATGGTCCAAAGCAAAGTGGGTGTCGCTTTTCTTACTGTCATTAATAACAACTTGTTGGCCACTCCGGCAATAAGTCCCGGAACCGGTTTATTTTCAAATCCACAAACGGTAAATATTACGTGTGCCACTGCAGGTGTTACGATTTATTATACTACAACCGGAAATACTCCGGTTGTAGGAACCGGATTTACGAAAGTCTATGCTGGCCCGTTCGTTGTAAATTCAACTACAACTATCAAGTCAATTGCAGTAAAATCAGGCTCTGCAAATTCAGCCATGGCCTCATCAGTCATTACCATTTCAGGAGGCAGAGCAGCAGCAGCAACATCCTCAACTATAAATGAAGAACAAACGGTTCTTTCATCCCGCCTTGAAGTGATGCCAAATCCAACATCAGGTAAAGTGATTGTTCGATGGTCTGGCAAAGGAGCAGAAGGAACTCTGCTAAAGGTTTACAACACCCTTGGATCGGAAATTATGACAATCATGGTTGGTTCTGAAATGAATGATTACAATCTGGATCTAAGTGAATTGCGAGCGGGAATCTACTTTGTGAAAACTGACCGGCATCCAAAACTGGTGAGGATTATCAAGCAATAACCGATTTTGAGATTAATAAATTACCAAGAAACAATTCTTTCATCGTCAACGATTTATTGCAATTCAGGTCGATTTTCATTTAAATGGAAATCGACCTGAATTTTGTTTAAAAACAGTTATAGCTTCCGTTTGATGGAATTGCTTGGAAGGATCACTTTCAACTGTTAACATCATTCTGCACCTTTGTGGCCCTATGAAAATCGGCCTTTTTTTCGGCACCTTCAATCCAATCCACGTCGGGCATCTGATTATTGCACAATCTGCACTCAACCAAACTTTGTTGGATAAGATTTGGTTCGTGGTTTCTCCCAGCAGTCCGGATAAAGAGTACAGCAAACTTTTGCATGAATTTGATCGGTTTGATCTCGCCTTTGAAGCAACAAAAGACAATCCTCATTTTAAAGTGCTCGATGTAGAGTTTCATTTGCCAAAACCATCTTATACGTATCTGACAATCAGAAAGCTAAAACAGGATCATCCCGAAAATGAATTTACTATTCTGATTGGTTCCGATAATTACCGGGGGCTTCATAAATGGAAAAACATAGAAGAACTTCGGCAACAAGTCCGGTTTATTGTTTACCCAAGACCTGGTGAAGAAATTCCTTCGGATAAGAATGAGAATGAACTTATTCAATGGATTCAGGCTCCCATGCTTCAGATTTCGGCAACTGCCATTCGTGATTTAATTCGAAATGGAAAGTCAACCCGATACCTGATCCCTGAAGATTCCTGGAAACTTATTGAGAGAAAACAGTTTTATAGAATCTGATTTTTACCCGGATCTTCCAATTGAATCCAATCTTCTTTATTAACCAAAACATGAATCAAACGTACATTAAAGGCTTTTTTATTGTTTTATCAATCCTTTGGTTCGGATCCTCTGCACTTTGTCAGAATCTGAATTCGGATCTTGCTGCAGCAGGAATAACAATACAAGCCCGAATTTCAACGCATGATTACGACCGGTTCAGTACTCTTACTTCTGAAGAAATCATCAAGCTGGATGCAAAGGAAGTCTTGAGCACCATCGGAGACGCACAATGGAAAATTATACCTTCCTGGAAATCATTTCAAAAACCATTGGATGGATATTCACTTGAGCTTTTGTTTATCCTTGTTAAAGGCAAAAGTGATCAAACCCGGCTTTCTCTCTCTTTGGAAGACTCCAACTGGGCGAAAGACAACTATTTGCTGATGCCGTCTGCTGTGTATAACGGCAATCGGTTTGACTACCGGAGAATTGCGTACAGTCCCAAAATTCTGGATTCCAGAGACATAGGTCCTGATAAACCGGCATTGGTTTCTGACATTCCGAAGCTCAATTTCGGTGATGGACCATCCCGGATTCAGGAACGTTCCGGGGGAATGGCGACTCCTTCCGTTGGCTATTTTAATAAAAAATCAGGCAAAAGTATCTGGATGCTTTTTGAACAGGGAAATCAATTGGGTGACTATGGTGTCAACATCGAAGAAAACCGGGATCGAAGTAAGGCATCCTTTTCAATCACTTCACCTCTCGTGCGTGAATTGTACAAATACAGAATAACAGACAACCGGTTTCCCAGTCCCGATCGGGGTGCGGATTTGAAAGAAGGAGATTCTGTCCGGATTTCCTGTAAAATTTTTCTTCAAAATTGTCAAAGTATTCAGCAGTTATACGATCGGTTTTTTCTCCTAAGGAAACAAGTAGGGTCATCTTTGCCGGCGGCTAACAGGGTGACATTTACGCAGGCATTTGCAGTGCAGGAACAGAAATTTAATACCCAGAATTTTGTGAAAGAGCATGGGTATTACTCTGTTGGAATGCGGGAAAATTTTCTGCAGGATTGGCAGATAGGATGGACTGGTGGAATGATTTCAACCTATCCATTGTTGGTTCTTGGTGCCGATTCCACACGGCAAAATGTGGTTCGCAATTTTGATTGGGTATTTAAAGATGGTATTTCACCTTCCGGATTTTTCTGGGATTCCGGAGAAAAAGGAACCAAATGGCATGGCGGCGATATCCGAAAACCACACACTAAAAACTGGCACCTTGTTCGGAAAAGTGGTGATGGATTATTTTTTGTGCTCAAACAGTTTATGGCTATGCCTTCCCTTGGAATTACGGTAAAGCTGGTTTGGAAAGAAAAAACCAAAGGAGTGGCCGATGCTTTTGTTACATTATGGAGAAAAAACAAGCAATTGGGTCAGTTTGTAGACAATGTAACCGGAGAAATTCAGGTAGGAGGTTCGGCAAGTGGATCTATTGTTCCTGCGGCTTTGGCGCTTGCTTCACAATATTATAAAGACAGTACCTATTTAACTGTCGCAAAAGAAATCGCCCAGGATTATTTTGAGAAAAATGTGAAATCAGGTATTCTCACAGGCGGTCCCGGTGATGCGATGCAAAATCCGGATTCAGAATCCAGTTATGCCATGCTGGAAAGCTATATGTATTTGTATGAAGTCACTGGCGATGGGCGTTGGCTAAGGTATGCTTCCGATATGTGCCGGCAGTTTTCAACATGGGTATCGGGTTACAATTACCGTTTTCCTTCGAATTCGCTTTTCGGCAAAGAAGGAATACGAAGTACAGGTGCCGTTTGGGCAAATACACAAAACAAGCACGGAGCTCCTGCCATTTGTACTCATTCCGGATTGGGCTTACTGAAACTCTATCTTGCCACAGGTGATTCCTTGGTTTTGAACCTTTTAAAGGACATTGCACACAATCTGCCTCAATACATCGGAACACCTCAACGGCCTATTCAAGGAGTGAAAGACGGTTGGGTATGCGAAAGGGTAAGTACGACAGATTGGTTGGAAGGAATCGGGGAGATCACTTATCAAAGTACATGGGCTGAAACCGGACTTATGCTCACCACTCTGGAAATTCCCGGTTTGCTGATTGAACCAGAGAAGAGGAGAGCCACAGCAATCGACCAGATTGAGGCTTCTTTTATTAGCAGCAAAGGAAACTTGATAAAAGTATTGGTTAGAAATCCGACCCAAAAAGAAGCAAGAGTTCGGTATTACATCACTTCAAAAGGTGTTAAAATTGAAGAAGGAAAATACCAGGCGGAGATGAAGACTTTTTCACTAAGGGCAGGTGAGGAAAAGATTTTAACGTTGACTAAGTGATAGATTTACTCCAATTAAAAAGCTTGTAGAATTCATGACCATGTTATGATATAAAAAAAAGAGGACGTTAGAAAACTCTGGGAGCTATGCCCTTTTACTTTGAATAATAAAATTGCTGAAAAACCCATTTGAGTAGATCTTGAGTGGACTCAAAGCAAGAGAACGATAGGGGCACAATCTGGGAATAGTGAAACAGCGGAGTAAATTGATTTTTGAGTGCATAGAATGCTCCCTCTGGCAAAAGAATCCAACTTTCAATGCTTGATTTTTTTTGATTGGAATAAGGATTGAGGAGGGACCAACTGCCTGATCATTCTACTATCCAGATCGGCATAAGCGAGCCAAGATCTTTGATGGGCTACCTTGAAGAATAGACCGCAGAGCCAGAAAATCAAATTTATTTCCGATAGTGTGACGTTACAATCTAAGACCCGTCTTTACTCTCCAACTTTTTCCGCTTACCAAACAATTGACCTTATTTAATCTCCAGCAAAAAAAAGCTCTGGAAACCAGAGCTTTTTTTTAAGATCATTTAACCAATTTAAATAATTTTATCGCACAACAATTGTCCGGATCATGCGGGTTTGATTTGTTCGGAGTTCCACTGTATAGACACCACTCGCTAGTCCTGTCTTTAATTTACCCGAATAATTTCCATTATTCAGACTAATGTTTTTGGTAAGGATTTGCTTTCCAAGAACATCAGAAACAACCAACACTGCATCCGTTTCATTCACGTCAGTTATCCTGATATTGGTTTCCAAACCATTTCCAGGATTGGGAAATACACTGAAACCTTTGGAGGAAAATTTCTCTGTACTTGTAACCGAAGTAGGAGTGAAGACCAGTTCAAAACGATCTGTGATTAAGCCATCGTTGGAAGAGACATCATAATTGTACACATATCCAGGGGTGATAAGCTCTATAAATCCAAGTAAATTATCTTTAATGTAAACTTCTACATTTCCTGATAAAGATTCCAATTCGCTGAACCTTAGCATGTAATTACCAAATTCTCCCTGGTAACTTGTGTAAATAGGAATGATTTTGGATTGATTTACCGGAGAAAAAGTGGCAATGGAGAAATTAGAGTTTTCAATGGGAACCGCGATTGAAAACCGGGAGCCCCCCAGGCTGGCAAAATCATAGGTTAAATCAATTCCATCCGATGCAGAATCGTTGAAGCGGATCAGCGTGCTGTAGCTGTATGCATTTTCGTCTAATGATCGACCTATCACTATTTTCAATTTCTCACCTGCCACATTTGTTCTTAAAAATGTACCTGGACTGGAAGTGTTTTTAGCAGTTTCCCTCACTTTAAGTGAAGCCGTGTAGGTGCCTGGATCGCTGAGTCGTACATAAAACGCTTGTCCGGATGGAATCAGGTTCGGGTTTGCAGGATTAGGAGCGGCTCCGATGTATCCCACTCCATTAGTATATACGCCATATCCTTGTCCGAGGGCATTCCATCTGTACCAGGCATTACTCATAAGTGTTGGAGTTACAGGCTTTGACCAACTGGCAGCCGCATCCCAATCAATGTCGCAAGGAAAAGGATTAGCTATTAAATTCCATCCTCTCCAGGACGGTTCAGAACAAGGATAGGTTGCAGGAATACAGGCCGCATACTCATTACGGGTCAGTGTTGGGAATGTAAATTCATTGTTCACTCCGGAACCTCGGGTCAAAGTTCCTTTGTTATCAAAATTGTGCCCCGAATTACTGCTGTAGTTAATATAGGTACGATACCCGATTCCAGGAGTAATGTTTTCGTTTCCAGGGATTGTCCAACCAATTTTCTGAACAGTGTCCACACGCAAATGGTGATTAGCTTCCACATACTTGAATATGCTTGATCTTTCTGGCTCGGTGGAACTGATTATTCCACTTCCCTGGCTACCAAACCCGGAAGTAAGTCCGGTAACTTTAAAATTATCTACCCAGTCAGTAAAATTGCTATTGCTAAAGGGCGAACCGATAAAATACCAGCCGCCGCCTGCACCACTCAAATACGGTACATAGCGTTGTTGAGTGATGTCTCCGATAATGTTGGCGGAAGTTGGAACAATGCCAATTTTACCAGCTCCTGTGGCACTTGATGTTAGAACCAGATTACCATTGTTGGTGGTGGTTTTGCTGCCAGGACCAAAAGTAGCTACGCCGTTTGGTTCAATTCTGAGGGCTGCACCCGGAGCGATAACCACCCCATTCCCTGAGATGTTGTTGAGGGTAATATTTGTTACCCTTGGAGTGCCATAAACCGTTTGTAAACCGGTACCGATCATGGCTATTGTACCTGCACCACTTGAATACGCAGAAGATTGACCGGAAAGATCACCTTTGATATTTAATGTTACTCCACTTGCAATTTGAGGATTCGCTAAACCTATAAGAGATACG
>Ga0105046_10005596_pt1 | contig 19885 bp, 17 predicted proteins | sample MAT03_FD_78385 | JGI IMG/M metagenome (GOLD analysis project Ga0105046, IMG submission 78385) | Freshwater microbial communities from Lake Fryxell liftoff mats and glacier meltwater in Antarctica - MAT-03 (megahit assembly) | ecosystem: Environmental > Aquatic > Freshwater > Ice > Liftoff... | reverse complement strand
TGGTGTCGCCGGTGGTCGTATCGCCGCCGGTGGTGCCGGTGCTCTCGTCGCCGGTCGAGGCGAACACGGGGTCGCCCGGGTCGGCGAGGGGCCTGGGCGGGCGGGCGCCGAGCGGGAAGGGGTTGACGGTGGTGAACAGCAGCATGGCGTCGCCGCTGCGGGCGATCGCGGACTGGCCGACGTACTCGCCGTCGACGGCGTGCACGGTGAACGCATTGCCCGGCACTGGCGGGAGCGCGAGCTCGAGGAAGCTGCTGCCGCCGGCGCCCGGGAGGGTGAGCACCGCGAACTGTCCGGCGGGCGCGACGTCGAGGTCAGTCGGGGCGACCGGCAGATCGAGCACGGTCAGCACGCCGGTCTTGAGGTCGGTGACGGCCAGCCAGGCCGCGCCGTCGACCCGCGCGAGCGCGAGGCCCTCGCTGGCGGCGACGACGACCTCGAGGGTGGCGGGGTCGATGCCGGGGTCGTCGACCACGGGCAGCAGCGGCGGCTTGCCGACGGTGCCGAGCGTGGCGTACTCGACGACGTTGACGCCGGCGGCGGTGATGACCCAGGCGGTCGTATCATCGGTGGAGAACACGATCTCCCGCGGGTGGGCGCCGACCGTCATCGAGTGGGTGACGCCGCTGGCGACCGCGAGCACGGTGAGCTCCTGATCACTGCCGGGTCCGAGCTGCTCGGGGCCGTCGATGTCGTGATAGACGAACACGTACTTGCCGTCGGGCGAGACCTGGAGGTTGTTGGCGCCGGCGGTGACCTTGTGGATCGACAGGGTGGTGAGGCCGGCCTCGCTGGTGCGCAGCACGGCGACGTCGTCGCTGCCCTGATTGAGCACGACGGCGCTGCCGGCGTCGCCCGCCTGCCCGGGGATGGCCTCGACCACGGCCGGCGCTCGCCCGACCTCGACGACGTCGATCGCCAGCGTCGCGGTGTCGATCACGGCCACCGAATCGGTGGCCTTGCTGGCGGTATAGACGTACTTTCCGCTGGCCTTCGGGACCCGGAAGTCGCCCTCGTCCTCGACCTCCGGCGGGGGGCCGCCATCGGTGGTCGTCGGCGAGCCACCGCCCTCCTCGCCGTTGGTGCCGGCAGTGACGCCGCTGGAGGCCCCGCCGCCGTCGGTCACGGTCGACGCGAAGCCGCTGTCACCGCAGCCGGCGCTAGCCAGCCCGAAGCCCATCAAGCCGAGCAGGCAGCGCCTGGCATCGTGTCGCAGCATCAGAACCTCCGTCGCTCAAGGTCAAGTCAAGGTCAAGAAGCACCCACGGTACTCCGACTTGCAACAAGTGACAAGCGCGCCAGAGCCGAGGCCGCCTGGTCGCTGCTACTGGAGCCCGGCGGAGCGCCAGCCTATTTACCGGCGGCCGCCGGGCGGCCGAAACGGCCGCCCGGCGCTCGCCGTCCGCCCGTGGGTTATCCAGCGGGCGGTGATGCGAGGATAAGATTGCGCCGCGTTATCTCGTGACGCGCGCTCAGGCCCCGACGATCTCGACGCGCAGCCCGCCCTCCGGCGTCTCGAAGCACTCGCCGTCGACCCCCTGCGCGTCCAGGCATGGACAGTCCGGTTGCGGTTGACAGGCCGCCGGGATCGCCACGCACGCGTACATGGTCGCGCCGCGATCGCCGGGATACCGCACCTCGCAGTATTCGTCGGCGACCAGGCAGCTCGCTTCCCCGCACGGAAACAGCGCGCCCTCGGTGTCGCCCGCGCTGGTGTCCGACGAGCCCTCCGTGGCGCCCGCGCTGGTGTCCGAGGTGTCCTCCGCGGCGCCCGTGCTGGTCCCCGAGGTCGTCGGTGTGCCGGTCGTGCCGGTGCTCCCGGTGTCCGGTCCCTCGCCGCTCGACGTGCTCGCGCTGTCGGTCGACGGGGCGTCGCCGGTGACGGTGCTCGGGCTCGACGGGTCGTAGGACTTGTTGTGGACCACGAAGCCCTCGGCGATGAAGGTCGGGTGCGGACCGGCGACGCTGAGGTCAAACACGCTGTGCACGCCCGCGTAGGTGCTGCATACCCCGATCTCCGTGACCTCGACGCGGGCCTCCGGCCTGGGCTCCGCGACGGTGAGCACGCGCGTCGTCTGGCCGAGCACGAAGCGACCCGCGACCACGAAGCCCGCGTGTTCGGGCGCGTACACCGGGTGGTCGGGCGTGAGGTACAAGCGCTGCCCGTCGGCGCCGACCAGGGCCACACACTCGCGCTGGCCACGGCGCACGGCCGTGACCACCGTAGCGACCAGCGCCCCGGTCGCGACGTCGACGGCGTAGATCGCGTCGCCCGGCTGAAACAGCTCGATCGCCAGCCAACCATCGGGCGTGGCGACCCGGCTCCCGGCCGCGACGCACGAGTCGGTCATCTGGCACGCGCCGGTCCACAGCAGCAGCGGCGTCGCGGCGAGGTGGGCCAAACCAAGCAGTCGAGGTGTCATCGTTGGGCAGCGTATCAGCGCCTGCCGATCCGGGGGAGGTCGGTCCCGCGCCCATCGACGTTTATCATCGTCGCGGAAGTCGTCGTGGGCTCGCACAGCTCGCCCCCCGTGCGACGTGCGCGGGGGTATCCTCGGCGCATGAGCCTCGAGCATACGCGCAGGCGCCTGCCGATCGTCATTGGCCTGCCGGCGGCGGACAACCGGCGTCAGGTCGCCACGCCGCCGGGCGAGCAGCCGCGCCCGCGCCTGGCGGTGTGGGAGCTGACGCTCAAGTGCGATCAGAAGTGCATTCACTGCGGCTCGCGCGGCGGGCCGGCGCGCCCGGGCGAGCTCGACACCGAGGAGGCGCTGCAACTGGTCCGCGACCTGCGGGCGCTCGGGGTCGGCGAGGTCACGCTGCTCGGCGGCGAGGCCTACCTGCGCAACGACTTCATCCTGGTGATCCGGGCGATCCGCGAGGCCGGCATGGCGTGCAGCCTGACCACCGGCGGGCTCAACCTCACCGCCGAGCGCGTCGCGGCGATGCTCGAGGCCGGGGTCAGCAGCGTCAACCTCTCGATCGACGGCACCGAGGCGGCGCACGACGAGTTGCGCGGGGTGCCCGGGAGCTGGCGGCGGGCCTTCGCCGCGCTCGAGCACCTGCGCGTCGCCGGGGCCCGGCGCGCCGTCAACACGCAGATCAACCGGCTGTCGCTGGACACGCTCGAGGACCTGCAAGCGCACCTGCTCGCCGCGGGCATCCGCGCGTGGCAACTGCAGATCACGGCGGCGTTCGGCAACGCGGCCGATCACCCGGAGATCTTGCTGCAGCCGTACATGTATCCGGCGTTGTTCACGGTGCTCGACCGCATCGTCGACCGCGCGCACGCGCATGGCATGACGATCTGGCCGGCCAACAACCTCGGCTACTTCGGGCCGTTCGAGGCCAAGCTGCGCGCGCTGCAGAAGCGCGGCGGGCACTACAAGGGCTGCGGCGCCGGGCGCACGAGCATCGGCATCGAGGCCGACGGCGCGATCAAAGGCTGCCCGAGCCTCGGCGGCGCGGCCAATGTCGGCGGCAACGTGCGCCTCGCCCCGCTCGCGCAGATCTGGGCCGAGGCGCCGCAGATCCACTACACCCGCGAGCGCACGATCGACGACCTGTGGGGCTACTGCCGCGGCTGTTACTACAACGACCTGTGTATGGGCGGCTGCACGGCGACCAGCGAGCCGCTGCTCGGCCGCCCCGGCAACAACCCGTTTTGCCACCACCGCGCGCTCGAGATGGCGCGCGCCGGCCTGCGTGAGCGCATAGAGCAGGTCGCCGCGGCCCCCGGTCTACCGTTCGACCACGGCCTGTACCGGGTCATCCGCGAGTCCGCCGACCCGGAGACGGCGGCCCGCGAGGGCCCGGTCGCGGTGGAGGACCCGCGCACGCCGCGGACGCTGCACCCCTACGGGCCCGGCGAGACCGTCACCTGACCTTCGGGGCATGTCCGTGAGGACATGTCCCACGGGACAGGCTCACGGCATGATGGCGCACACGCCGATGTCTTCGTCCCCGGGGTCGGCCTCACCCATCTCAAACCATGGCATGCAGACCTGATCGGGGTTGGGGCAGGCGCCGTCCGGGACCGCGCAGAACGGGGTGCAGCAGCTAAACGCGTTCTCGTCACAGGCCTCCGAGACGGTCTCGGTCAGCGCGCACACGAGGCCCGCGTCGCAGCCGTTGAGGTACTCGCATGGGTCGTTGGCGGCGCCCGTGTCGGACGAAATGTCGAGCACGCACAGGAAGTCCTCGCTGGCGAAGAGGCAGAGATCGTCGCCGGGGCAGTCCTGCATCAGCGGGTCGCATTGCAGGGCGCACAGGAACAGCGCGTCGGGGTTGAACGCGAGGCAGCCCTGGTCCGCGGGGCAGGTCCGGTTGTCGAAGCTGCCGCCGCACAGGCCGACGCAGGTGCCCACGTTGCCCTGACCGACCTCCCAGCAGAACGCCCCCTCAACACAGTCGTCGAGCCCGCTCTGGCCGCCGCCCTCGGCGGTACACGCCTCGCCCGGGAGCTTGTCGCCGACGGGCACGCACTTGGTCGCGCGCCACGACCCCGGGCCGTCGGTCCATGGCGCACACTTCTGGCCGTCCGGGCAGTCCTGCGCGAACGGGTCGCACTCGAGCTTGTTCGGGCCGACGTCCGGCGCGCAGCCGGCGTAGAACGAGCAGCCCTCGTCGCCAGCGTCGAGGCTGTCGTCGACGTTCGTGCTGCCATCGGTGGTCGAGCTCGGGAGCGCCGTGGTCCCATCCTCGCTCGTGCCCGGCAGCGGCCCGGTCGTCGTCGGCGCGCCAGTCGACGAGCCGCCCGTGGTCGTGGTCCCGTCGCCGCTGGTACTTGCACCGCCGCTGCTGGCCCCGCCCTCGCTGCTCCCGGCCGTGTCGAGCGGACGGTCGACGCAGCCCGCCAGCATGACCCCCAGCAGCACCGTCGCGGTCAGCCCCGGCCCGCTGGGGCTGGGGCTGGCGGCGCTGCGCTGCGCGGCCCCGCAGAACGGACAGCGCAGCTCCGGCGCGCGCAGGTGGCGTTGGCAGGTCGGGCACAGCTTCATGGGCAGACTCTAAGAGAAGGTGTCAAAACTAGCAAGCCTAACAAGACCTCCGAGACGCAGAGCGCGTTTTCAAGCGCTCGCGGGCCACGGCTTGCGGTCGTTGCGCGGGGGCGGGCCATGGAGCGCCAACTCCCGACGCCGCCCGTGACGCCGATGAGATCGTAAGTCCAGTTGTTGCAGTTAGACCCCTGCGCATTGCCGGACCCGTCGCTGCCCGTCCACGCCGTATTGTTGTCACCCATACATTCGACGCCCTCGGGTCATCACCGATGCTCGGCTGCCGGCGGTCGGCGACCTGAGGATGTGGACCATGCGACGAGACCCGCAGCTCACGCTTCGGCGCGGGCCTTGAGCGCCGCGTTAAAGGCCTCGTAGGTCCGGGTGACCCGCGCGTGGGCGGAGCCGCGGACGAGGAGGTTGAGCAGCCCGCCGAAGCGCTCGCCGTGGGTGAGGCGCGTCGCGCATTCGCCTTCGGGCGTGAGCTCGAAGAAGTGCTCGCCCCAGGCCAGCGCGGGCACCAGCGGTGCGCCGCCCCGCCAGGCCAGCGCGCGGCCAGGCTCGCAGCGGACGATCTTCGCGGTGAAGGGGAGCTCGGGCGCCGCCTCGATCTTGATGCGAAAGCGGATCTCGCCGCCGTCGCGCAGCTCGGCCCGCACCCGCGAGAGCACGCTGTTCCATCGCGAGTAGTCGGCGAAGTCGGTGAGCACGGCCCAGACGCGCTCCGGCGGCGCGGCGATCGTGATGCGGGTGTTTACCTCGGACACGCGCGGACGATACGCTGTGCGCGGCCCGAGGTGGGCAGCGCATCCGCGAGCCCGGCGGGCCTCAGTGCTCGTGCTCGTGGTCGCGGGTGCCCTCGGCGTGGGCCTTGTCGTGCTCGGCCATCTTGGCGCGGATCTCGTCCATGTCGAGGCCCTGGACCTGCGTGATGAGATCGTCGAGCGCGCTCGCCGGGAGCGCGCCGGCCTGACGAAACAGCAGGACGCCCTGGCGAAAGACCATCACCGTCGGGATCGATCGGATCGAAAATGCCGCCGCGAGCTCGGCCTGGGCCTCGGTGTCGAGCTTGCCCCACACGGGCCCTTGATGACGCTCCGAGGCGGCCTCGAAGGTGGGCGCGAAGCTGCGGCACGGGCCGCACCAGCTCGCCCAGCAGTCGAGCACGACCACGTCGTTGTCGCCGACGATGGCCTCGAAATTGTCGCTCGTGATCTCGGTCGTGCTCATGGTGTCCTCCGGCCCCCTTCATACACCCGATGCTCCGCGATCTGCCGGCCGGGTCCTGCGTGGGGTCGCGCACCACCCGGGCGAGCTCACCGCCGGGCCCCGGCCGCTCCGGCCGGGCGGGCACCGTGCCGCTTGTGGGAGCCGTGCGCACCGGCCTATGGTGGGGCCGGCGAGGGGAGCGAGAGGCGTGGAGAGCACCGAGCGAAAGCTGGCCTGGCTGGCCCGTCACTGGTTGTTCGTCGACCTCCCGGAGTCCGACCTCGACGAGCTGAGCCGCCTGCTCTCGAGCTTCTCGGCGGCGCCAGGCCAGCGCTTGTTCGACCAGGGCGCGCCGGTCGACCAGGTCTTCGCGGTCGTCGAGGGTCACGTCGAGGTCGCCGCGCGTGCTCCGGGCGACGACCGCGTCGTGCTCGGCACCGCGGGGCCCGACGACCTGCTCGGCGAGGCCGCGCTCAACGAGCGGGTGTTACGCAGCGCCGAGGCCATCGCGCTCGAGCCGGTCCACGGCTACGTGATCGACGTCGAGGACTTCGCGCGCATGGTCGGCAACTTCCACCCGAGCGCGCTCAGGGTGCTTCGCCGGCTCGCGTTGCACCTGTGCGGGAGCCTGCGCGACACCACCATCGCGCCCGGCGACGCCGCCCTGGCGACGGCCGCCGCGGCGCGCCCGGAGGTGTTCGAGGCGTCGGTCGAACCGGCGCCGGAGCTGCTCGAGTTCTTCCGCGTATTGCCGCTGTTCTCCGAATTCACCGACGCCGAGCTCGCCGGGCTGCTGAGCCATATGCGCCAGTGGAGCGTGCCCCGCGGGCGCCGATTGTTCGTGCAGGGCGCCCCCGCGAGCGCGTGTTACATCGCGGCCAGCGGCGCGGTCGAGGTCGGGGTCGAGCGCGACGGGCAGCACCATCGCCTCGGGGTGCTCGGCCCCGGGCGGTTGATCGGTGAGGTCGCGCTGGTCGACCGTCGGCCGCGGACCGCGACCTGCACCGTGCGTGACGACGCGACCGTGCTCGAGCTGCCGGGCGCCGCCTTCGACGCGCTCTACCGCGACAGCTCGCGGATCGCGTTCAAGTTCATCAAGGCGATCAATCACGGTCAGATCCTCGCGCAGCGCAACACCGACGCTCGGGGGGTCATCAGGCCGCTGCCGGGCCCGCCGCCGGAGCCCGTCGAGGCGGCTGTGCGGGCGTTCGACCGCGCCGCCCTGATCGCCAAGATCCGCGATTCGGTGATCGGCGACGGCGTCGTCATGCAGGGTCCGTTCGGGCCGACGCGCCTGGTCTACGCGGATTTCACCGCGTCTGGCCGATCGCTGACTTTCCTCGAGGACCTGATCCAGCGCGAGGTCTTGCCGCTCTACGCCAATACCCACACCGAGTCATCGGGGACCGGATGGCAGACCTCGCGGCTGCGCGAGGACGCCCGGCAGATCATCCGGCGTGCGGTCCGCGGCGGCGCCGACGACCTCGTGATCTTCACCGGGTCCGGCGCGACCGGTGCGATCGACAAGCTGACGCGCGTGCTCGGCCTGACGCTGCCCGAGGGCCTCGACCAGCGGCTCGGGCTGCGCGCGCAGATCCCCGAGGACGAGCGACCGGTCGTGTTCATCGGCCCCTACGAGCATCACTCCAACGAGCTGCCGTGGCGCTATTCGATCGCCGATGTCATCACGATCGACGCCGATGAGAGCGGCCGCATCGACCTCGCCGACCTCGAGCGCCGGCTGGTCGAGTTCGCGGCTCGCTCGCGCAAGATCGGCAGCTTCTCGGCCGCGTCCAACGTCACCGGGATTATCTCGGACGACCTGGCGATCACGGCGCTGCTACACCGACACGGGGCGCTGTCGTTCTGGGACTACGCGGCCGCCGGGCCCTACGTGCAGATCGACATGAACCCGCAGGTCGACGGGGTCGACCCGGCGCTGACGCGCAAGGACGCCGTGTTCCTGTCGCCGCACAAGTTCATCGGCGGCCCGGGCACACCGGGCGTGCTGGTCGCCAAGCGGGCGCTGTTCGCCGGCTCGCGCCCGACCGTACCGGGCGGCGGCACCGTCGGTTGGGTATCTTCGGAGGCCGCCCGCTTCCTCGACGACCTTGAGCACCGCGAGGAGGCCGGCACGCCGGCGATCGTCGAGTCGATCCGCGCCGGGCTGGTCTTTCAGCTCAAGGAGGCCGTCGGCACCGCGGAGATCCACGCCCGCGAGGACGCCTTCGCGCGGCGAGCGATCGCCTCGTGGAGCCGCAACGAGAACCTCTGGGTGCTCGGCAACCCGACGTTGCCGCGCCTGCCGATCGTGTCGCTGGCGGTCCGTCGCGGCGACCGCCTGATGCACTGGAACTTCATGGTCGCGATCCTCAACGACCTGTTCGGGATCCAGGCCCGCGGCGGCTGCTCGTGCGCCGGACCCTACGCGATGCGACTGTTCGCGATCGATGACACCCGCGCGCGCGCGTTCGAGGCCGTCGTGGCCCAGGGTTATCATGGCATCAAGCCCGGGTGGTTTCGCGTCAGCTTTAACTACTTCATCACCGATATTGTCGCCGACTATATCATCGAGGCCGTGCATATCGCCGCGAACGAGGGCCACAAGCTGATGCCGTGGTATCGCTTCGACCCCACCAACGCGCTGTGGACCCACGTCGAGCGCGAGGCGCGGCCGCTGCTGAGCCTCGACGACCTGCGCTACTCGGCCGGCACGCTCGAGTTCACCGCGCTGCGCACGACCGAGGGCGAGGCGGCGCTGCCGGGTTATCTCGCCCGCGCCCGCGCGCTGCTGGCCCGGGCCGAGCCCGGCGCCCACCCGGCGGCCTCGGGGTCGCCCGCGTGGTCGCCCGAATTCGAGGCGCTGCGGTGGTTCACGCTGCCGGGCGAAGTAGACACACCATGACACCAAGACCGTCCCGTCCCTCCCTTCGCACTTATGTCCGCCGCTGCGCCGCTGCGTTGGTCGTGCTGCTGGCCAGCGCCGGGTGCTCGTCGGAGCCGGACCAGGCGGACTTTCACCTCGACACCGCCCCCTGGCCGGCCGGGGTGTCGTTCGCCGCGGCGCTGTATCAGAGCCTCGCGGTCCCGATGGTATCTGGCCACACGCTCGAGCGGATCGACAACGGCGCGGTGTTCGACGCGATCGTCGCGGAGATCGCCGCCGCGCGCACGAGCATTCACATCCTCGTATACATCTGGAAGCCCGGGGTCGCCTCGGACCGTGTCGTCGCGGCGCTCGTCGCTCGCAACCCCGCGGCCGAGTGCCGGATCCTCGTCGACGCGTTCGGCAGCAGCAGCTTCGACGAGGAGTCGCAGGCGCCGCTGATCAAGGCCGGCTGCGAGATCAAGGTGTTCCGACCGCTGTCCGCCGCCGATAAGATCGCGCGGAATCATCGCAAGATCGTCATCACCGACGGCACGGCGGCGATCACCGGTGGCTTCGGGATCGGCGACAACTGGCTCGGCGACGGGCGCTCGGAGGAGCATTGGCGCGACACCAACGTCCGCTTCCGCGGCCCCGCCGTGGCGCAGGCGCAGCAGGCGTTCGCCGAGAACTGGCAGGAGGCCGGCGGCGGGCTGCTGCCAGCGCACGCGTTCCCGCCCGCGCAGCCGGCCGGCCCGGCGAACGCGGCCTTCGTGACCAGCACGGGGTCGCCGACGCTCACGCGCGCGGAGCGTCTGACGCACCTGCTGTTCGCGGCCGGAGAGCGGCGGATCTGGCTGTCGAGCGCGTACTTCGTGCCGCCGGAGTCCATGCTCGAGGTGCTCAAGCGCAAGGCCGCGGCCGGCGTCGATGTTCGCCTGCTCACCGCCGGGCGCAAGAGCGACTCGAAGGCCGCGTTTAGCTCGCAACAGTTCGACTACGACGAGCTGACCCGCCACGGAGTACGTGTATTCGAGTATCAGCCGACGATGATGCACGCCAAGACGTTCGTGATCGACGACGAGATCGCGGTCGTCGGCTCGCAAAACCTCGACCCGCTGTCGCTCAACACGCTCGAGGAGGGCTCGCTCGTGGTCGAGGACGCCGCGTTCAACGCCGGGCTGGCGGCGGCGTTCCTCCGCGACTGCGAGCTCTCCGAAGAGGTGGATGGCGGAGCCCAGCCGCAAAAGTGAGCCCAGGAGCGCAGCGCCTGTTCCGGCGCCTGCCATGTACACTCGCAGATCATGTCCAGCGAAGCACCCCGCGTCACCGTAAACGTCGACCATGGCGTCGCCGACGTCCGCCTCGACCGTCCAGACAAGCGCAACGGCCTCGACCTCGCGATGTTCCTCGCGCTGGTCGACGTCGGCGAGCGCCTGCGGGCCGACAGCAGCGTCCGCTGCGTGGTGCTGTCGGGCGCTGGCAAGGCGTTCTGCGCCGGCCTCGACTGGCCGGCATTCCTCGCGCTCGGCCCCGAGGGCAGCCGCCAGATGCTCGAGCGCGGCCCGGATTCACCGGCCAACCTGGCCCAGCGCGCGGCCTGGGTGTGGTCCGAGCTGCCGGTCCCGGTGATCGCTGCGCTCCACGGGCCGGCGTTCGGTGGGGGCCTGCAGCTCGCGCTCGCCTGCGACCTGCGGATCGCCGCCGCCGACACCCAGCTCTCGGCGATGGAGGTCCGCTACGGCATCATCCCCGACATGAGCGCGTCGCAGACGCTGCTGCGGCTGGTGCGTCCCGACCTCGCGCGCGAGCTGATCTACACCGGTCGCATCGTCGCCGCCGAGGAGGCGCTGCGCATCGGCCTCGTCACGCGCATCGCCGCCGACCCGCACGCCGAGGCCCTCGCCCTCGCACACACGATCGCCGGCCACTCCCCGCAGGCGGTGCGCGCCGCCAAGCGCCTGTGCAACGAGGCCCCGCTGCTCGACGTCGCCGCGTCGTTTCGCCTCGAGACCGAGCTCCAGCTCGGCCTGCTCGCCACCCCCAACCAGGTCGAGGCCGTGCAGGCCGCCGTCACCCGCCGCCCACCGGTCTTTAGCGACCCCGACTGAAGGGCCACAATGAAGCCCATGAAGCCCATGAAGCCCATGAAGCCCATGAAGCCGATGAAGCGCCATTTCTCCATGCTCCGCGAGTTTCACCTGGCGGACTGGTTCACGCTGGCGAACGCCTTTTGCGGGGTCGGGGCGATCTTCGCCGCGATGCGCTTCCTGCAGGACGGGCGCCCGGCCGACCTGCTGCGCGGCATGGCCCTGATCCCGCTGGCATTCCTGTTCGACGCGCTCGACGGACGCGTCGCTCGCTGGCGGCACAGCTCGTCGACCCTCGGCCGCGAGCTCGACTCGCTCGCGGACGTGATCTCCTTCGGCGTGGCGCCGGCCGCGTTGGCATACGCCTGCGGCATGCAGGGCGGGTGGGACTGGGTGGTCCTGTCCTACTTCGTCTGCTGCGGCGTCAGCCGCCTGGCCCGCTACAACGTCACCGCCGAGACGCTCTCCGGCGACGACGGCAAGGTCCGCCACTTCGAGGGTACGCCGATACCGACCAGCCTGGTGCTGGTCGTCGTGCTGGCGCTGGCCACCTGGCAGGAGAAGATCGGAGGATCGCTATGGTTCGGCGCGGTCGACCTCGGCTGGCAATTGCACCCCCTGGTCCTGATGTTCGCGCTGTCGGGCTCCCTGATGATCAGCAAGACCCTGCATATCCCCAAACCCTGATCATTGCCCGCCGGGGCTGACGGCCGGGTCGCCGTCGCCGCGGATCATCCGCAAGAACGCCTTGATGCCGGCGATCAACTCGCGGTTGTCGGTCAGGCGCTCGAGGCTCTCCTCGAACTTGCGGGTCAGGGCCGTCATGCGCTGCTCGAGGTCGAGGCGCTGGCGCTCGAGCTGCGCGGCGAGGGCATCGGTGCGGGCGGCGTGCTCGGTCAACTGCGCCTTGTGTTGTTCGACGGCGATCTCGTGGGCCTCGACCTGGGCGCGCAGCTTGAGCACATCGTCGCGGGGATACCGGGTGTCCGCGGCGATCGTGTCGAGGCGCCGCCGGAGCTGCTGCATCGCCGCGCTGGCCGGACGCACCACGCAACTGAGCAGATAAAACCCCGCGAAGGGGTAGCCGAGCGGCGCGTCGGCGAAGCGCGCGATGAGCAGCGCGACCGCGGCGGACAGCACGTGGATACCGAGGCTGGTCAGCAGGGTCCAGCGCTTGACCTTGTCGGCGAACGCGAGCTGCTCGTCGGTCACCTGGATGCCGGCCTCCCGTGAGCGCCGCATCTCGGCGAGCACCTCGCGGGCGCGCAGGTGGAGGTTCCACGGCAGGGTAACCAGCACGATGAGCCACAACAGCGCCGCGCCGCCGGCCCCCCAGGTGATCAGGGTCTGCGCGGGCACGCCGGTCCACATGGCCACCGCGAGCGCGGTGAGATACGTGAAGAGGAGTACGCCGACCGCGGAACCTTGCATGCGCACGAGGGTACTGGAACGCCGCGCGCGGCGGTGATCCGGCGCGCGCTCAATACGGCTTGGGGTCGTCGAGCCGGCCCATGAACAGGATCGCCCCGGTCTTCATGTCGCGGATGAAGAACAGGAACGGGTGGTCGGCGGTGAACTCGATCGGCTCGCCGGCGGGCGGCATGCCGCCACCCTTGGCCATCACGGCGGTCGCGGCTGCCGCCTCGGTGCCGTGCTCGTCGACGGCGATGAAGGCCTTGTGGACCGCCTCGGAGATGCGGATCGCCTCGCTGGCGGGGGCCATGCCGGTGAAGTCGGCGGCGCCGCCGAAGGCGCTGGCCATGCCGAGGCTCGAGAGCACCGCGCGCAGCCGAAGCGGCTCGCCGGGCTCGATCTTGAAGCGCGGCAGCTTGAGCGCGACGCGCTGCGGCGCGGCGCCGGCGACCCAGCCGGCGAGCGCGTCGGCGTTGAGCGCCTCCTCCACCGCGCGCAGCCCGTCCTTTGCGTCCGGGAGCACGACGACCAGCGCGAACAGGCCGCCCTGATACGGCAGCTCGACGAGCCGCAGCTTCGCGTCGGCGACGACCGCGAGGCGGATCGTGTCGGTGCGCTGCATGAGCTTGACCGGGCGTTCTCCGGCGCTGCCGTGGAACTTCGCCGCCTCGGTCCGGCTATCGATAAACGGCTCGTCCCAGGTCGCCTTGAAGTACACGGCGTTGACCAGCACCAGTCGGGTGGCCTCATCGAGTCCGCCGCCCGGGATGAGATCGACGATCTTGTCGTGGGTGCGGTCGGCGACCCAGCGGTTAATGTTCTGGCGCGCCGGCTCGGCGGCGGTCTTGAAGTCGACGGCCTCGAGCGGCGCGGCGAACACGGTGCGCGTCAGATCGAGGTAAGCCGGCGTGAACTTCACGGTGCGCTCGCCGTACAGACGATTGGCGACCGCCAGCTCCTGACCCTCGCGGGCCACGCTCCACCCGGCCAGCGTCGCCGCGAAGTCGGCCTGCAGCCGCGCCGGCTCGCCAGCAGGAAAGTGGAACACCCGCGCGATGTCCTGCTCAGTGTCGCCGCGAGCACCCGCATGGGTCATGGCGAAGGCAAGGGCGATGCTGGCCGGTGACACGAGCATATCGCCGGGCGTGTGCGCGAGCGTGCGATGCAGGTCGACCGCGAAGGCGTTGATGCTCGCGGCCACCGTGGCCGCACGGGCGGCGTCGACTGGCTGCGGCGGCGTGATGGATGTCTGATCGCTCGTCACGGTCGGCGGCGTCGCGGGCACCTGGGGCTCGCCTGGCTGCTTCGCAGCGGGCTTGCCGGGCTCGGTCGACCCGCAGGCGAGCAGGCCGGACGCGAACAGGAGGGACAGTCGATGGGGTCGCACAACCCTATCTAACGCGTCAGGGCGATTCTGCAAACCACGAAAGACGGCATACCCGCTCGGACGAGGCGAGCGAATCGCGAGGCTGTTATCGATCATCATTTTGCTCTGCTGCGAAAGCGGCGAAACGCGAAAGTACGGCCTCGCGTCAGCGATGGTTCGGGCAGACTCGTCCGGTCCATGATCCTCTCCCGCACGACCCTCAGCATTGTTGGAAGCATTGCCCTCGGCGCCACCGCGGCGATGGCCGCACCCGCCGGGGGGTGGACCCGTTCGCGGTCGAGGCGATGAAGGCCCACTACGAGGCGAATGTGGTGCCGAAGGTCAAGATGCTGCGGCCGAAGATGTCGGAGATGCCCATGGTTCGGACCCGTCGCATCGGGCCACCTCGCGGGCGACGAGTGGTGCCCGCCTGCCCGGATCTTCGATTCTGGCCACGCTCCTGAGCCCCGTTTTAGGCGCGAGCGTTCGGCTTCACGAACAAGAGCCCCAGCGCCGCTGCGGCTGCAAAGCCCGCCCCGATCGTGAACGCCGCTTGCGGCCCAAGCTGCGCCCAGAAGAGCCCGAAGACCAGGCTCGCCGGGAGCGCTGCCAACCCGAGGACGCCGTGAAAGACGCCGAACGCGGTCGCTCGCTGCGCGGGTAGGGTGTAGTCGGCGACCATCGCCTTGAGTGCGCCCTCGGTCAGCCCGAAGTGGACCCCGTAGACGACGAGCAGCGCCCCGAGCTGCCACAAGGCCGTCACGACTCCGAAGCCGAGGTAGCACAGCGCGTAGAGGGTCCAGCCGGCGACGATCGCCGGGCGCCGGCCCACGCGATCGGCGAGCAAGCCGCCCGGCAACGATCCCGCCACCTTAGCGACGTGAAGCGCGACCCACAGGCCGAGCAGGTGGGCCATCCCGAGGCCGAAGCGTTCATGCGCGTATAGCAGCAAGAACAGGTCGCTGCTGTTGCCGAGGGTGAACAGCGTCGCCACGCCGACGAAGCCGTAGAACCGTCGCGGCAACGCCGGGACCACGCGGGCTTCGGCGGGGACGACGTCGGCGGGTGCGCCCCGGGCAGGGAGGTCCGCGGCCGCCCGCGCTCCGGTCTCCCGCACGCCGATCACGATCACGGCCACCGCGAGGAGGCCCGGGACGAGCCCGCAGGCGAACACGACGCGAAGCGCCGCCATCTCGTCCGCGGTGGGCGTGCCGGAGGTTTCGCGCCAGAAGCCGTAGCCGAGCTGCGCGTAGAGCAGGCCAGCGGCGACCAGCGGACCCAGTACGGCGCCGGTGTGGTCCATGGCCCGGTGAAAGCTGTACGCCAGCGCCCGGCGTGATGGAGGTGCGGCCTCGCTGAGCAGCGCGTCGCGCGGGCTGGTCCGCAGGCCCTTGCCGATGCGGTCGACGAATTTTACGCCGACCACGTGCGCTCCGGTGTTGGTCAGGGCCATCAGCGGGCGCGCCAGGGTGGACAGGCCATACCCGATCAGGACCAACCCCTTGCGCCGCCCGAGTCGGTCGCTCAAGTGCCCGGAGACCAGCTTGAGCAAGCTCGCCGTCGCCTCCGCGATGCCCTCCATCACCCCGAGCACGATCGGCGCCATCCCGACCGGCACCAGGCCCGCGACGAACAGCGGGAGGAGCGGGTTCATCATGTCGCTCGCCAGGTCGGTCAGCAGGCTGACAAAGCCGACCGCGAGCACGTTGCCCCTTAGCACCTCGCGCAGCGGCACCGCCCTGGTCTCGGTCACCCTGACCTTCTACCAGGTACAGCAGGTTGCTGACGAGGGCGGCGCGGCGGGTCTGGTCGAGCTCGACGATCTCCTGCTGTTGGAGCTGGTCGAGGGCCAGCTTGACCATGCCGACGGCGCCCTCGACGATGCGCGAGCGGGCGTCGATGATCGCCTCGGCCTGCTGGCGACGCAGCATCACGCCGGCGATCTCCTGGGCGTACGCGAGGTGGCTGATGCGGACCTCGATCACCTCGACCCCGGCGTGCGAGAGGCGGTCGGCGAGCTGGCGCATGAGCTCGTGGTTGACCTCCTCGGAGTCGCCGCGTAGGGAGGATTGCCCGGGGTTGGCCGAGTCGTAGGGGTGACGCGCGGCGGTCGTGCGGCTCTCGAACTCGGTCATGGCGGCCTCCGCGGGCGATGTTAGCGCGGTCGAGCCTGCGATCGGCAGGTTTCACCGGCGAGGCCGCCGTGACTCGCACAAGGTCGGCACTACTTGTGAGAATGTGACACCACCAGGCGGTTGGACCGCACTCGCTCGCGGCGGGCTCCGGAGGCGGTCGCCCGAAACCGGGTTACTCGCGTTCGGGGCGGCGCTGGGGCGCGTTGGCTCGAGTTGGCTCGCGGTGGCCCGCAGCCGTCGTCGCGGGGGCCCGTGCTACACGGAATGCCACGATGAAGGTCCGGCGCTGTATAGAAGATCCCCGGCCCCCGGCGCGCCGTCGCGTCGCGGTGGCCGCGTTGTCGCTCGGGCTGCTCGGGCCGCCAGGGCTGGCGCTCGGTGGTGCCAGCGCGGCCGGGACCGGCACGAATGCCGCGGTACCTTCCGCGGCGGTGAAGTGCAAGCAGCCGATCACGCTGCGCAGCGAGGGCAAGGCGAGCGGCGTGGTGTGTCCGGAGCAGCTTGGGGCGCGCGGCCTGACCGTGATCGACCTCGGTGATACCTGGGTGCCGTACGCGCTCGCCGGCGCCGCGATCTCGGCCGGGCAGGCGCCGCCAGCGTATCATGACACCTTCGTCGAGCTCGCCGCCGAGAAGTTCGTGCCGGGCTCGGTCACCGCCGAGGATGGTGCGCTCGAGTTCTTTGGCGTGCCACCGAACTTCCACGTGGTGTTAAAGCGCATGGACGACGAGCAGCGGCATCGCTGTCACGATGGCGTCGCCGATGAGTCGCTCGCAAGCGTGACGCGCACGTTGCACCGGGCCAACCGCGACCGACTCGCGGCCGAGCAGAAGCGGCTCGCACGCGACCGCGGGCTGGTGCAGGCGGCGCTGCGGCGGCGCAAGCTGCCGTCGACGGACGCGCTGGCGGCCGCGAGTCCGGCCCACGCGAAGCTGCTCGCCGGCATCGCGGCGGCGGAGCAACAGGCTCAGGCGCTGACGGCCGTGCAGGACCATTTGGTCTGCGAGGGGCTGCTGCCGGGGGGCGGGGCTTCGCGCGGGCAGTTCGACGTCAAGACCGGGCAGGCGCTGCGGGCCTATCAACTGCGCCACTGGATCGTCGGACACGGCGAGCTCGACGGCGAGACGGTCGCCGCGCTGCGCGAGGACAGCCGCGAGCTCGAGCTTCGCCTCGCGCTCCGGGTGCTGCGCGAGCGCGTCTCGGACGCGGCGGGGATCATCGAGGATGGCTCGGCGCGGGCCGAGTGGGGGACGGTGCTCGGCCGCCAGCTCGACGGTCCGGCGCTGCGTTATCAGGGCAGTCACCCGCCGCTCGCCAACGGCGCGCCCGACCGCATCTCGGCGGCCACCGAGGCGACCGCGAAGGCGCTCGGCTGGCGGGATCACCTGACCGTCCGCAGTTGGCTACACGACCATCTCGACGCGGCGAACGGGCCCCGCTTCGCGGTCGCGCTGCCGCCGGTGCCCACATATCACCGCGAGGGCATGACCTTGCGCGCGGAGATCGACCGCGGCGAGGTCTCGTACGACGTCCCGCGCCGGCGCGGCGCCTCGCGGGCCGGACCGAAGGCCGAGCGGCGCCCGGTGCTGATCGTGTACGCGAAGTACGGCGATACCGAGACCGCGCTGGTGCGCTGGCCGACCACGATCGGCGGCTGGCAGGACGAGAAGCTGGCCAACGGCGCGGTCGTCCGCCGCTATAAACCCTCGGACACGGGGCCACGGTTATGGCGCGACCTGGTGGTCGCCCCGGTGTGGTATCCGCCGCGCGGCACCCCCGACAGCGAGCTGCTGCGCCCGCGCAGCGGCAAGTGGGAGCTCAAGGAGGACCTCCTCGGTCCGAGCTATCGCTCGGCCTACGGCCTGGCGATGCTGATCCATCACCTTGTGGTAGCGAAGGACGGCAGCCTGTACGACCGCGCGATCCGGACCCACGGATCGGCCAACTATCCGTCGATCACCCGCGGCGACAGCCACGGCTGCCATCGCATCTATAATCATCATATACTCGGCCTGGCGTCGTTCCTGCTGCGCCACCACACCTATACGGTCAAGGGGCCGCTGACGGAGCCCTACGCGCGCAAGCTCCGGCACGGCCGCGATCGCTTCGTCGCGCGTCGGACCGACCGCGGCTTTTATTATGAGCTGACCCCGCCGGTCCCGGTCGAGGTGCTCGAAGGGGTCATCGTCGGTAAGCGCAAGACGCCGGTCAAGGCGCCGCAGTACGGCATGCGTTGACCCGTTGTCCGGCCGCGGCCGGGGTGCTCGCGCGCGTGCTGTGTAGTGTTTTCAGTGCGATCATCGGGTCTCCTCGCTGGTTTGGGGGTTGTTCGCCGAGGTCGAAGGGCCGCGGAAGACGTGGACCAGGCCGTCGCGCGCGATGGTCCACAGCTCGCCGCGCAGGTGGGCGTCTCGGATGCGAGCTGCCGCGTCCGCGGGGCGCCCGGCGAAGGGGCCCGCGAGTCGCTCGCCCGCCGCTTCCATATCCAGGAACCAGCCGGCGTACTCGCCACGGTGTACGAAGGGCGCGACGATGACCGGCACACCGGGAGGGATGGGGTTGCACGCCCGCTCGCCGCGCCTGTTGATCCCCTGATCATCGAGGCGCCTGCGTTGCAGGTCGATCGCGTGGAGTCTCTCGGCGAGACGCGCATGGACACCGGCCGGATCCGGGCAGCCCTCTGCGAGCAACAGGCGGCCCAGCTCCTCCTGGACGCACGCGAGCGTCTCCTGGAGGAGCGCGGCGACGGCGACCATGCGGTCGCGGCGGACCTCGGCGCGGATCGCCTGGATGCGTGCGGTCGTGCGGCTGCCCAGGTCGTCCGCGGCGCGGGCCAGCAGCTCGAACTCCGACGGGGTGCCAGAGTCGTTGCTTGCCGGAGTTTTGGGGATGTCGAGGTCCATAGTCATTGCTCCTCAATTGATTGTCAGTGTGTGCATGACATTACGCCCACGGGACGCCCCGCGCAAGCCACCGTGGCGGCCAAGATCGGCAGCCATGGACCCGCTGGCGCGCCGCGGTGGCTTTGAGGTACACTCGCGCGCACCGTGCCGCGCAAGCTCGCCCTGGGGTTCGCCTCGACCGATGATCTGATGGCCGCCGCCGGGTGCGCCCGCCGGACGATCACGGTCTGGATGGAGCTGGGCCTGCTACCCGTCCCGACGAAGGTGTCGCTCGGCAGTCCCGGCGGCGCGTTCAACCGCTTCCCGGCGTGGGCGATCGAGCGGGCGCGCTTCATCGCCGAGAAGCGCGTCGGCGGCTACACGTACGACGAGGTCCACGCGATGATCACCGAGCAAGAGGCGAGAGACCGCGGCGAGCCGCCTCCGGCCCGCCGCCAGGCCGGCGCAAAGCCGGGCCCGACCAAGCCGCGACGGCGGTAGGATGTGCGCCCTATGGCCGACCGCCGCAAGCTCGACGTCGAGTTCGCCACGACGCAGGACCTCATGGAGGCCGCGGGCGTCAAGCGCCGCACGATCTGGGTGTGGATCCAGCGCGGGCTATTGCCGACCCCGATGATGATCTCGCAGGGTCACCCCGGCGGCACCTTCAACCGCTTCCCGGCGTCGGCGCGAGGCGTGGCGCGCTTCATCGCGGCGCAGCGCGCCGAGGGGCTGTCGCTGGACGAGATCAAGGCGCTCCTCGAGGCCGAGGCCGAGGCGCAGAGTAGTCGCGCCGGAAGATCCGCGGTAGGCTCGCGCGATGTTGCGCGCCCCATCGCTCGCCCGCCTGTGCGCCGCCGCTAGCCTCGTGGCCGCGTGCGGGGGTCCCGACACCGCGACCGGCTTCAGCTCGGCGCCGCCGACGAC
>Ga0105046_10005594_pt1 | contig 19886 bp, 15 predicted proteins | sample MAT03_FD_78385 | JGI IMG/M metagenome (GOLD analysis project Ga0105046, IMG submission 78385) | Freshwater microbial communities from Lake Fryxell liftoff mats and glacier meltwater in Antarctica - MAT-03 (megahit assembly) | ecosystem: Environmental > Aquatic > Freshwater > Ice > Liftoff... | reverse complement strand
GCGGTTCGGTCAGCGGTTCGGTCAGCGGTTCGGTCAGCGGTTCGGTCAGCGGTTCGGTCAGCGGTTCGGCATTGCACGCGGACTCCGAGATGGGCATCTCGCCGGGATGCACTTGCTGGCCATCGAAATCGGCGGGACGAAACTGCAGATCTGCGCCGGCACCGCGGCAGGCGGGATTGTCGAGCGGGTGCGTTTCGCGGTGGACCGCGAGGCGGGTGGCGAGGGGATTCGGGCACAGATCGCGGGCGCTTTGCCGGGACTGATTGAGCGTTGGAACCCGCGCGCGATCGGCGTGGGCTACGGCGGGCCGGTGGATTGGAAAACGGGACGTATCAAATGCTCGCATCATGTCGCGGGCTGGAATGATTTCCCGCTCGGCGACTGGCTGCGGGAGCAGACCGGGCTGCCTGTTTTCGTGGAGAACGATGCCAACGTGGCGGCACTCGGCGAGGCCCTGCACGGCGCGGGCCGCGGGGCGAATCCGGTCTTTTGGGTGAACAGCGGGAGCGGCGTCGGTGGCGGGCTGGTCGTGGATGGGCGGCTGTATCACGGCGCGGTGCCGGGCGAGATGGAGATCGGCCACGTGCGTCTGGAGCGCGACGGGACGATCGTGGAGGACCGTTGCTCGGGGTGGGCCGTGGATCGTGCGGTGCGAGCGGCAGTGGAAAAGGAACCGCACAGTGTGCTCGCGCGATTTGCCGCGGAGTCGGCGCCCGATGCCCGGTGTCTCGCGCCCGCCATCGCGGCGGGCTGCCCGATGGCGGATTGCGTGCTCACCTCGGCGATGCAGGAACTGGCATTCGCGCTCAGCCACGTCGTGCAGCTTCTGCATCCCGAGGTGATCGTGGTCGGCGGCGGCCTGAGTCTGCTCGGCGAGCCGCTGCGTGAACGCCTCGCTGCCTCGCTGCCGCGCTGGATGATGGATGCTTTCGCCCCGGGCCCGCGGGTCGTGCTCGCGGAGTTGAAGGAGGACGCCGTGCCCGTCGGCGCGCTGGCGCTGTGCCGCGCATTCGTAGCGTAGCTCTCCCGAGCTGCGCATCGGTGGCCGGCGGTGCGAGGCGCAGGTCTGGAGACTTGCGCTACGGGACGGGGCTGCACCCACTCTGGACTGTCGGACGCTGTGCCGCGCAATCGTAGCGTAGCTCTCCAGAGCTGCGCACCGGCGTCCGGCGGTGCGAGGCGCAGGTCTGGAGACCTGCGCTACTGGGCTGGACGGAGCCCGCTCTGGACAGTCGCGCGCATTTCGCCGAAACATCCGGCATGCTCGACTGGCTCGAAAATTACATCACTGCGCAGAAGAAGGCGCTCGATTCGATCAACCCCGCCGCCATCACGCCGCTCATCGCCACGTTGCGTGAAGCGCACCGCGCGGGACGCCAGATTTTCATCTGTGGCAACGGCGGCAGTGCAGCGAACGCCTCGCATTTCGTCACTGATCTCGGGAAGAACTCCAGCGAGGCGATGGGCACGCCTTTCCGGGTGCTCTCGCTGAATGACAACGTCTCGTGGATCACCGCCATCGGGAACGACTACGACTACGCGGATGTCTATGTGCGCCAGCTCAAGAATTACGGCCAGACGGGCGATGTGCTCATCGTCATCAGCGTGAGTGGCAATTCGCCGAATCTTGTGAAGGCGCTCGAATGGGCAAAGGCGCAGGGGTTGAAGACCATCGCGCTCGTCGGCGGAAAGCGCGGTCGCGCGGCGGAACTGGCGGATCGGGTCATCGTCGTCGGCGACACGCATTATGGCCGCGTCGAGGACGTGCAGATGCACATCCTGCACATGCTGTGCTACGTGTTCGTGGAGCGTGAGGACGCGCGGAGGTGAAGAGAAGTGATTAGTGCTTAGTTTCTCCAACACGACGATGCTCGTCCGAGAAACTCAGCATCGGTCGCTGAGCACTAATCACTCCGCCGCACTTTCCCCTCGCCCCGCCGCCTGCGATTCCCGACACTCCCCTCGCATGAAATCCCTCCTCGCCCTCGCCACTCTTGCCTGCATCACCATGAGCACCATCGCCGCGGACGGCCCTGTCTATCACGTCGTCCATTTCAAATTCAAAGCCGTTGCCACGCCGGCGCAGATCGCGGAGGTCGAAAAGGGGTTCGCGGCGCTGAAAGGGAAGATCCCGGTGGTCGAGACGCTCGAATGGGGCACGGACATTTCGCCGGAGAAGCTCGGCGACGGCTTCACCCACTGCTGGATTCTGACTTTCAAGAACGAGAAGGATCGCGACGCCTATCTCGTGCACCCCGCCCACAAGGCGTTCGTGGAGGTGCTGATGCCGGTGCTCGAAAAGCCGCTGGTGGTGGATTTCATCCCGACGAAGTAAAGCAACCTGCTGCAAAACCATCCCATCCCATGACCGAGGTATATTCTCACCCTGACCTGACGCAGCTCGCCCACTGCGAATCGATCCTCAAGCAGGCCGGCATCGACTGCGTGATCGAAAACGAGGCGACTCACGACCTCATCGCGGGATTGGCCGACCCACTCCGGTCGCCGGTGCTGTGCGTGATCGATGATGCGGATGCGGAGCGTGCAAAGGAGCTGCTTCGTGACGTGGAGAAGGCGGGCGAAAGTTCCGCGCCCGAATGGAAATGCCCGAAATGCGGCGAGACGGTGCCGGGGAATTTCGGCACATGCTGGAAGTGCGAGACGCAGCGGCCGACACCGTAGCGTAGCTCTCCTGATCTGCGCCCGGTTTGCCTCGGACTAGTCGGGCCGCGCTTTCACAAGCGCTGCCAGATGGAGCACAGCTCGGGAGAGCTACGCGCCCGTCGCGGTGCGGTACGCAGCGGCGTCCATGAGCGCTTCGCGCTCGGATGGGGCAGCGACCTCGAGTTTGAACATCCAGCCTTCGCCATAGGGATCGGTGTTCACGAAGGCGGGATTGGACGTGAGGCCGGGATTGGCGGCGACGACCTTGCCGGAGACGGGAGCGTAGATGTCGCTCGCGGCTTTCACGCTCTCGACGACGCAGACGACTTCGCCGGCCTTCACGACCTTGCCCACGGCGGGGGGGTCCACGAAAACGACATCGGTCAGTTCGTGCTGGGCGTGGTCGGTGATGCCGACGGTGCCGTCGGCGCGGAGCCATTCGTGGGACTTTGCGTAGCGGAGATCGTCTGGAACGTTCATGAGAGTGCGTTGCTAACTGGCAGTGCCGCCGCGGTGAAGCGGTTTCTTTTCGACCTGTGCAGGAAAACGCCGGCCACGGATGTCGATTTCGATCGCAGTGCCGGGCTTGGCGAATCCGACGGGCAGATACGCGAGGCCGATGCCGCAGCCGAGTGTGGGCGAGAGTCCGCCGCTGCAGGTCTCGCCGATCTGCGCGCCGTCCTTCCACACCGCATAATGGCTGCGCGGCGGCGGTGTCGCGCCGATCATCTTGAATGCGGCCAGCCGCTGCTTCACACCGCCGGCCTTCTGTCCGGCGAGCACGGTGCGGCCGGTGAAGTCCCCCTTGTCGAGGTCCACAAAAAATCCAAGACCCGCCTCGATCGGCGTGCGATCCGGCGAGAGGTCGTTTCCGTTCAGCGGATAGCACATCTCCATCCGCAGCGTGTCGCGCGCGCCGAGGCCGCAGGGCTTGATGCCAAATTCCGCGCCCGTCGCCAGCACGTCGCTGAGGATGCGCACCGCATCCGCCGCGGGGCCGAACACCTCGAAACCATCCTCGCCCGTGTAACCGGTGCGCCCGAGGAAAAGTGGGATGCCGCCGACTCCGAGCTGCACGATGCCGTTGCGCGCCGGCGCTGATTTTCCGCCGGTGAATTTTGAAAACCATTCCGCGGCGCGGGGCCCTTGCAAGGCGAGGCCGAAAAACTCGTCGCTGCGATTTTCCAGCGTCACCCCGGCAGGCACGCGCGGCTGCATCCATGCAAAGTCCTCGTCGATCTTCGCAGCATTCACCACGAGCAGCCACTCGGTGTCGGCGATGCGGTAGATGATGAGATCGTCGATCACGCCGCCGCGCTCGTTCAGCAGGATCGTGTATTGCCCCTGGCCGACTGCGAGCCGGCTCACGTTGTTGGTGAGCATCGTATTGAGCCACGCGGCAGCGCCTGCGCCCTTCGCGAAAAACTGGCCCATGTGCGAGATGTCGAAAACGCCGAGCGCCTTCCGCACCGCGTGGTGCTCGTCCATGATGCCTGTGTATTGCACCGGCATGTCCCAGCCGCCGAAACCGATCATTTTTCCGCCGAGCCGGACGTGCTCGGCGTGGAGTGGCGTGCGTTTCAGATCAGCGGTGTCGGACATGGCGCGCGCACACTAAGTGGCGGTCCGAACGTGTCAACGCCCGCGGGAAATGCCATCGCGTCACCGCGACTGGCGTTCCAGCCACGGGACGAGCCGGGCGGATGCGAAGCCCAAGGCTGCGCCGATGAGAAGGCCGCCGGTGTGAGCGGCGTTGGCGACGGGACCGAAGACGCCGGTGTAGCAGAGCACCATCCACACGAGCATGAGCTGCACGATTTGCGGTTCCAGTTGCCAGTTCAGGTCGCGGCCAAATTTTCCCTTCATCCACAGGAAGCCGAAGAGCCCGTAGTTGACCCCTGACATGCCGCCGAAATTGGGGAGGCTCCACAGGTACTCGGCGAGGTTCGAGCCGATGCCGACGGCGAGGATGATCGCCAGCAGCTTCCACGGTCCAAAGCGCGTCTCGATGAAGCGGCCGAGCTGAAAGAGCCACATCATGTTGAATGCGATGTGCATGATGTCGCCGTGCAGAAAAATCGGGGTGATGAGCCGCCACACCTGGCCCTCGCGCACCTCTGGCAGGAGCCGTGCCGGCAGACCCGGAATCCCGTGGAGGAACTGGACCTCGGAGATCTGCAGCCGCCGCACCGCGGCGTGGTTGGCATTTGGGGAACCCATGAAGCCCGTGTACGCGGTCACCGCGATGGTGATCACCACCAGGGTGATCGCGACCCAGCCCAGCGCCGTCACGTTCCGCTCGTAGCCGACCCGCGCCTCGTCGATCACTGTCGAGCGGCGGCGACGGTCGGCCTTGGCGGCCCCGGCCCGCAGAAGCGCGGCCTTTTCCGTGGCATCGCGGAATTCCGGCGCATCCGGATTCGCGCGGTAGCGCGCGAGGATGTCGCCGGCTGCGGGGATTTGGTCGTCGTCATGCACCCAGATGGAAAAGGAACCGCTGTCCTCCGGCTCGGTGCTGCTCTCGATTCCGTGCGTGAGGAGCAGCGCGTGGAATGTCACGGCATCCTGTTCTGTGGGCAGCTCTCCGACTCGTCGCATCCAGCGGCTCTATCAGCAGACTGCGGGCGGCACAAGCGCCCGCGTCCCCGCGCAGGGCGGGTGTGATGGAAAGTGAAGTCCAGTGGAAGAGCGACATGGGGTCCGAGCGTGGCGCCAGCCTTTGGACTGCGCGCGGCCCGACGCCGCTTTCCCTCGCCTCGGGTCCGACGCGCAGATTCACCGTTGCTCCGCAAAGCAACCCAGCGCCTTTCGTCCGCCCGACGCAGTCCGTGATTTCGCCCATCGCTCCTCCGCGAAGGCAAAGCGGCGTCGAGCCGCCGCGGTCCAACGCCTCGCGGCACTCACGCGTCGCTCGGCTTTGGCCGGCTACCAGCCTTGGGACTCACATTGAATCACGCCCGCGCAGGGGAGAGGCATTTTTTCAACCTCGCCTTGTCAGAGGAATCTGGGGCACGGTACCCCAACAACGTCCCTGAGGATTCCAGATGATCAAAAGCTTGCAGAACCAGACTGTCATCGTGACTGGAGGCTCGCGTGGATACGGCGCGGGGATAGCCGAGGCCTTCGCCGGGGCCGGGGCGCGCGTGTGGATCACCGGGCGAAATGAAACGAACGTCCGCGATGCCGCGCAGCGGATCGGAGCCACGCCGTTCGTCGGGGACGTGGCGGACGGCGCAGCTTGGGATCGATTGATGAACGAAGTGATGTCGGCATCGGGGAGGCTGGATGTGCTCATCAACAACGCCGGTGAGGGCGTGAAGATCGGCCCGGCGGCGGAGCAGACCGACGAGGCGATCGCCAGGTCGCTGGCGAGCAATCTCACGGGTGCGATCCTCGGCTGCCGCCGGGCGGCGGGGATCATGCAGCGGCAGAAATCCGGGCTCATCGTCAACATCGGCAGCGTGTGTGCTAAGCACGCGTGGCCCGGCTGGAGCATCTATTCCGCGGCGAAGGCGGGGCTGCTGCAGTTCACGCGCTGTCTGCTCACCGAGATGCGCCCGCATGGAGTCCGCGTCACGTCGGTGCTGCCTTCATGGGGGAAGACGGAGTTCACGGATGCGGCGGCGCTCCCGCCCCGGGATGCGGACGTGCTCGCGCAGTGCATCGCGCCGGAAGAACTTGGGACGCTCATCGTCCAGCTCGCGCAGATGCCTGCGCATCTGGTGACGGAGGAACTGACGCTGTGGCCGATGGTGCAGCCGATGGGCCAGCTCTGAACCGTCCCGGCGGCGTTTTGAAATCAGCCTTTCCGTACGCCTGAAAGAACGCGACAAGTGGCACCGGAGTTGCGAACCATTTCCCCTTCCAATGAGTCATCCGACCAAAGCCATCATCCTCGCCGGCGGCTCCGGCACGCGGCTGCATCCGCTGACGCGCATCGTGTGCAAACAACTGCTGCCGGTTTACGACAAGCCGATGATTTACTACCCGCTCGCGACCCTGATGCTCGGCGGGCTGCGCGAGGTGCTCATCATTTCCACGCCGAAGGATCTGCCGATGTTTCGCGAAGTGCTGGGCGACGGGGCGCGGCTGGGGATGCGGATCGAATACGCGGAACAGCCGAAGCCTGCGGGGCTCGCGCAGGCTTACATCATCGGGGCGGATTTCGTGGGCGATGAACCGTCGTGCCTGATCCTCGGGGACAACATCTTCTACGGGAACCTGGACTTTTTCCGCGCGGCGCTCGGGCAGGTGGGGGCCAAGGGCGGCGCATGCATCTTCGGATACCAGGTGAAAGATCCGGAGCGCTACGGCGTGGTGGAATTCGGAGCGGACGGGCGCGCGATCAGCATCGAGGAAAAGCCGAAAGAGCCGAAGAGCCATTTCGCGGTGCCGGGGCTGTATGTGTTCGACAAGGACGTGGTGGAAATCGCGCGCAACCTGAAACCGGGCGCGCGCGGGGAACTGGAGATCACGGACGTGAACCGGGAATATCTGCGGCGCGGAAATCTGCACGTGAAAGTGCTCAGCCGCGGGATGGCTTGGCTGGACACGGGCACGCAGCAGAGCCTGCTGGATGCGAGCAACTACATCGCCGCGATCGAAAACCGGCAGGGACTGAAGATCGCCTGTCTCGAGGAGATCGCGCTGCATCAGGGCTTCATCGATTGCGCGGGGTTGGAACGCTGCATCGCGGATTCACCGAAGAGCCCTTATCGCGAGTACCTGGAGATGGTGCTGACGGAGCGGCGGGCCTAGTGCGAGAGCCCGCGGCTCGATAGACCACGGGCGAAAAATGAGTCAGCCATGATGTTGAGCACTCTCTTGGCGTTCGCGGCCGCCGCAGTCACCGGCGTGGTGGCGGTCGTCGCGGTGCGCCGCAAGGTCCGCTCGGTGGCAGCGTGGTCGTTCTTTGCCGGGATGATCCTGCTCGGTCTGGAATGTGCGCTGGACGGGCTCGCCGTTCGTTCGGCGGATCCGGACGAGGTGGACCGCTGGCAGACGCTGGCGTTGCTGGTCCAGTCGTTCCTGCCCGGAACGTGGCTGGTCTTCAGCCTGACGTATTCGCGGGGCAATTACCGGGAATTCCTGGCGAAATGGCGCTTCACGTTGTTGGTCCTGTTCCTGTTCCCGGTGGGCCTGATCGTTGGGTATCGTTCCGAGCTGATCGAAGTGCTCGAACCGCTCGGGACCGGGAGGACGTGGTGGCTGAGCCTGAGTGTTCTGGCGAAGGCGGTGGATGTCGTCCTTCTGCTCGGAGCGGTGCTCATTCTCATGAACTTGGAAACAACCATGCGGTCGGCGGTCGGAACGATGCGCTGGCGGATCAAGTTTGTGGTCCTGGGGATTGCCGTGGTTTTCGGCGCGCGGATCTACACTTGCAGCCAGACGTTGCTGTTTTCCGGGAGGAGCCTCGCCATGGCGGACGTCGAGACGAGTGCGGTGCTGCTGGGATGCGCGCTGATCGGCGTGGCCTATGTCCGGAGCGGATTTGCCGAAGTGGACGTGTATCCCTCGCGCGCGGTCCTCAGCAGTTCGATCACGGTCCTGCTGATCGGAGTGTATCTGTTCATCGTGGGCGTGCTGGCGAAGATTGTCGCGCGTCTGGGCGACGCGGGAAGTTTTCAGATGCAGGCGGTTCTCGTGCTGGTGGGGGTCACCTTGCTGGGGGTGATCTTTTTCTCCGACCGGTTCCGGCAGAGCATCCGGGAATTCGTGACCCGCCACTTTGCCAGGCCGCAGCATGATTCGAGGAGAATCTGGACGCTGGCCACGCGGCAGATGGCCAGCGTGCTGGATCCGAACGGGCTTTGCGCCGCCGCTGCGAAGCTGATCTCCGAGACGTTCGAGGTTCTCTCCGTGAGCATCTGGCTGGTGGAGGATCGAAAACAACAGATCATCCCCGTGGCATCGACCTCCAATCCGGGCCACGGGGACGGGAGGGACGGGACGGGGTGCGCTGCGTCGGAACCGCTGCGGGAAGGATTGGCGGCCCTTGCCGGTCCGTTCGACTTGGAAAAGGCGAAGGACGATTGGGCGGAGCCGGTGAAGCGCCTCGTCCGCACGCAATTTCCGCACGGTGGAAACCAGATCTGCATTCCGCTATTCGCAGGTGAACGGTGGATCGGTGTCGCGATTCTTGCGGACCGCGTGAATGGGGTTTCCTACAGCGTCGAGGAATTGGATCTCCTGAAGTGCATCGGCGACCAGCTCGCGGTCGCGGTCCTGAACCTCCGGCTCACCGAGGATCTGATGCAGGCAAAGGAGATGGAGGCGTTTCAAACCATGTCCACGTTTTTTGTGCATGATCTGAAGAACGCGGCCTCCGGCCTGAATCTGATGCTGCGGAATCTGCCGGTGCATTTCGACGACCCCGCGTTCCGCGCGGATGCCCTGCGGGGAATCGGGAACACCGCCGCGCGGATCGACAACATGATCGAGCGCCTGAGCGCCCTGCGGAACAACGCGGAGCCCAGGCGCGAGGAAGCGGATCTGAATGAACTGGTCGGTGAGACAATCAAACGCGTTGAGGGAATGGAGCAGGTCGATTTGAAAAAGGAGCTGCGCGCGCTGCCGGAGGTTTTCGTCGATCGGGAGCAGATCCGAAATGTGATCACGAACCTTCTGCTGAACGCGCGGGAGGCGCTGGGCAGGGAAGGCCGGATCGTCGTGGAAACGGCCCGGAGGGACGGGCGCGCCGTCCTGTCGATCGCGGACAATGGCGCCGGGATGACCGCGGAATTCGTGAAGGAGTCACTTTTCCGTCCGTTTCAGAGCACGAAAAAAAACGGGCTTGGCATCGGGATGTTTCAATCCAAGGCGATCGTCGAGGCGCACGGAGGCGGCATCGAGGTGGAAAGTGAAGCAGGGAAAGGCACGACATTCCGTGTATGGTTCCCGGCAAAATCGAAAGCATGATGAAACCCGCGCTGCTGATCGTTGACGACGACGAGGAAATCCGCACCCAGATGAAATGGGCGCTGGCCGCAGACTATGAAATCCTCCTCGCCGAGGACCGCGCTGCGGCACTGGCGGCGTTCAAATCGGGCCATCCGCTGGTGACGATGCTCGATCTGGGGCTGCCGCCGAAACCGAATGATCCGGATGAGGGTCTGGCCACGTTGTCGGGTCTGCTGGCGATGGACCGATCAGCAAAGGTCGTGATCGTATCCGGGCAGGGCGACAAGAAGAATGCGCTGCAGGCCGTGGGCGCGGGAGCGTATGACTTCCTGTGCAAACCGGTGGATGTCGAGGAACTCAAGCATGTGCTGCGGCGCTGTTTTCACGTCGCGGAGCTGGAGCGGGAATACCGCCAGATCCAGCAGGGCGGACGGGCGGAGGTTTTCGAAAACATGCTGGGGTCCGGGCCGCAGATGCAGGGTGTGTTTGCGTTCGTCCGCAAGGTGGCGCCGACGGGCGCGCCGGTATTGATCCTCGGGGAAAGCGGCACGGGCAAGGAGATGGCGGCGCTGGCCATCCACCGGCGGAGCCCGCAGAAGGAGGGGCCATTCATGGCGATCAATTGCACCGCGATCCCCGAGAACTTGCTCGAGAGCGAGCTGTTCGGTCATGAAAAAGGCGCCTTCACCGGAGCACACGCGCAGCGCAAGGGGCTGGTGGAAACCGCGGCGGGAGGCACGCTGTTCCTGGATGAGATCGGTGACCTGCCGGCGGCGATCCAGGTGAAGCTGCTGCGGTATTTGCAGGAGAAGCGGTTCCAGCGCGTCGGCGGACGGCACGAGATCGAAAGTGATGCGCGCGTGATTGCCGCGACGCATGCCGATTTGAAACAGGGGATCGAGAAGGGCACTTTCCGTGAGGATCTGTTTTTCCGGCTCGCGGTGGTGGTGGTGAATCTGCCGCCGCTCCGTGAACGCGGGGGCGACGTGGGCGTGCTCGCGCACGACTTCCTCCAACGATACGCCACGCAAAACGGGAAGCCGGGCATGACCTTTGCCCCGGATGCACTTCGCGCGATGAACGTCTATCGTTGGCCGGGGAACGTCCGCGAATTGCAGAACCGGGTCCAGCGCGCAGTGATCATGGCGGATGGCAAGCGAGTCACCGTCAAAGACATGGAGTTGGCGGACGCCACGGACACGCTTCCGCCGCTCACGCTGAAGGAAGCGCGGGAGGCGATCGAGAGGGAGACCATCCAGGAGGCGTTGCGGCGGCATCGGGGAAAAATCAGCCCCGCCGCGGTGGAACTTGGAATCAGCCGGCCCACCCTTTACGAACTGATGGACAAGCTGGGAATCGCCAAAGGACACGAATAGTGTTTTAGTCCGTGAGTCATGTCCCCATTTCGACCGTGCCCGAGCCAATGCAACCGTGCCGCGATTCCGGGCGTGTCATGGGCCGGCGACCACTGCATTCATCCTATGAAAACCACAGACAAAATTCGAATTGAGAAACATGAGCGGCAAAGATCCGTCGTCGGGAAGCTGCTGCTGGTCACGTTGCTCGGACTCTTCATCGCCGGCTGCTCGAAAAAGCCCGACGCCGCAGGCAGCCAGGCGCGGGCGGACGGCTATTTCAAGGAGGGGAAACTGGACGAGGCGCGGATCGAGTATATGAACCTGCTCCGGGCGGACAAACAAAGCGCCGTCGCCTACCAGCAACTCGGGACGATCTGGTTCGAACAGGGTGCGCCATTGCAGGCGGTTCCGTTTCTGTGGAGAGCCCGGGAACTTCTGCCGAGCGATCTCGGCATCCGGTCGAAACTTGGCGCGGCGATGCTTGCCGTGGGTGACGTGGCGGCGGCAAGGAAGGAAGCGGCTTCGATCCTCGATCAGTCGCCCACCCATGAGGAGGCACTCATGCTCATGGCTGAAACGGCGTTCAACAAGGAGGACATCGACGGCACGATGCTACAACTGAGCAAGGGCAAGGAGCCCGACCGGGCCGTGGTCCATCTGGTGCAGGCCATCCTCGCTGCACGGCAGGGCGATGTCGCCACCGCCGAAGCCGAGGTGCGGAAGGCGTTGGAGCTGGACCCAAAATCGGTCCACGCGCACATGGCCCTCGCGAATCTTTTGCTTGGGAAAAAGGACTTCGCGGGTGCCGGCGAAGAGCTGAAGAAGGCCGCGGATCTTTCGCCGGCGCGGTCGCAGGCACGGATCCGGTTCGCGGAATTCAAGCTGGCCACCGGCGCGGTCGCCGAATGCAAGGCGCTCCTCACGGAAATGACGAAGAACACCAAGGACTACCTGCCGCCCTGGCGGCTGCTGGCCCAGATCGCCTTCGCCGAGAAGAAATACGACGAAGCGCTCGCGCTGCTGGAGAATGTATTCGGGCGGGATCCCAAGAACATCGAGTCGCGGCTGCTCCAGTCACAAATCTGGACGGTGAAGGGCGACACGAAGAAGGCGGTCGAGGTACTCGAGGTTCTGCGCAGCACTTACAAGATGCTCCCTGCGGTCCAGCTCCGGCTGGCCCAAGCCTACGCGCGGGAGGGGAATTTCACCCAGGCCGGGATCGCCTTGAAAGAGTTGGTGGCCATCCAGCCGGACTTCACGGAAGCGATCCTGCTGCTGGCGGAGGTGAGCATCCGCAACGGTGAAGCCGGCAACGCGGTGGAGCTGATGAAGGGGCTCTTGCAGAAGCGACCCGGCCTCCTGCAGGCGCAAATGCTCCTGGCTGACGCCTATCGGGTCCTGGGACGACTCGACGATGCCGCGGCGATCTTTCGCGAACAGATCAGTCTGGCACCGACTATTGCGGGGCCTCATTTCATGCTGGGCACCGTCCTGCGGATGAAGGGGAACCTGATGGAAGCCCGGCTCGCCTTTGAGGAGGCGCAGAAACTCGCCCCGGATAACCTCAATGCCTCCTACCAGCTCGTCGAGATGGACATCCTCGGGAAGAATTTTACCGCGGCCCACAAGCGGACTCAGATTCAGCTCGCGAAGATGCCGGACAAGGCAGGCGCGCACTTCCTGTCTGGCTGGACCCATGCGGCGCAACGGCACTTCGATGAGGCGGAGGTGGCGCTGCTCAAGGCAATCGAGCTGGATCCGAAATTTGCGAAGGCCTACGAGTTGTTGATCTCGACCTACATCGACGCCGGGAAGCTGGACCAGGCGATGAGCCGGATCGAAGGCAGGCTGGCGAGGAAACCCGACGACGTGACCGCGCTGCTCACATCCGCCGCGATCCACGAACGGCTGAAGAATTATCCGAAGGCGCGGGACGCGTATGAGAAGGTGCTGACGGTGAATCCGGATTACATCGGTGCGCTGAACAACCTTGCCGTTCTGTACACCGAGCAATTCAACGACCTCGACCGGGCCTACGAGCTGGCGCGCAAAGCCCGGACCCTGCTGCCCGAAGAACCTTCCGTGGCCGACACCCTCGGCTGGATCGTTTACAAACGCGCCGACTACAAACAGGCCCTCGCACTTTTCTCGGAAAGCGCCGGGAAGATGCCGGAGAATCCCGAGATCCAGTTCCACCTCGGCATGGCGAACTACATGATGGGGCAGACGGAAACGGCGCGCAAAGCGCTACAGCGGGCGGTGAGTTCCCCCACTGATTTCACCGGCAAGGAGGAGGCCCGCAGGCGGCTGGCCTTGCTCGGCGACAGCGTCGGCAAACCAGCCCAGCTTCCCGTGGAAGAACTGGAGGCGCTCGTCAAACAGCAGCCAAATGACCTTCTGACGCGGGTGCGTCTCGGCGAGGCATACGAGACGCAGGGGGCGTTCGAAAAGGCGGTCGCCGCCTACGAGGAAGCGCTCCAGCTCAATTCCAAGATGCTCGCGCCGATGCTGAAGCTGGCTGCCCTCTATCTCGGCCCTGTCCCGAATCCGGCCAAGGCCTTGGATCTCGCCAAGAAAGCCAGGAGCGCCGCTCCGAGCGATCCCGTCGCACTGGTCCTCCTCGGGCGGGCCAATTTCCAGACCGGCGGCTTCTCGCTCGCCTACGGCTTCCTGCTGGAAAGCACCCGCAAGGCAGCCGCCGATCCGGCATTGCTCCGCGACTTCGCATGGTCGGCATACTACACCGGAAAATCGGCCGAGGCGCAGGCGAACATGGAGCGGATCGTAAAGGCGACGCCAGACTCGCCGCATGCAGGCGAAGCCAGATCCTTCCTGGCGATGGCGGCATTGGGCGAGGCGCCGAAGGAGTCCGCCGCTGCCGAGCCCGAAATCCAGAAGATCCTCGATGCAAACCCGACCCACGTCCCCGCGTTGATGGCGCGTGCAGCGCTTCAAGTGCAAAAGGGGGACCGCGCTGCCGCTGAGGGCATTTACTCGGAGATTATCACCCGGCTGCCGGATTTCGCCCCGGCGCAGAGAAATCTTGCTGCCCTGTATGTCGAAAATCCCGCGACCCGGGAGAAGGCGTCTGCGCTGGCGACGAAAGCCCGGAGAACTCTCCCGGACGACCCGGACGTCATCCGCACCCTGGCAGAGCTGAATTTCCACAAGAAAGAATTCACCGGCGCAGTCCGGCTCTTCGAGGAAGCCGATAAGAAACGACCGCTGGACCCCAAGGGTCTCTATTACCTCGGGATGTCACACGCCCAGGCGAAGGACAAGCCGAAGGCTGCCGATGCACTGAAGCGCGCTTTGGGCGCCGGGCTGTCTGGACCCATGGCGTCGGAGGCCAAACGCCAGCTCACCGAATTGGGGATTTAGCAGGGCGTCGGGAACAGCGCCGGATCACGACAGGTGAACGGCTCCACAGGGCGAACTGAAAATTTCTTCAAATCGCCCAGGATTTTTCTTGCCGTCAGGCGCGAACCCGATAGCTTCGCCATTGTTCTGGGGGGAACAGCGGCCTTCCGGTTGCCAATCGGCGCCGGGAGGCCGCACTTTTTTTACCCGATCGCCCTCCTTTCCCCAGCAGCGTGAATTGGATTCGGAATTTGACCTTGTCGTCCCGCTATCCCACCCAGAAGACTGACAATGATGAATCCCCTTCCAGGCATCCGACAATTCGATCTCACTGGCCGCGTAGCCTTGATCACCGGTGGCAGCAAAGGACTCGGCGAAGCGATGGCCGCAGGGCTCGCTTCCGCCGGTGCGGACGTGGTGCTGGTGAGCAGGCGCCTCGACGAAGCGCAGGCCGCGGCCCAACGCATCGCGGATCAATACGGCAAACGGGCGGCGGGACTTTGCGCGGACGTCACGGACGGAGCGGCCGTGGACAGGATGGCCGCCGACGCGGTGGCCCAAATGGGAAAGGTGGACGTGCTCATCAACAGCGCCGGCATCAACATCCGCGGGCCGATCGACCAGCTCACGCCCGAGCAGTTTCGCGAGGTGCTCGACATCAATGTGACTGGCTCCTGGCTCTGCAGCCGCGCTCTCCTGCCCGGGATGAAGGACCGCCGCTGGGGCAGGATCGTCAACCTCGCCAGCGCCCTCGGTCTCGTCGGCATGGCCAACCGCACACCCTACACCGCCAGCAAAGGCGCGGTCGTCCAGTTGACACGCGCCCTCGCCATGGAAGTTGCGCCGAACGGCATCACCGTGAATGCGATTTGCCCCGGGCCATTCCTCACGGACATGAATCTGTCCATCGCTGACACGGAGGAGGGAAAAAAATTCATCGTCGGCGCCACCGCGCTGCAACGCTGGGGCGAGATGCGCGAAATCCAAGGCGCGGCCATTTTCCTCGCCAGCGCTGCGGCCAGTTACGTCACCGGCTCAATGCTCGTCGTCGATGGCGGCTGGACGGCGCACTGACAGAACCGCGAGGAATCCAACGCCTGGGGGAACGGGAGCGGCCTCCACCCAGCTAGAAACTCTTCCGCATGTTGCTCGGCAGAATGTTCAGCTCGTTGCGATACTTCGCGACGGTGCGACGGGCGATCGGGATTCCCTTTTTCTTGAGCATGTCCACGATTTCCTTGTCGCTCAGCGGACTCTTCGGGTTCTCGGCCTTTACCATCTCTGCGATGACGCCCTTCACGCTGGTGTTGCTCATCGATTCACCGCCGCTGGTCTGGTAGCCGGGGGTGAAGAAGTACTTCATCTCGAACACCCCGTGCGGTGTCGCCATGTACTTCCCGGAAATGGCGCGGCTGACGGTGGTTTCATGGACACCGACGATGTCCGCGATCTGCACCATGGTCATCGGTTTCAGGGCGCTCGGACCCCGGTCCAGGAACTCCGTCTGCCGCTTCACGATTTCGTGCGCGATGTTCGAAATCGTCTGCTGGCGCTGGTGGATGCTCTTGATAAGGAATTTCCCATTGCGAATCTTGTCGCGGATGTAATCCCGCACGTCTTCCTTGTTGGCGGTCTGCGACATCAGATCCTTGTAGGTGTTGCTGATTCGCAGATGCGGAATCTGGTCGCCATTCAGCGAGACCTGCCAGCGCCCGCTCGCCTTCTCGACAGTGACATCTGGCAGGACGTAGTTGTTCGGGTCCGCCGCGAAGATCTGGCCGGGCTTGGGGTCGAGCGTGGCAATGAAATTTGCCGCACGCTGGATGCAATCGACCGTGGTGCCGCAGCGGCGCGCGATTTCGGGATAGCGTTTCTTCCCGAGGTCACTCAGGTAATTTGAAACGATTCTCCACTCGAGGCTGCCTTCCTTCCCGATGCGCTTGAGCTGGATCAAGATACATTCGCGCAGGTCGCGGGCACATACGCCGACCGGATGAAAGGTCTGAATCTGCTCCAGGACGCGGTTGAGATCTGCCAACTCAAGGCCGGTGTTGCCAGCGATTTCCTCCGGCGTGGATGTGAGAAATCCCCGATCGTCGGTATTGCCGATCAGCAACTCGCCCAACTGGACATCCTCTGGCGACAAAGCGGAATCCCGCAATTGCTCGACGAGATGTTCCTGTAGAGTCTCCGTCTTGGACAGTGAGTCGAAGAAGAACTGCCGGCGCTCTTCGTCCTCTGCGGAGCGGCGCGCATAGACCGTGTTCTGCGCCATGTAGTCGCGCCACTCGTCGTCGAGTTTGGACAACCGGTCGAACTCAGCGTCGAATTCCTCCGCCTCCCGCTGTTTGTCCTCAATTTTTGGTTCGCAATCCTCCATCTCGAGGGTGGGATTTCCGTCGAGTTCCTGCTGGATGAGGGTGCGCAACTCGAGCATTGGAACCTGCAATATCTGCAGGCTCTGCTGAAGCTGGGGAGCGAGAACTGTTGATTGGGTGAGTGATTGGTTGATTGAGAGTCCGGCCATGGGTTCGTTGGAGTTGGGTTCCTGTCGTCTCAAGCTGAGCATAGCAAGGCTGATGCCAGTATTCCACTTTTTATTTTATAGACGGTGCGAGGCATCTATCTGGCTACTGTGCCGTTCATGAACCAACCCAATTCCATCCTCCTCCGCGTGGCCTTGAGCGCCGCGATTCTGGGGGCGACATGCTTCCCCGCTCCATCCCACGGCCAAAACCCGGGCGATGAGGTGGAGATCGCCAGGCTCGTGGCTGAGATCGCCGCACAGCAGGCGAAACTCGTCGCGAACCAGCAGGCCATCGACCAAAAACTCGCTGGCATCGAAGAAAACTTGCGCCTCGCCCGGATCTTCGTCTCCCGCGGCGGCAACAACAATACCAAGAAATGAAACGCCTCTTCCTTCTTTCCATCATAATCGGAGTCGGCACCACGGCTCTGCCGCTTCATTCGCAGGCACCCGTCCCAAAACCCGCCGCACCCATCGTCGTCACGGGCAGTCCGCTGGAGCAGTTGCGAGCGATTCGGGAGCAGAATGCGAAACTGCTTGAGCAACAGGATGCCACATTGAAGCGACTCGAAGAACTCGAAAAGGACTCCCAGACGCTGAAAGTTCTCGGGCGCCGCTCCTAGACCCGCCTCGCGGCCCGCGACGATCCTGGCCGTGCCGTGACTTGTTGAATGTCGCGTATTGAAACGCGCAGCAGAGTGGCTACCGTGCCCTTCTGAAAATGGCGCAAGCCCGCCGCGAGTCACTCAATAACACCCTGCAGGAAATCATCGGCCTGACGCTCATCGTCCTGGGCGTTCTACTTCTGCTTGCCCTGATTTCCTACTCCCCCGGTGATGTTCCGAGCTGGCTCCGGAATGTGCGGGTCGAAAAATCGCCCCACTCCACCCAGAATTACGTCGGTTCGCTCGGCGCAATCATGGCCTTTCTGAGCTATGCCACTCTGGGCGTTGCGAGCTACCTGCTGGCCGCATCGCTGGTAGCATACGGAATCACCACGTCGATCGGCCGTCAGATGGGATTTGCGATGCGACCGCTGTGGACCGCGGGCTTCGTCGTCAGCGGTGCCTGCCTGATCCATGTGCTCGGCTGGTCCCTGATCGATTGGAGCAGGATGAACATCGGCAGCGAGGGCGGATTTATCGGCGAGTGGGTCGGAGGAAAAATTTTCGCGACCATCTTCGGGCCGGCCGCCATCCTGGTTCTGCTGCTGATTTATGTCGTCTGCATCATCCTCATGACGGGGCTGCAGCCTGTCGCCGTCACCCGTTGGCTCGTGAGTCAGCCAGGGAAATGGATGGCTGCGCGGCGGAAGGCGCACCTGGAACAGGCGGGCGAACAGCAGAGGATCGCCCTCGAACAGAAGAAACTCGATCGCGAGCGCCGCCGCCTCGATCGCGATCTCGGCAGACGCAGTGACGATCCGCAGCCCGAGGGCCGGCTGGAACAGGTGGAATTGATTCCGGCCAGCGAACTCCCGGTCCCTGGCCCGGAAGCGGAGCCCGACCGGCCTGCGCCGAAGATTTTCGATGCCACGGCACCCGCGCCGCCCGTTTCGAAGAAGGACAAGGAGAAGAAAAAGGAGAAGCTCCAATTGCTCCAGTCCATCTCAAGCGAGAACTACCAGATGCCGTCGCTGGACCTGCTCGATCCGCTCGACACCTCGAACCGGCATCACACCAGCCCCGAGGAGCTGCTCGCGGTGCAGAACCGCCTCATTGAGACGCTCTCGGAATTCGGCATCGTCGTGACCGCGGGCGACATCACCAAGGGCCCCACCATTACGCGCTACGAAGTCTATCCGGCCAAGGGCGTGCGTGTGGACCGCATCGTCACCCACGAGCGCGACCTGGCGCGCGCCACGATGGCCGAGCGCATCAACATCCTCGCCCCGATTCCTGGCAAGGACACCGTGGGCATCGAAATCGCAAACTCCCGCAAGCAGATGGTGACCCTGCGGGAACTGCTCGATAGCGACGATTTCCATTCCTCAAAGGCAAGGATCCCAATCGCCCTCGGCAAGGATGTGTATGGCCGCTCCATCATCGCCGACCTCGCCGCCATGCCGCACGGGCTGGTCGCGGGCACCACGGGATCGGGAAAGAGCGTCTGCATCAATTCCATCATCGCGAGCATCCTCTACCGTTTTTCGCCGGAGGATCTTCGCCTGATCATGATCGACCCGAAGGTCGTCGAGATGCAGATGTACAATACGCTGCCCCATCTCGTCGTTCCGGTGGTCACGGACCCGAAAAAAGTCCTGCTCGCCCTGAAATGGGCGGTGAACGAGATGGAGAAGCGCTACGCGATCTTCGCGAAATGCGGAGTCCGCAACATGGCGAGCTTCAACTCCCGGCCTCAGCCGCGCTCGCAGAAGCAGATCGACGAAGAGCGCGCCGCGAAGGAGGCCGAGGCTCGTCCGAAGCCGCCGGTGGTCATCGAGCCGGACGCCGAGCCCACGACCGCAAGCAGCAGCGACATCCTCGGCAAGACATTCGGCGAGGAGCCCGTCGTGATGAACGGTGACTCGGAGCAGTACGGCACGCCCGACAGCGAGCGGGAAACGGTCGGCGAGGAACTGAACCGCGCCGAGCAGGCTGAACTCGGCATCGTCGTGCCGCGTGATGACGGCATCGTGGTTCCTGAGAAGATGCCCTTCATCGTCATCATCGTGGACGAGCTGGCGGACCTCATGCAGACCGCGCCGGCGGACGTGGAATTGCTCATCGCCCGCATCACGCAAAAGGCGCGCGCAGCCGGCATCCACATGATCATCGCGACGCAGACGCCGCGTGCGGACGTCATCACCGGCGTCATCAAGGCGAACGTGCCCTGCCGCATCGCATTCCAGGTCGCCAGCCCGCTCGATTCCCGAGTCATCCTCGATGAGAATGGCGCGGAGCGTCTGCTCGGCATGGGCGACCTGCTTTACCGTCCGCCTGGCACCTCGCGTCTTGTCCGCGCGCAGGGCGTGCTTGTCACGGACGAGGAAGTCCACCGCATCGTCGAGTATGTCAGCAAGCAGGGAGAGCAGTGCTTTGAATCCGAGATTCACAAGAAGCTCGAATCGATCGGCG
>Ga0105046_10005591_pt1 | contig 19902 bp, 18 predicted proteins | sample MAT03_FD_78385 | JGI IMG/M metagenome (GOLD analysis project Ga0105046, IMG submission 78385) | Freshwater microbial communities from Lake Fryxell liftoff mats and glacier meltwater in Antarctica - MAT-03 (megahit assembly) | ecosystem: Environmental > Aquatic > Freshwater > Ice > Liftoff... | reverse complement strand
TCCGTCCGTGATCGTCGTGCCCAGAAAGGCCATGTTGAGCCGGTCCCCGAGGGTCGCGCCCTTGTCGGGGATCGGATCGACCGACTTGGTCACCGCGTGCGATTCCCCCGTGAGCGCCGCCTCCTCGATCTGCAAGCGCACGCTCTCGACGACCCGGCCGTCAGCGGGCACCCGGGCACCCGCGGCGAGGACAACCAGATCGCCGGGGACCAGCTCGGCCGCCGGGATCTGGCGTTCCACACCCTCGCGGATGACATGGGCGACGGGCACCGACTGCTTCTGCAGGGCGGAGAGCGTCCGCTCCGCTTTCCACTCCGTCAAGAAGCCGATGGCGGCGTTCAGCACGATGACGACCAGGATCGCGAGGGCTTCGATGGTTTCGTCCATCGCGAAGGCGAGCACGGTGGCAGCGATCAGCAGCGCGACGATGAGGCTCTTGAACTGGTCCGCCAGCATCGCCAGGGCCGAGCGGCCGAGCGCCGGGGCCAAAGTGTTGGCGCCATACTGCGCGAGCCTCCGGGCCGCCTCGGCGTCCGTCAACCCCCTCGCCGCGTCGGTTTGCAGTCGCCCGGCCACTTCGGCCTGCGACAGGGCATGCGACGCCTCCGTATCGGAAGGTGCAACCGATCTCTCAACCTCTGCTGGGTCAGTTTTCACAGACACTTTCTCCCTATGGGGATTGTATGGCGGGTCGGGAGGGTCGCGAGGCGTCTTGTGATGGCGGTGCGGGCGCGTGAGAGACGAGTGCCGTCAGGCGCGGCGCGCGAGGGCGGGGCCGGACGCCGATCGGGCTCGGGGTCGTGCGGAGGATCGCGGTCATCGACGGGCGCGAGGCACAGCCCCGCCGACCGGACCGGTGTCCGGGGGCGGCCCGCTGTGCACGAGTGTCGTCATCTGCATCCGGCCCTCGCCGCAGGCCGGAACCGCGCGCGAGCTCGACGCCGGAGAGTCGATGCACCAGCACGGCGACCGAGTCCGGCGGAGCGTCGTCGGTGGGCGGGTGGCCGAGGAGGACACGGCACTGCGTCAGAGCACCTCGACGGGTGCGATTCGCGAGCAGGCCGAAGTGGCGGACGCGCATGAAACCGACACCCGGCGCGCCGTGCGCCCAGCCGTGTCGATCGGAACAGTGTGTGTCGGGAGCACGCAGGAAGGACGCCGCGACGCAGGCATGAGGCTTACCGCGCAGCGGTTTCGTTCAACTGCCATTGCTGCGGCAGTTGGACTGACAGACTGGCGCTCGATCCCACGAATTGGTGGCGGCGCCGTATTGCCGGGATGCCATGGATAGGCCGGCAAGCGCCAATCGCCTGGCGCGCCAACAGAACGTCCCGGCCGGACTACTCGCCTTGACGCAGGGGGGATCGATGTGCCCGCCCGGCATCGGCGAGCCGCTCGGCGCCGTTGTGCGGCCCGCGGCACGGCATCGTCGGGGTCCGACGCCGGCCCCGTCACCGTGAACGGCTGGCCCGCCGCGAGCACCGTGCCCTGCGCCGGCGAGGTGACCTGCGCCGCGTTCACGACGGTCCAGTAGCGAAGGTCGTCCCAAGACACTCAGCCAACGCCGACGATTGTCCTGCGCTCTTCACCCCTGGGCCAATACCCGTTCGAGTAGATCGGTCACGCCGAGCAGCGCCGCGCCGTAGGTGAGGTAGCTGCCGTCGAGAGGCGTGCCACCGGCCATGAACAAGTCGACCTTGAGGGAGGTCAGAGTGTCGATGACTTCGAGCACGCCGGCCACCGCCGCCGCCACTTCCCAGGGATCGCCGTCTGGTTCGCGGCCCACGTCAGCAATCCAGGCCCGCGGCGTCGGGAAAGGCCTCGACGGCCAGGTCGTATCCCAGGCGCACGATCGCGAGACGCAGGAACTGTTCCCGTGCGCTGGCCTGAGGGTGCCGCTGTTTGACCGCTTCCGCGGCAAGGGTATGAAGGCGGCGGCACAACCCAGACACGAGGCGCATCTTGTCGCCCGGCGTCATCCGCTGCCACATCGCGATCTGCACCTGCTCGATCTCGAGCGGCGTGTCATCGGCCAGGGGTTGGCGCGCCGGGGTCTCCACGACCGGATTATAGGGCTCGCCGATCACCAGATCACGCGATTGCCAGGTCTTCCGATTTTTTGGGGGCCGCGACGCTCATCCGGTAGCCCGTCCACGTGAGCAGCAGGCCCACGAGTTCGGTGACGTAGAGCACCTCCACGTGGCCCATACGCGTGGCCGTGCCGCCGATGCCAGGCAGGATGGCCCCAATCGCAATGAGCACGTTGGCCCACATGCGGTGGCGGGTGGCCAGGTCCGTGCTGTAGCGCAGCGCCGACAGAATCGCGCCGCCAATCAGGAACACCACGGCGTAGAGGTTCACGAACGGACTGAACCGCCGCACCCATTGCCATTCGAACACGCGTCCGCTCAGCCGATGGGTCTCGACCAGCGTGTAGTCAATCGGCGAGAGATACACCGCCACCGACGCCATTACCACGTAGACGATGAGCAGGGCGGTGAGCGCGTGCGCCACCCGCCGCGACAGCATCAGATACACCGTCCCCTGCGCCAGCGGCGCGGCACCAAGCAGCGCGCCTGATACGTACCAGGCGCGGAAGATCGGCTCCTGCCAGCCAAGCACCGACGTCAACGACTCGGTGAACGTGCCCACGCCGTAGGTGGCGATGCCAAGCGCCCACCACAGCAGATGTAGCCGGTCGGGGTGCGCCCGGTAGCGCCGGAAGATCTCTATCGAGAACGGCACGGCCAGCAGGGTCGTGACGATCGGGATGAAGTGCACGAGAGAAGCGCTCATGGTCACTCCTGTGCGGGGCTCGGGGCTCGGGGCTCGGGGCCCTGTCCTCTAAAACGCGCCGAGCGACAGGCCCACCGTGAAACTCCGGCCGCGCGAGGGCGCGAACTGGAAGTGATCCCGATAGTAGATGTTGGCCAGGTTCTCGATGGCAAAGGTGACGCCGACCCGGTCGCGGGCGCGGGCGCGCGACAGGTTCACGCCCCAGGCCACGCGCTGAATGGTGAAGCCGTCGAGCGCCAGCAGGTCCTGTGGAATGAGGAAGGGCGACTTGAGCAGCGTCAGCGCCACCCGGTCCACTTCGGTTTGCGTGCGCACGCCGTACTCCAGCCACCACCGGCCCTTGCCCTCGGTGAAGCGCGCCGCGCCTACCACCTTGAGAGGCGTGATGTTGTCGGCCGGCGAGTTGTCGAGGTTGAGGCCGCCCGGGCCGATGCCTTTCTCGATCGTGCCGTGGGTGTAGGCGCCCGATCCACTGAGTGACAGCACTCCGGCCCGGGTCACGATCGGCGCGTCAATCGACGCTTCGAGGCCGCGGATCCGCAGGTCGCCGAAATTGATCGCCTGGGCGAGTGGACCTGCGGGAGTGATCGCCACGAACTCCTGCGAGATGAAGTTCGAGTAGTGGTTGATGAAGCCGTAGACGCCGCCCGACACGCGGCCCGCTCTGAACTTGGCGCCGACGTCGAAGTTGTTGCCCGTTTCGGGCTTCACCTTGATGCTCGGCGCGATGCTGCCGGCGGTGGCCGGGCCCGCAAAGAGCAGCTCTTCCAGATTGGGATGGCGGTAGCTGCGGCCGAAGCGGATGAACGGATTCACCGCCCCGCCCGGATTCGCCACCAGGCCGATGTCGCCGGTGAGCGCGCTGCGCGTGATGTTCTCGCCGTTCACATTGGGTAGCGTCGCCGGATCGATGGCCGGCACGGCGCCAGCCACCACCGGCGCCACGTCGTAGCCCGGCGTGTTCTCGGTGGAGACGTTGTAGAAGTCGCCGCGCAGGCCGCCGACGACCGACAGACGCGGCGTCACCCGCCATTCATCCTGCGCGAACACGGCGATGTCACGAAACGCCGCATTCGGCACGCGCACCGGGCGCGCGGTCGAGGCGGGGCCGAGCGGCACTGGCGTGGGGAACACCACCGCGGCCGGGCCGCGGGCGCCCGACACCACCTGGCCGACCATCGACGTGGTGGTGCTGGTGAGGCGGTTGTCGCTGCTGCGGTCGCGGTAGAACGTGGCGCCGGTCGTGAGCACGTGGTTCCTGGCCGGCGTGATCACCGCCTGCAGGTCCACGCCGGGCGTCCACACGCGCTGCTCCGTCTGCGACACGATCGACAGGCGCATCACATTGATCGGGAAGAAGGTCACCGCGGTGGGCGCCGGAAACTGGATCGGCAGGGTGTTCTGCAGCATCCGCTGCACGCGCTGGTAGTAGGCCGTGAGCGACAGGTTGGCGAGCCACGGCGTGACGGCCTGCGCTTCGTAGCGGGCGGAGATCTTGTCGAGGTTGCTCGAGGGCAGCGACGTGGCGTTGAAGAAATAGGGCGACACGAAGTCGGGAAAGCCAATGTCTTCCACGCGACGGTTCTGGTAGCGCACGCGCAGACGGCGGCTGTCGCCGAGCTTGACCAGCCCGGTGGCGTTCACGAAGGTGCCCTTGGCCTGCGAGTTGGGCACGGTGTTGTCGGTGCGCACATAGGGCGTGTTGAAGGGGTCAGGGAACGCGCCGAGACTGAAGCCGAAGTTGTCGTCGACCGTGTCAGCCTGATCGATCTGGCCCGAGGCGAAGAAGGGACGCGTGTCTTCCGAATCCAGCGTGCCGGCCGAGTAATTGCCGTAGTCTTCGGCGCCGGCCTGCACGCGGAAGGCGTAGCGCGGCGCGGTGGCGCCAATCGTGACGCTACCGCGACGGGCGTCTTCGTTCGAGCTGTAGTAGCCGTTGGCGCCGTAGACCCACTGCGTGGTGGGGGTGAAGGTGGGTTCGTTGGTGACGATGTTGACCGTGCCGGCCAGCGCGTCCGAGCCATAGAGCAACGTGCCGGCGCCGTTCACGATCTCGATGCGGCTGATGGTGTCGGTGGGAATCAGGCCCACTTCGGCGCCGGTGCGGTCGGTGGCCTGACGCGCGGTGTTGAGACGCTCGCCGTCGACCAGCACGAGCATGCGGGTGGAATCCAGGCCACGCAGCCGCGGACGCACGCCGAACGGGCCGTTGCCGACCTGCGTGACGTTGGCGGCCCCGGCCAGCGCGTCGCCGGTGGAGAGCGGATTGGCCTGCGCGATCGCGGCGGCGGTCATCGTCTCCACGTGCAGCGGGATCTGCGTGATCTCGCGTTCGGCGCGCGCGGCCGTGACGCTCACCGCGCTGGCGAATGACCCGAGCTCGAGCTGCATCGGCACGTCGAGCGTCTGCACGTCGGACGCAACCGTCACCGTGCGGGCGGCTTCCGAGAACGCGGCGCGCACCACGAGTACGAGATAGGTGCCGGGGCCGGGCGCCTCCAGCGTGTAGCGGCCGTCGGGGCCGGTCAGCCCTTCGATCTCCTGACCCGTCGTGACCGAGCGCAGGATCACGCGGGTGCCGGGCAGTGGCGAGCCGGTGCCGTCGGTGACGACGCCGGTGACGGTGGCCGCCAGGGCCGGATTGGCCCACAGGGCGAGCATCGTGCAAAGAACGAGAAGTCGCGTACGCATGTGTTTACTCCGCAATCGAAACCATGCCGCGGCCGGGCGCCAGATGAGGCGCACGGCTCGGCGTCAACCACCGAACGAAGAACGAGCGGGTTGAAGGGTTACGAACGCGGCGGGGGTCGAGGCAGGAACCCGAGGCCGGAACCGGCGTCGAGCAGGCGTGAGCCACACGGCGTAGCGACCACCGGGCCGACGCGGCGCGTGGACGGGCGCCGCAGGTGAAGCGAGGCGAGCACGAGGAGCGTGAGGGCCAGCGCCGACACCGACGCCACGACCTGGCCCAGCGTGGCCACGGCTTCAGGCAGCGACGGCGTGGCGAACCCATCGAGATCGTTGCCCAGAGCGGGTCCGTGCAGCAGTGCGGCCAGCAGCCAGATGACCACGGCCTTGCGCCCGACGAGCGATTCGCCGCGACGCCGAAGGGACACGAGACCGCCGGCCAGGGCCACCGCGGCCGCCCACCGCAGCACGAGATCGGGTTCCGACAACTGTCCACTCCACGCCTGGTTGCCGAGCAACCAGAGGTGAAATACGCCCAGCAGGGCGCCGAGGACCAGGACAGAGCGGCCGACCATCGTGGGTTATTGTAGAACACCCATGGCCCCTGACCGATTCCCGTGTGAAGTCCTGGTCGTGGGGGGCGGGCCGGCCGCCGGCACCGCCGCCCGGCTGCTGGCGCAGTGGGGACGCGACGTGGTGGTCGTGGCCAAGACTGACGCCGGCGAGCCAGAGCTTCCCGAGTCGCTCACGCCCTCCTGTCAGAAATTCTTCGATTTGATGGGCATGTCCGTGGCCATCGACGCGGCTGGCTTCGTGCGCAGCAGCGGCCACACGGTGTGGTGGGGCGAGAGCGACGGGCGGTGCGAGCCGTTCGCCGATGGCGCCCGCGGCTGGCAGGCCACCACCACACGGCTGAGTCGGGTGATGCTCGACGGCGCCGCGGCCGCTGGCGCGCGGGTGCAGCGCGCCGCGCTCACGGCCGACGAGGTGCTGGCGTGGCCGGCCCGATATCGCCTCGACTGCACGGGACGTTCCGGCGTGCTGGCGCGGGCGCACGGCGGACGCGCGTATGAGCCGGGCCATCGCACCGTGTCCCTCGTGGGCCTCTGGCGCCATCCGACTGACTGGCCGCTCGCCAACCCGACCCATACGCTGCTCGAGTCGTATCAGGACGGCTGGGCCTGGTCGGTGCCGGTCGACGACGTGCACCGCGCATTCGCGGTGATGGTCGACCCCAAGACCACAGCGCTGACCAAGGGCGACGGCGCGCGCGCGGTGTATCTGGGGGAAATAGCCAAAACGCGCCATCTCGCCGAGCTCTTCCGCGGGGCACACCTGGTCCACGGACCGCATGGCTGGGACGCCTCGATGTATATGGCAGTGCGGCCCGCCGGCGACACCTGGCTGCTCGTGGGCGATGCGGCGTCGTTCGTGGACCCGCTCTCGTCGGCCGGAGTGAAGAAGGCCATGGCATCGGGATGGCTGGCGGCCGTCACGCTCAATACCGCGCTTGCCTCGCCGGCGCTGAAGGACACCGCGTTTGCGCTCTACGCCGCGCGCGAACGCGAGACCTACGCGCAGTTCCTGGCGCTCACCCGCAACCACCTGTCCGACGGCGCACCCGAGGCCGACCACCCGTTCTGGACCGACCGGGCGGCGCCACCAGCCGAGCAGGTGGATCGCCACGCAGTGCTCGGGGCGCATGACCGCATCAGGAGCGCATCGAGCCTGGCGCTCACCCTGGGGCGCGGCGTGCGTCTCGAAGACCGCCCGGCGTTGCGGGAGCGCCTGCTGGTGCTCGAACCGCGCCTCGTAGATGCCGCCCATCCCGAGGGCGTGCGTTTCGTGGACGGAGTCGACGTGGTCGCGTTGACGGGTCTGGCGCCCCGGTTCACCGACGTGGGGGACATGTTCGACGCATACCTGCGAAGGGGGGACGGTGTGACCCTGCCGGCCTTCCTGAAAGCGCTCGCCACGGCGGTGGCGCGAGGCTGGCTTCTGGGCGTGTGAAGTGCTACAACTACCTCTGCAAACCATGGCAAAGACCGCACGTCTCTCGGTAGTGGCGCTCTCGTGTTCGTGGCTGATGGCACTGGCGTTCACGGCCGCACCGTCCGCGCAGGCTCCGGCGATGCCACCGGCCGCGCCGCCGGCCGCCAAGGCGGAGGTCGGCATTCCGGTCACCGATGCCACCGTGGTGAAAGCGTGCTCGGGTTGCCACAAGCCCGACGAGAAGCAGCAGTTGTCGCGCATCTCGTTCCGGCGCAACACGCCCGAGGGCTGGGAACGCACCATCACCCGCATGCTCGCGCTGAACGGCTTGAAGATTGACGCCCCCACGGCCCGCGCGGTCGTGAAGTCGCTGTCGAACAGCCACGGCCTGGCGCCAGAAGAAGCGCGGCCCTCGCTCTACGAAGTGGAGCGCCGCCTGGGCGATGAAGAGTTCAAGGCCGCCGAGCTGAACGGCACCTGCGACGCCTGCCACGCGCTGGGCCGCGTGATCTCGCAGCGCCGATCGAAAGAGGACTGGAGCCTGCTCATCGCGATGCACCGCGGCTGGTATCCGATCATCGACCGGCAGACGTTCCGCCGCATGGGCCCCGCGCCGCGCGATCGCGACGCCGAGGGCCGCCTGCCCGACCTGCGGCATCCCTCCGAGAAGGCCGCTGATTTCCTGGCCGAGCGCTTCCCCCTGCAGACCAAGGACTGGGCCGAGTGGTCGGCCGCGATGCGTCCCGCGCGCATCGACGGCACCTGGGCGCTCTCGGGCTGGGAGACGGGCAGGGGCCCGATCTTCGGCCGCGTAGTGCTCACGCCGGTGGCCGGGTCGACCGACGAGTTCACCACCCAGACCACCTATACCTACGCGCGCTCGGGCGAGCAGGTGTCGCGCGCCGGCCGGGTCAGCATCTACACCGGCTTCCAGTGGCGCGGCCGCTCCACCGTGGGCGGCGCCGATGCGACGGCACTGCGCGAGGTGATGTTCGTCGAGCGTGACTGGACGAAGATCGAAGGCCGCTGGTTCGCTGGCGGCTACGACGAACTCGGGCTCGACGTGCGGCTCGACCGCCTGGGCAAGGACTTCACCGTGGTGGGCCTCGACCACACGGGGCTGCGCGCGGGCGCGACCGGGCAGACCCTGAAGATGTATGTGGCGAATCCCCCGGCGTCCTTCACGCCGCGCGAACTCGACCTCGGCGCCGGCATCACGGCCACGGCGGCCACGGTGGCCGGCGACGTGATCACGGCCACGGTCGACGTGGCGGCCACGGCCGCCATCGGACCGCGTACTCTGGTCGTGGCGGGCACGGCCAAGCCCGGTGCCATCACGGTCTACGACAAGGTCGACGCGATTCGCGTGACGCCGTCGTGGAACATGTCGCGCGTGGGCGGCGTGGTGTTTCCCAAGATGCTGGCGCGCTTCGACGCCTGGGCGTTCAGTAACGGCCCCGACAAGAAGCCCGGCACCGCCGACGACGTGAAGCTCGAGGCGGTCGTGGCGACGTGGAGCGTCGAGGAATACAAGGCCACCTTCGACGACGACGACACGAAGTTCGTGGGCGGTATCGACGCAGCCACCGGCGTATTCACGCCCAACGTCGACGGCCCCAATCCACAGCGCACGGGCGAACGCAACAACATGGGCGATGTGTGGGCCGTGGCGAGCTACACGCCGCCGGGCGCCACGGCGCCGCTCAAGGGACGCTCGCACCTGCTCGTCACAGCACCGCTCTACATGAAGTTCGATCCCACGGTGACCCCATGACCATGAGTGCCCTCGCGGAAGCGACCAGCCCGGTACGACATCTCGCCGTCAGCGAGTTCCACACGTTCGAGGCCTCGGGGCAGCGCTTTGGCTACATGGTGCCGAGCGCGGCGGTGTTTGCCTTCGACGACTGCTCCACGGCCGTGGTGGAGCTGCTGAAGACGCGGCCGCACTCGCCCGAGGAAGTGCTGCTCGCGCTGTCGCCCCGTTTCGGCGAGGCCGACGTGAAGGACGCCGTCACCGAGCTGCACCGCATCCGCGCCATTCACGACCTGGCGGTGAAACCGGCGCCGCTCAAGATCATCCCGCTCAGGCCCATGCCGATCCAGACGCTGGTGGTGAACGTCACCAACCAGTGCAACCTGGCGTGCGAGTACTGCTACGAGTATGGCGAAGACAAGATCGTCGACACCGAAAACGGCAGCCAGCCCAAGTTCATGAGCGAGGAAACGGCGCGCTCGGCCGTGGACCTGGCCTTGCGCGAGGCTGGCGCCGGAAAGACCGCGCACATCACGTTCTTCGGCGGCGAGACGCTGATGAACTTCAAGGTGCTGAAGTCCACCGTGGCCTACGCCCGCACGACCGCCGCGGCCCAGCAGAAGGACGTGGATTTCAGTCTCACGACCAATGCCACGCTGCTGCAGCCGGATGTCATCGACTTCCTGGCCAACGAACGCATCGGCGTCACCATCTCGATCGACGGGCCGCAGGACATCCAGGACAAGTTCCGGGTCTTCAGCAACGGCAAGGGCAGCTACGACATCGCCGCGCCGAAGATCAAGGCGCTGCTGGCCCGGCACAAGACGCGGCCGATTGGCGCGCGCGTCACGCTCACCAAGCAGACCCTCGACGTGAAGCGCATCTACAAGCACCTGTTCGAGGACATGGGCTTCTGGGAAGTAGGCTTCGCCCCGGTCACGACCGCACCGCAGCGCGACCATGCGCTCGAGGCCGGTCCCGGCTACGACAACCTGCTCGCGCAGTTCCGGGCGCTGGCGGCCGAGTTCCTCGAAGCGTCGCTGCAGAACAAGCATCACGGCTTCTCGAACGTGCGCGAGACGCTGCAGGAAATCCACATGGGGCACGCCAAGGCGTATCCCTGTGGCGCCGGCATTGGCCTGCTGGGCGTTGCCACCGACGGCGAGATCTCGCTCTGTCATCGCTTCGCGGGCTCCCCTGAACATCGCTTCGGTTCGGTCTCCGAGGGCATCGACCGGGAGAAGCAGGCGTCGTTCCTGAACGATCACCACATCAACAACAAGACCGATTGCGCCACCTGCTGGGCCCGGCCCATCTGCAGCGGCGGCTGCTATCACGAAGCGCACACCCGCTACGGCGACACCGCGCAGCCCAACCTGCACTACTGCGACTGGATTCGCGGGTGGACCCACACCTGCCTCGAGATCTACGGCGAGTTGGCCGTGAAGAATCCCGGCTTCCTGCGACAGTTCGACGGAGACGACGATGAAGCACCTCAACCCAATTAATCGCAAAGCCGCGCTGGTCGTGTCCAGCACCGAAGCCGACGTCGTGGCCTTGCAGGGCGGCGGTCCGCCCCAGCAGCCCGACAAGCCGCACATTCCGCCGGGCTGCTCGACGGTGTTCTCACCGGGCTGGGAAGCCGACCACGCCGGCGGCACGGCCGGTCTGTGCTCGCCGGTGGAGCGCGACCTGTTCGACTGCCACATGGGCTGCTTCTGGCCCGCGCAGGTACCCGATCAGCTCAACCACGCCCCCGACTGGACCGCCAAGTGCGCGGTGGCCCAGAAGGACTGGCGCAAGATCGACCTGGTGTTCCCGGGATGAGCGCGCCGCTGCGTCGTCTCGTCGCGCTGGCCGCCCTGTGCGCAGCCGTCATCACCGTGGGGCCGGCCCTGTCGGGCCAGAGCCGCGGCGCCAAGCCGGCGGTGATGACCGGCGGCACCGGCACGTTGTACATCGGCACCTACAAGGGTGAGATCGAGCTCTACGACGAAGCCACCGAGAAGCTCACCGGCACGATCAAGCTGAAGACCGGGATTCCGCGCTCGATCACCTTCTCGCCGGATCGCACGCGCTTCTACGCGCTCGACTCGCGCTTCGAGCAGATCGAGGTGGTCGACGTCGCCACGCGCGCCACCATCGACAGCTTCAAGCTCACGACCGGCAACAAGAACATCCGCGTCAGCACCCTGCAGCCCGACCCCGGGAACACGTTCCTGATCCTCATGTACCGCACGGCGACCAAACTCAGCGACCGCTGGGAAATCGGCCCGCCCACGCTCCAGAAATATGACCTGACGACGCACCAGTTCGGCCAGGTGATCCCCTGGCCGCGCGGCGACGAGCGCGAGTCGGTGAACATGCGCATCGGACCCGACGGCAAGCACCTGTTCATCTTCGGCGAAGAGGTGACGGTGCTCGAGACCACCAACTTCACCGAGGTGGAGTCATGGCCCTACGGCCAGCCCACCGAGACCGGCCTGGGCCGCATCAATCTCGGACCGGTGCACGACTTCAACGATCCGCCCGGGATGTTCACCGGCCTCTTCACCATGCAGGATGCCGATCGCGCGCGGCGCACGATGGGCGTCGGCCGCGTGGATCTCAAGGCGCGCACGCTCGACTTCCAGCCGCTCGGTCCCGCCTCGAACGTGGCGCCCTTCGCGCAGTCGCCCGACCGCAAGCGCGCCTACGGCATCACGCAGGAGATCGGGAACTACGAGTTCTGGACCTTCGATCTCGAGAAGAACACGGTGCTGATGCGCACCAAGTTCGAGGGCCGTCCGCGCCTCGGGCTGCGCGTGAGCACCAACGGCAAGCTGTTCTACGTCTACGTCGCCGGCGCGACACTCGACGTCTACGAGACGGCCACGCACAAATACCTGCGCACGATCTGGCTGGGCGGTGATCAGACGACCGAGCTCATCGTGATGCCGGGCGCCGCCGCGCCCACCGCCACGGCGCGCTGAGGCCCGCTGCGGGCCGCGGCACGGTGCCCGTGCCGGAAGGACCGACACCTGTGAACATCGAAACGCCCGACGCCAGCCTGCGTCGGGCGTTTGCATTTCTGGCGCCCTACTGGCGCCGGCTGTCGCTCGTGATGGGCATCAGCCTGGTGAGCACGGGGCTATCGCTCGTCACGCCCTACCTGTCGAAGGATCTCGTCGACCAGGCGCTCATCGGCCGCAACCTGGCCGCGCTGTGGCGCATCGTCGGCCTATTCGCGCTGCTCGGACTGGTCGGCTACGTGCTCAACGTGGTGAGCGGCCTGCGCTACACGCGGGTGTCGGCGGCCATCCTGTTCGACATGCGCCTGGCGGTCTACGGCCACCTGCAGCAGCTCTCGCCGCGCTTCTACGCGCGCACGCGCATGGGCGACATCGTGTCGCGCATCAACAGCGACATCGGCGAGATCCAGCGGGTGGCGGCAGAGGCCGCGCTGGCCTGGGTGGGCAACGTGCTCTTCCTGGTGGGCTGCGTGGTGATGCTGGTGTGGCTCGACTGGCGCCTCGCCCTGCTCACCGCGGCCGTGATGCCGCTCAGCCTGTGGCTGCTCGTGCGCTACCGCGCGCGGCTCGAGGCGCGGGTCGCCGACCTGCGCCAGCGCAGCGCCGACATCGGCAGCTTCCTCATCGAGACCTTGCAGGCGTCCACGCTGATCGTCACCTCGAACGCGCAGGCGCGCGAGCGCAGCCGCTTCGCCCGCCTCAACGACCGCTTCGTCGACGCACTCATGGGCATGCAGCGGCTCACGTATCTGGCGGGCGGACTGCCCGGCCTGATCGTGTCGCTCGGCGCGTCGGTGGTGTTCCTCTACGGCGGCTCGCGGGTGGTCGAGGGCACGCTCACGCTGGGCACGTTTGCCGCCTTCATCGCCTACCAGTCGCGCGTGAACGCGCCGGTGCAGGCATTGATGGGGCTGTACACGTCGATTGCGACCGCCAAGGTGTCGTGGCGCCGCGTGCTGGAACTGCTCGACGCGCCGCTCGACGTGCGCGAGGCTCCAGACGCCGTGGCACTCGACCAGGTGCGGGGCGAGGTTGAATTCGACCGGGTGTCGCTCGGCACCGAGCGCGGCCTGGCGGTGCTCGAAGACTTCACGCTCCGGGTAGCCCCCGGCACCTCGGTGGCAATCGTAGGGGCAAGCGGCAGCGGCAAGTCGACGCTGGCCTACCTGGCGCTGCGCCTGCTCGACCCCGACACGGGCGTGGTGCGGATCGACGGCCATGACCTGCGCACGCTGCGGCTGCACGACATCCGGCGGCACGTCGTGTTCGTGGAGCAGGAGCCGACGCTGCTGCATGCCACGGTGGCCGAGAACATCCGCTACGGCCGTCCCGAGGCGAGCGAGGCTGACGTGACGCAGGCCGCCGCCGCCGCCGGGCTCGAGGCGTTCATCGCGCGGCTGCCCGAAGGGCTCGCCACGATGGTGGGCGAGCGCGGCCTGCAGATGTCGGCCGGCGAGCGGCAGCGCATCGCGATTGCGCGCGCGTTTCTCGCCAATCCCTCAGTGCTGGTGCTGGACGAGCCGACGGCGGCCCTGGATCCTGCCTCCGAACGGCAGGTGGTCGAGAGCTACCTCGCCGTGATGCGCGGTCGCACGTCGATTGTCATCTCGCACCGCGCCGCGGTGGCGGAGGCCGTTGATCAGGTGGCTGTCGTGGAAGGATCGCGGCTGGTCGAGACGGGGCCGCCACGGGTGCTCGCCGCGGCGGGTGGCGCGTTCTCGCGGCTCTTCCGCGTGAACACGGGCGTGCGCGCATGACTGGCCCGTTGGCCTCACTGCCGCCCGGCGTGCTGTCGCTCGCCAGCTATCCCGCCGCCACCGGACGGGGCGTGCGCGTGGCCGTGATCGACAGCGGCGTGCATGCCGGCCATCCGCACGTCGGCGCGGTCGAGGGCGGCGTGTCGTTTGCCGCCGACGGCGCGCGCGGCGTCGACGCGGTGGATCGGCTGGGCCACGGCACGGCCGTCGCAGCGGCCATCCGCGAGAAGGCGCCCGAGGCCACGCTGGTGCCCGTGAAGGTGTTCGACCGCGAGCTGCGCGCCACCGCGGATGCGCTGGTGGCCGCCATTGACTGGGCCATCGACGCGCGCGTGCAGATCATCAACCTGAGCCTGGGCACGGCCAATGCCGCGCATGAAGCGCGGTTGACGGCGGCCCTCGCGCGCGCGACCGCGGCCGGCGTGTGTCTCGTGGCCGCCGCCGAGCAGGACGGCACGCGCTGGCTGCCCGGCAGCCTGTCCCAGGCCGTCGGTGTGACGCTCGACTGGAGCTGTCCGCGCGAGCAAGCCGAGGTGCAGGTGCACCTGGACGGCCCCGCGCGCCGCGTGATGATGCGCGCCAGTGGCTATCCCCGCCCCATCCCAGGCGTGCCACCCGAGCGGAACCTGAAAGGCGTGAGCTTCGCCGTCGCCAACGTGACCGGCCTGCTCTGCCTCCATTTGTCACGGGGCCGGTCACGGTGACATCTGAAGGTGTTCCTGTTCGTACCATGCGCGGCGTGAGGCGCGGCGCGCTCGCCAGCATGCCACTCGGGACCGCCTCGGCGGTGCTCAGCGCAGGGTTCGGCGCATCATCGAAGCCACCCAGGAATACTAGGCCCATCCACTAGCGCCCAGCTGGTCGAAGTTTCGCGCGCGCGGCCTCCCGCAGCGGCGCGGGCACACTCGGATCCAACGTCAGTTGCTCGAAGACGCGCGCGGCTTGCGGCACCCGCCCCGCGGCCGCCAGGCGCGTGGCCAGGTCGAGCGCGTAGCGGACTGCTCCTCGGCCTCCGCCGCATGGCCCGCGCGCGCCAGCGTGCGTCTCAGGGCAATATGCGCGGCCGGGCGGTCGGGGTTGATGTTCACCGACGCGCGCAGGTCGTGCAGGCCCTCCTCGACCTGTCCGCCAGCCGCCAGCAGATCGCCGCGGAGCGTGAGCGCTTCGGCATAGCGCGGGTCGATGGCCAGGGCCAGCTCCGCTTCTGCCAGCGCCGCGTCGAAGTCGTCGAGCTGCAGGTGGCAGATCGCCAGCCAGTGGTGCGCGTCGGCGCTGAGCGGCACCTGTGCCAGGTAGCCGCGGAACTGCGCGGCGGCTTCGCGGTAGCGGCCGCGCGTGCGTTCGGCCTTGCCCAGAATCAACATGGCGAACGCGTTGCCGGCATCGCTGGCCAGCACGCTGCTGGCGACACGCGCGGCGTCATCCGGGTGGCCGGAGTCGAGCGCGGCGTTGGCCTCACGCAGTCGGTTGAACACGTCGATCATCGGCTTGGGATCCGGACGCGACAGCGGATCGTCACGGCCTTGCGTGCCGCCCCCGCCCACGTAGCCGAGGGCCGCGAGCTTCTGCATGGTCTCGCGATCCGGGTTGGCAGAAGCGGCCGCGTGCCCTCGGCCGCGAGCAACGCGTAGAGCGCGCGCCGCATGCGGCCCGCCCGATCGGGCTCGCGCGCGGCCAGGTTCACGGTCTTGCCCGGATCGGAGGCCAGGTCGTAGAGCTTTAGCGTGGGCGCCTCGATGAACTTCCACTGGCCGTCGCGCCACGACCGCAGCGGCGCCCAGTTCATGAAGAGCTGCGGAAAGTAGGTTTCGCCGTAGGCCGTGGCGGGCGCCGCACCGGTGCCGCGCACGAGCGGCACGAGGCTCACGCCCGTGGCACCCGTGAGCGGTGGACGACCGGCCAGGTCGAGCAGCGTGGGGGCCAGGTCGATGGCGCGCACGAGCGGCGTGACGCGCGTGCCCGCCGGCAGGGACGCAGGCCACTTGAGGAGTGCCGGCACGCGCATGGCCGACTCGTACACGAACATGCCGTGGGTGGCCTCGCCGTGCTCGCCCAGGCTTTCGCCGTGGTCGCCAACCACCGCGACGATGGTGTTGGCCGACAGCCCCTGGCCATCGAGCGCGGCGAGCAGTGCGCCAACAGCGCTGTCGGCAAACGCAATCTCACCGTCGTAGAGCGCCGACACGTCGTCGCGGCCCGGCTGTGCCGGTGCCTCGTACGGATCGTGCGGATCGTAGAGATGCACCCACAAGAAGAAGGGCGCCGCCGTTGGCGCCGAGCCGGGCGGCCCGGACGCGGCCGAGGCCGCAGCGGTCAGCCAGGCGCGCTGGCCGCCGCCACGACGCGCTCGAACAGCACGCCGTCCCGGGCCAGACGGTCGAGTACGGGGGTGCGCGCAGCCGCGTAGCCACACGCGCCCAGGCGGTCGGCCCGCGTGGTGTCGAGCGTGACGAGCAACACGTTGGGCGGTCCACCCGCAGAGGCCGGCAGCCCGCCGCTGCGCGGCCACAGCGCCGCAGCCGTGCCGGCGACATCGGCCAGCGCCGCCACGCTCCACATCAAGACCGTGCGGGTCACGCGCGCGAGCGTACTACGAGCCCGGAATTCGCCGTCCCAGTTGTAGCCCGTGTGCCGGTAGAGACTATTCCAATCGAGTTCCCGAAGACGGGCGAGCGATGCCGCCACCTGTTTCAACTCGGCGACGGGTAGTCGGAAGAAGACGTCCTGGAACTCTGGGCTGTTCAAATCGAGGCGAAGCCGGTTACCGGAGGGCACGGCGCCGCCCACGCCAGGCCTCGGGCCATCTGCAACCGATGTGGTTCGTCGAGCGTCCACATCTGGCTTTCGGGCACGACGGCGACGGCCGTGAGCAGCATGGTGCCGTCCCCGCGGCGCTCGAGCCGCAGCGTCTTTCCCGCGTAGCTCTTGCCCAGCGAGATCTGGCTGCTCTTGCCAACGACCTTGATCTCGACCTGTCCGCTCGTGCCGCCAGTGAGAGTCATGCGATCATGCTCTCATGCCGCACGTGCTCTACGCCACACGCGTGCTCCTGGCCACACTTGCGCTGACCCTCGCCGGGCACGCACGGATCACGGCCGAGACGCAGTCCAGCGACCGCGCCGCCCTCGACGTGGTGCACTACGACGCCACGCTCGATCCCGATCTGCAGGCGGGCACCGTGGTGGGCGCCGTGCGGATCCGCGTCGTGGCTACCGCCCGCACCAGCGACCTCGCGCTCGATCGCGGCGCCCTCGAGATCGATTCGGTGCGCAGCGGCGCTGTCGAACATCAGTTCGAGCTGACCGAGCGGCAGGTCGTCGTGCACTTTGATCCGCCACTGCCTTCGGGCGCCACACGCGAGATCGAGGTCACCTACCACGGCACGCCGGGCAGCGGCCTGCAGTTCCCGCCCGAGCGCTCGCAGGCCTACACGATCTTCACGACCAGCGACTGGCTGCCGAGCGTGGACGCCCCCCGCGACCGGGCCACGCTGCGGCTGCGCGTCACGCTGCCGGCCGGACTCACGGCCGCTGGCGTTGGCGGCGCTGGCCCGGTCTCCACCATCGCGGATGGACGCCGCGTGCACGAGTGGCGTCTCGAACAGCCTGCACCCACCTACACGTTCGGCTTCGCGGCCGGTCATTTCACCGAGGTCACAGCCGGCCGCCTGCGGTTTCTGGGCGACGGCTTCTCCGCCGCCGAGCTGCGGCAGGTGTTTGCGGAGACCGACGCCATGCTGCGCTTCTTCGAAGACCGCGCCGGCGTGCCCTATCCGCACGACACCTACACCCAGGCACTCGTGGCCCGAACCGTCGGGCAGGAGATGAGCGGGCTGTCGCTCTTGTCCGAGGCGTATGGCCGCGGCGTGATCGCCGATCCCACCGCCGTCACGCTGGGCGCGCACGAGGCGGCGCATCAGTGGTGGGGCAACCTGGTGACGTGCCAGGCCTGGACGCACTTCTGGCTGAACGAGGGCATGGCCACGTACATGGCCGCGGCGTTTCTCGAGGAGCGCTTCGGACGCCCGGCCTACGACCGCACGGTGGACCGCTTCCGCGCCGAGTATGCCCGCGTGCGTAACGCCGGCGGCGACCGCTCGCTCGTGTTCCCCGACTGGAACCGGCCATCCGCCCACGACCGCACGCTGGTCTACCAGAAAGGCGCGCTCGTGCTGCACGAACTGCGCACGCTGGTCGGCGACCAGGCCTTCTGGACCGGCATTCGCGCTTACACCCGCGCGCACGCGGGCCAGTCGGTCACGACGCCCGACTTCCAGAAGGCGATGGAGACGTCGGCGAACCGCGACCTGGCGCCGTTCTTCGCGCAGTGGGTCTACCTGCGTCCGCCCGCGTAGGCCCCAGCGCTATTTGGCCAGCGCTATCTGGGCGTCGGCACCACAACCTGCGGCAGGTTCTTGGTCTTCAACTGCTCGTTGAACCCGCCCAGGATGCGGCCGCGCAGCGCGTCCACGAGCGCCTGTACCTTCTTCACCTCGTCGGCAATCACCTGCGCCGCGGCCAGATGCTGGTCGGTGGGCTTGTAGTCGCTGCCCGACACGCCGTTTGCCAGGTAGCCGATCTTGCTCATCAGCTTCGAGCCGAAGCGCACGCCGTCCTGGCCGGTGCCGGTCTGGCGCAGATCCACCAGGTTCATCTCGGCGTCGATGAGCTGCTGCGTGAGTTCGGTGACGGCGGTCTTCGTGGCCGCATCGGCCCCGAGGCGATCGAGCGCCTCGAGCTGGCTGCGAATCAGCTCGATCTGGTTCACCATGCCGGCCGCCACGTTGAGATGGCCACGCAGGTCGGTGACGAGCCGCGTCTGCGCGTCGATATCGGCGTCGGTGCCCTCGGAGTTCGGGTCCTTGCGCACGACCAGCGATTCCGTCATGTCGCGGCCGCCCACCGACAGCTTCACCGTGTAGGTGCCGGGCGGCATCAGCATGGTGATCTGGCCCGGGCCGGGCGCGGCTCGACGGTGGGCTCCCCGCGCAGATCCCAGTAGATGCGATTGAGACCCGCGCGCACCGTGCCCGGCAACGTGCGCACGACCTGGTTCTTGCCGTCGAGAATCGTGACGGTGGCTGGTGCGGAAGGCGCACTTTTCAGGTGGTAGTTGATCGATGCACCGTCGCGAGGATTCTCGCCCACGGTGGGGTCGTCGTAGGTGGTCGAGGGCGCCGTGATCGGCCGGAAGCGATAGGCGGCCCGCGGCGGGAACAGGTGTGCGTCGGCCGCCAGCACCTGCGGCGTGGGCTGCTGCAGCGGCGTGATGTCGTCCAGGATGAAGAAGCCGCGCCCGTAGGTGGAGATCACCAGGTCGTTGAAGTGGGGCTGCACCACGATGCCCGACACCGGCGCGTGCGGCAGGTCGATCTGCAGCGGCTGCCAGTTCTCGCCGTCGTCGAACGACGCGTAGATGGCGTTCTCGGTGCCCACGTAGAGCAGCCCGCGCCGCACGGGATCTTCGATGATCACCTTGGCGTAGCTCAGCATGCTCTTGGGAATACCGGTGGTGATGGCCTTCCAGGTACGGCCGTAGTCGGTGGTCTTGTAGATGAACGGATCGCGGTTGTTCGCCTGATGGAAGTCCACCGTGAGATAGGCGGTGGCCGCGTCGTACTTCGACGGCGCGATGCTGCGCACGCTGCCCCACGGCGGCAGGCCGGGCAGGTTCCTGGTCACGTTGGTCCACGACTTGCCGGCGTCACGGGTGACCTGCACGAGCCCGTCGTTGGTGCCCACCCAGATGAGGCCGCGCTCGCGCGGGGATTCGGCGATGCCGTAGACGACGCCCGTGTACTCGACGCCGATGTTGTCGGGGGTGAGCCCGCCCGAGCTGCCCTGCCGGGTCTTGTCGTTGAGCGTCAGGTCGGGGCTGATCTCTTCCCAGCTCTGGCCGCCGTTGG
>Ga0105046_10005590_pt1 | contig 19904 bp, 13 predicted proteins | sample MAT03_FD_78385 | JGI IMG/M metagenome (GOLD analysis project Ga0105046, IMG submission 78385) | Freshwater microbial communities from Lake Fryxell liftoff mats and glacier meltwater in Antarctica - MAT-03 (megahit assembly) | ecosystem: Environmental > Aquatic > Freshwater > Ice > Liftoff... | reverse complement strand
GACCGCTTCTCCTCATCCGTCCAAAGTCGCCTCGTCCGCCGCGCCACGCCCGCACCTTAGTGTCCACTATCGATGGTGGACACTATCCGACACTCCCATAACGCGGCAGAGCGGTCAGCCCGGACGCTTACCTGATCTGTTCTACCCGAGACAGATGAGTCAACCCAAGATCAAGCGGTGGGAAAATCGGCGGAACGGATCAATCGAAATTACAATTTTCTGAACGATAACAGCAAGTTGTCTTAGAGTTTTGGTGGCGAGGGGGGGCATTTGGTGGCGAGGGGGGGACTCGAACCCCCGACCCCGTGATTATGAGTCACGTGCTCTAACCAGCTGAGCTACCTAGCCACACCGTGGCTGCTACAAAGCCCTGTCGGGGGCGTCAAGCGGAATCTTCCCGGGCCGGACCGGGTAAGCCGTGGGCCACGCGCGGCCTGCCGGAGGCGGTGACGGTCAGTGTGGCCTCCATGAACATTTCCCGCCCTTCGATCTCGGCGGCACGGATCTCGCGGGTGCGGGTCAGGCGCAGGTCCTCGGCCCCGGCCTGGCGCGCGCGGGCGCTGGCTTCGGCGGTGAGGAATGCGTCCATTGCGTCCAGCGCCGCTTCGCGGTCGGTGAAGTGGCGCAGGCCATCGGGCAGATGGGCGGTGAACTGGCCCTCTCCGGGGCTGGAAACGAGTCCCGTGGCGCGCTGGCTGACCTGGCCTGCCACGGCACCGATGGCATTGGCGACGCCCGAATGCTCCGGCAGGATCATCTGGCACCCGAGCCGCTCGCCCACCGCGCCGTAATAGGAGGGGGCGGAGGCGCCAAGGCCGATGACCGGCACGGCGAGGCGCGTGACGATCTCGATCACCCCGCGGTGGCGGTCAAGGCCCGCTACGGTGAGGGGATGGCGGGCCAGGTCCTCGGGCCGCTGGCCCGCAAAGCGCGGTTCTTCGCCGAAGGCGGCTTCCAGCAGGCAATCCACCGTCTGGGCCGTCAGCTGGTCGATGATTGCCTGCGCCAGCGGCTCTGGTCCTGCGGCAAAGCGGTTCCCCGCGCCATTACGTCGCCGCGCCAGCAGCGCCACGGCCTTTTGGGCGGCGCCGCCGTCCCAGGCGTTGAGCCTGCCGAGCGTGTGGCTTGCGTCCGAGGGCGTGACGCCTGCGATCATCACCAGCCCCCGCGCCACCAGCCGCTCCAGCGCCGCGACCTCCAGCCGAGAGGTGAGGGCTGCAGACATCGGCATCGGCGTGGTGATGCGGGCCAGAACGGCGGTCTCCCGCGCGGTAAGCCCGCCCGAATGCAATACCGCATGGCCCTGCATCGGCACGACAAAGCGGCCATCCTGTTCGCCTACCGCATCGGCGCCGAGCAGGCGGTCGAGCGTGGCATGCACCATCACCCCATGTTCTACCGCCAGGAGCGATACCGGCATCAGCCGCCGAGGGCCGAGGCGCAGGCCCCCGGTCAGCCCTTCGGTCACCAGATGAACCTCACTGTCGCCGCCAAGGCCGGTGGTGCGCATCGCCACCGCCTCTACCATCGTGCGGAACCCCCCGACACGGGCGCCCATCGGGTCGATCTCGGGCAGACCATCGCGCAGCAACGCCACATCCGTCGTGGTGCCGCCGATATCCGAAACCAGCGCATCCGACGCCCCTGTCAGCCAGCGTGCGCCGACGATGGAGGCGGCAGGGCCGGAAAGGATCGTCTCGATCGGGCGTTCGCGGACCATGGCAGCAGAGATCAGCGCCCCGTCGCCGCGCACCACCATGAGCGGGGCCAAGACGCCCGCCTCGGCCAGATGCCGCTCACACGCCGCAACGAGGCGGTCGATCATCCCGATCAGCCGGGCGTTCAGCACCGCCGTCAGCGCACGCTTGGGGCCGTTCAGTTGGGCCGACAGCTCATGCGAGCAGGTGACGGGCCGCCCGGTCACCCGGCGCACAACGTCGCGTGCGGCAAGTTCATGCGCCGGGTTGCGGGTGGCAAAGCGGGCGGCGATGGCAAAGCCCATTACCTGATCGCCAAGCGCCACGACCGCGGCCTCCAGCGCGGCATGGTCCAGCGGCGCAATCTCGTCCCCGGCATGGCTGTGCCCGCCTGCAAGGCGCAGGACCGGATCGCCTTGCAACGCCTCGGTCAGCCCGCCGCGGGTCAGGTCATCTTCATCAAAGCCGATGAAGATCAGTGCAACGCGGCCCCCTTGTCCTTCGACCAGCGCATTGGTCGCAAGCGTGGTCGAGAGCGACACGAGCGCCACCTCCGCCGCAGAAACTCCCGCAGCAGCCAGGGCCGCGTCTACGGCTAGCCCAATCCCCACGGCCAGATCGTGGCGCGAGGTCAACGCCTTGGCCTTGCCGATCACCCTCGTCGCAGCCTCGTCCAGAACAACGGCATCGGTGTAGGTGCCCCCCGTGTCAACGCCAAGGAAAAAAGCCATGTCTGCTGGTCCCGTGTGTGGTCGCTCCCTGCCGGGCGTACCGGGAGAAGCGGGGAAGGTCACCCCCCCGAGCGACCTTTCCTGTCGGGTTTGCCGTACGGCGCAGGCCCTTGCGATCGTTGCTTGCGCCGATGCGCGGGGGGAAGGGCCAGAAAGTTGCGGTACTTGGCGACGGTACGGCGCGCCAGATCGACCCCCTCTTCGGCCAAAGCCCGGACAATGGCGTCGTCGGTTAGCGGGTTGGCGGGGTCTTCGGCCCGGATCATTCGCCGCAGCCGGTCACGCAGCGCCGGACCTGAGACCCCATCCAACCCGACGGCCGCACCAAAAAGGCCCCGCAGCCACCAGGTGCCCAAGGGCGTGTCTACGGCCACCCCGGCCACCGCCCGGCTGATCGTGCTCTGGCTGAGCCCGAGTTCTTCCGCGATCGTGGTCATGGTCATCGGCACCAATGCCGAATGCCCCTTTTCCAAGGCCATTGACTGGTGCGTCAGCAGAGCGCGACCGACCATCAGCAAGGTTGCGTTCCGCCCCTCCACCAGCCGGATCAGGGCATTCGCCGCCTGACGCCCTTCGGCATGGAAATCGGTCAAGGTCAACGTCGGCAGGGCCGAGCGGTTGAGTTCGATCTGCCATTCGCCTGTCACAGACCGCCGCGCGATCAGATCGGGTTCGCGGACCGGCGCAGAGACCCCTTCGAACCGCGCGCCAGGTTTGGGGTCAAGTGCGCGTAGCAGACGCAGATGCGTGGTCACCTCGGCTTCGGTGAGGTGCAGGGCGGCTGCCGTGCGCGCCACATTGCCCTGTGCGATCAGCGGCAGGTTGCCCAGCAAAAGCCGCATCGCCTGGTTGAGAAACCCGGCCTCCTCCGCCTGCACGGTGAGGCATTCGGCAAGCGAGCGCGCGAACAACCCGGGCGGATCCAGCCGCTGCAGCCGCGCCAACAGCGTTTCGGCTTCATCCGGGGTCGCGCCCACCATGAGCGCCAGCTCTTCCAGCGGCTGACCTAGCCAGCCGGATGGCTTCATGGCCAGAACCAGCACTTCGGCCAATGCAGCCTCTTGCGGTGAAAGCCGCATCGCGCCGATCTGCTGCAAGACATGGCTGACCAGACTGGGAGTGGCGCCCGCAACATCCTCGACCTGAGGTCCATCTGCAGAGAAGGCGGTCTGCCAGCGAGGCAGCCATTCCCTCGGCGCAGGCAAGTCGAGCCGCAGGTTCGGGTTAGCTTCGGCCTGTTCCTCAAGATAGCGGGACAGGCCAGCCGCATCAAAGCGCAGTATCTTCAGGGATGTGAGCAGTTGGCCATTCAGCGCCAGACGCTGCGATTGCGAAATCGTGATGCGGTTGCCGGGCTTCATGGGGCGATCCTAGGCTGGCGGTGCGCGCAGGTCCATTGCCGATCACGGCGCCGACATCGGCCGAGCGGTTGCCCTCGTCAAAGTGGGGGAGCGCGGATAGAGTGCGCGCGCCGTAAGGTACGGCGGAGCGGGCGGAATGGACGGCGGCTACCCTCTGGTCAAGGACCTCGTGCTTGTTGGCGGCGGTCATGCACATGTGCTGGTGCTGCGGGCATGGGCAATGGCGCCGCTGCCGGGGGTGCGTCTCACGCTGATCAATCCGCACCCGGTGGCGCCCTATACCGGGATGCTGCCCGGGTTTGTTGCCGGGCATTATTCCCGTGCCGAGATGATGATCGACCTTGTACGTCTGGCGCGCCATGCCGGGGCGCGGCTGATCCTTGACCGGGCGGTGGGGGTTGATCGGCTCGCGCAGAAGGTAACCCTGGCAGGACGGGGGGCGGTGGCTTACGACCTGCTCAGCCTCGACATCGGAATTGAATCCGATCTGCCGGATGTCCCGGGCTTTGTCGAGCATGGCACAGCCGCGAAGCCCCTAGGCGGGTTTGCCGCAGCATGGGACGGTTTCGTTGCGCGCCGGTTGCCCGAGCCGCAGGTGGTGATCGTGGGCGCAGGCGTCGGCGGGGTAGAGCTCGCGCTTGCTGTGCGGCACCGACTGCAGCAGGTCGGCGTGCGGCCGCAAGTGACGATCCTGAGCCGCAGTGAGCGGATGCTGCCCGGCCTTGGCCCCGGCGCGCGCCGGGTGCTGTTGGCGGAACTGACGGCGGCCGGGGTGCGGATGATTGCGGGCGCCACCGCCACCCAAATCGGGGCGGATGCCGTAACGCTGACCACGGGCAGCCGCATTCCAGCCGATTTTACCATCGCGGTGGCGGGTGGGCGGGCGCAGGGCTGGCTTTCCGGCACAGGGCTTTCGCTGCAGGATGGGTTCGTCGCGGTGGATGCGCGATTGCGCAGTTCCGACCCGCTGATCTTTTCGGCGGGCGACTGCGCGCATATGACCGCGTCCCCCCGCCCCAAGGCCGGGGTCTTTGCGGTGCGCGCGGCACCGGTGCTGCTGCACAACCTGCGGGCCGTCCTGACGGGGCGGCCCCTGCGGTTGGCCCGTATGCAGGGCGATTACCTCAAGCTCATTTCCCTCGGCGGGCCGCGGGCCCTGGGTGAGAAGTGGGGGCTGCACGCGCAGGGATCTGCCCTGTGGCGGCTGAAGGACCGGATCGACCGCGCCTTCATGGACCGGTTTCTGGACTATCCGGCGATGTCCCTGCCCGCCCTGCCCTCGCCCCGTGTCGAAGGTCTGGCCGAGGCGATGGGGACGAGGCCCCTGTGCGGCGGCTGTGGCGCAAAGATCGGGGCCCTCGCGTTGCAGCGTGGCCTTGCCGTGCTACCCGCCCCGGTCCGGCCCGAGGTCGCGCGCGGGGCGGGCGATGATGCCGCGATCCTGTCTTCTGTGGGGGCAGAGGATCAGGTCATCACCACCGACCATCTGCGCCAGATGCTGCCCGACCCGTTCCTTTTGGCAGAGCTTGCCGCGACGCACGCGCTTGGCGACATCTGGGCGATGGGCGCAAAGCCCGAGGTCGCGCTGTCGCAGATCACCCTGCCCCCCGCGTCAGACGCGCTGCAGGGCCGGATGCTTGCAGAAATCCTCACTGCCGCTTCGGCTGTATTTCGTGCAGCGGGGGCGGATATCGTCGGCGGCCACAGCTCGGTCGGGGCGGAGCTTACAATCGGCTTTACCGTAACCGGGCGGGTGGCGCGGCCCGTCCGCAAGGGCGGGGCGCAGCCCGGGGATGTGCTGGTGCTGACCAAGCCGCTCGGGTCCGGCACCATTCTCGCGGCTGAGATGGCAAAGGCCCGGCTGACCGCCCCCGGTCAGCCGATGATGGGGGAAGCCTGGGCCGCCTGCATCGCCAGCATGATCCGTTCGCTGGGTCCCGCAGCGGGGGTCTTGGCACCCGAGGCGCGGGCGATGACGGATGTGACCGGCTTTGGCCTCGCCGGGCATCTGCTGGAGATGCTGGAGGCCTCGGGTTTCGGGGCGCAGGTTGCGCTGCCTTCGGTGCCTTTTCTGCCAGGGTCGGTGGCGCTCGCGCGTCAGGGTGAGGCGTCGAGCGTTGCGTCCGCAAACCGGGCTGCGGCTTTGGGGCGGATCATTGCGCCGCAAGGACCGGAGGTGGACCTGCTTTACGACCCGCAAACCTGCGGCGGGTTGCTGGCCGCCTTGCCGCAAGTCGCACTGCCCGGGGTGGTCGCCGCGATGGCGGCGATGGATGAGCCGCTATACGTGATCGGCCGGGTGACCGAAGGGCCGGCCCTGATCCGCGTCACGGGCTGAGCGTTACACGAGTTGCGCAACCGCCACTGCGACCTCATCGGCAAGCCGCTCAAGGTCGGGCCCGGAAAGGCCGTCCGTGCGCACGGACACCAGCTTATCGGCCTCGCCCGCATCGTGCTTGGCCCGGTGTTTGGCCCGGTGTTTGGCATAGCGCGGATCGTAGTGATGTTCCATCAGCGCATCGGCGAGGGTGACGTAATCGCCCGCCTCCGCAAGGGCCAGCCATTCGGCGATGCGGGGTGCCGGGTGGGCGTGGCGCAGGCGGGCGATCACGCGGGCGAGCCCCTCCCGGTCGGTGACAAGATCGCTGTAGGCCTCCACCAGATAGCCCGCACGGGCGCCCCGTGCAGCCTCGATGGCAACGCGGGGGGCGGCCTGCATTGCTTTCCATATCTCGGGCGGAAGAAAGCAATTGCCGACCTTGGAGCTTTCAGCCTCCACCACCACCGGTCTTGCCGGGTCCAGCGCAGCAATGGCGAACGCGAGCGCGCCTTCGAACGCCTTCTGGCTGGGTTGCGGGCCCATGGCGCCAAACAGCGAGCCGCGGTGGCGGGCAAGGCCTTCGAGGTCGATCACCTGCACCCCATGGGCCGGCAGCAGGTTCAGCACGGCGGTCTTGGCGGACCCGGTATTGCCGTCCAGCACCACCAGCGGGCAGGGGAAGGGGCGGTTCTGTACCATGTCCACCACCAGCGACCGCCAGCTTTTGTAACCCCCGGCAATGGTGTCCACCCGCCAGCCGATCTGCGACAGGATCGAGGCGAAAGACCCCGAGCGCTGCCCGCCGCGCCAGCAATAGACCAAGGGACGCCAGCCGCCGAGCTTGTCCGCTAGCTGTCCTTGCAGGTGCCGTGCCGCATTGGCGGCCACCAGGGCTGCGCCAACTTTGCGGGCTGTGAAGGGGCTGACCTGCTTGTAGATCGTGCCCACCTCGGCCCGTTCTGCATCCGACAGCACAGGCAGGCTGATGGCCCCGGGAAGATGATCCTCGGCATATTCCGCAGGGGCGCGTACGTCGATGATGTCGTCAAAGCCGAGGGCGGCAAGGTCGGTGAGCGTGGTGAGGGTGATAGGCATGGCCGGTCATAGCGCCTGCGGCCTGCGGCGGAAAGGGCTCAGAGTCCCACCACCAGCCGCTCCACCAGAGCCGCCAACATCGTCTCGCACCGCGCGATCTGCTCGACCGAAACATACTCGTCGGGCTTGTGCCCCTGCGCCATCGACCCCGGGCCGCAGATGACGGTGGGCAGGCCCAGACGGTCGTGAAAAAGGCCCCCCTCGGTGCCGAAGGCGACCTTCAACGTGCCATTCGCGCCCGTCAGGGATTTGACGAAGTTCACCACCCCCGCATCGGACCGTGTGCCAAGGCCGGGGTAATCCCACAGCCGTTCGACCCTGATCGCCGCCTCGGGGAAATCGGTGCGGAGGGGGGCCACGATAGCTTCAGCCGCGTCGCGCAGCCGGGTGATCAGGGCTGCCGGGTCATCCTCGGCCAGCGAGCGGATCTCGAAATCCACGGTTGCGAGGTTGGGCACGATGTTGACCTGCACGCCGCCATTCATCTTGCCTGCGTGCAGGGTGGTATAGGGCACGTCATAGTCGCCGTCGCGCGGGCCGGTGGCTGCCACCTCGGCCTGCAGGGCGCGCAGGGCTGTGATGAAATCCACCGCCAGATGCAGCGCGTTCAGCGCCATCGGCGCCAGAGCCGAATGCCCCTCGCGTCCGATGCAGGTGGCACGGAGGGCGATCTTGCCCTTGTGGCCGGTTGCGACCTGCATTCCCGTAGGCTCACCCACGATGCACATCGCCGGGCGGACCGGGGCCGCCTGCAGCATGTCGATCAGCGAGCGTACGCCCATGCAGCCGATTTCCTCGTCATACGACAGCGCAAGATGCAGCGGCGTGCGCAACGGGCGCCGCGCTGCAGCAACTGCGGCCGCAACAGCGCAGGCCACGAACCCCTTCATGTCGGCGGTACCGCGCCCGTAGAATCGGCCATCTGCTTCGGTCAACCGGAAGGGCGGGTGGGCCCAGGCCTGCCCCTCCACCGGCACGACATCGGTATGGCCGGATAACATCACGCCGGGTATGTCCGGTGGCCCGATCGTCGCGTAAAGATTGGCCTTACCGCCGCTTGCATCCGGGATCAGGGTTGCCGCAATCCCTGCATCGGCCAGCAGCGCCACAACAAAATCCATCAGCGCGCGGTTGGAGCGCGCACTGACCGTGTCAAAGCCGATCAGCCGATCAAGGACCTCACGCGCTTGCATTCTTCCCCCACAGTCCACGCGAAATGCTGCGCGGCAAAGCCACTCTCACTTCGCAGCGCAGCCTTCGCCCGCGACTTCGGCGACCCGCACCATGCGGCCCGTCTTCACCGACAAAAGTGCCGCCTCGGCCAGAACCAGCGCTGCCAGACCATCCTCGCCCGAGGGGCTGGCCATGCCCTTGCCTGCCAGCGCCTCGATGAAGCTCGCGATCTCCAGCGCATAGGCTTCGGTGTAGCGGGTCATGAAGAAATCATGTAGCGGCGGGCGGGTATAACCTGCGGCCGTCGCCACCTCGATGGACACAGGGCGCTGGTTTTCAGCCGCAACGGCGCCCTTCGAGCCATGGACCTCGATCCGCTGATCATAACCATAAGTTGCGCGGCGGGAGTTCGAGATCATTGCCTGCTTGCCACTGGCCGTGCGCAGCATCACCTGCACAGAGTCGAAATCCCCGGCCTTGCCGATGGCCGGGTCCACCAAGACCGACGCCATGGCGGAAACCTCCGTCACCTCCTCCCCCAGCAGGAAGCGGGCCATGTCCAAGTCATGGATCGTCATGTCCCGGAAAATTCCGCCCGACCGCGCGATATACTCCACCGGTGGTGCGCCTGGATCGCGCGAGATGATCGTCACCATCTCGACCTTGCCCACCGTGCCCTTTTTCACCTCGCCGTGGACAGCGGCGAAATGCGGGTCGAACCGGCGGTTGAAGCCGACCATCAGCACGGCCCGCGTCTCTGCCACGACCTTGAGGCAGGCTTGCACCCGCGCAATCGACAGATCGATGGGCTTTTCGCAAAAGATCGCCTTGCCCGCACCGGCGAAGGCTTCGATCAGGTCGGCATGGGTGTCGGTGGGGGTGCAGATCACCACGGCGTCGATGTCTGTCGAAGCGAGGATCGCCTCGATGCTGCGGACCTCGCAGCCGTACTGAGCGGCCAGCGCCTCTGCCGCGGGGGCCATTGCGTCGGCCACGGCCACCAGGCGCGCTGCGGCATTGCTGGTGACCGAACGGGCGTGCACCTTGCCGATGCGCCCGGCACCAAGGACTGCGAATCGTGTGATCATGGCGTATCTCCCTCTTTGTGCGTTCCATCCCATCGAAGGGGATCGGGTGCAAGATGCCGCCGGTCAGCCCAGAGAAGGGCAGCCGCACCAAGAACTGACAGTGCGGCGCCCGATACAGCGACCAACCCATAGCCGGACAGCGCCGTCCCCCCGGCAAAGCAGGCAGCGCCGAACAGGTTGCCCGCCAGCCATTGCAGCGAGATCAGCGAAGACCCGGTTCCCGGCCTGTCCGCCAGCAGATCCTGCAGGTAGGCGATGGGCAAGGTCAGAGTGATGGCACCGCCAAAGGCCGCAGGCAGGACCATCAGCCACAGCAAGGGGCTGCTGGCCAGAAGTGGCATGAACAGCAGGTGCAGCGCATAAATGCAGGTCCCAAGCGCGATCAACCGCGCCCGGTTCCACCCCCGCGTCATCAGGGGCAAGAGGATCATGAAGGGCACCTCCAGCCCCGCGACCGACCCGACATAGATCGCCACATCCGCAGGTCCGCGTCCCGCTCCCGGCTCCAGCAACAGCCCGACGACCGCCATGTAGACCATTGCCGCCGCCGCAATCGCCCCGAGGGCCGCGATGCGCAACAAATGCCGGGGATTGGCAATCTCGGCCAGCGCATGGCCCAGGCTGAGGCCCGAGGGGCGGTCATCCCAGGCGTTGCCGCGGTCCGCAGGCCAGAACAGCACCATCACAAGCAGGAGCAGAGTAGCCATCCCCAGCACCACCGGATAAAGCCCCGCGACCGGCATTCCCCGCCCGAAGGCGATGGACCACAACGGCAGAACCACGGCAAAGGGGATCGCAAAGGCCGCCCGCGCGGCACCCTGAATGACGGCGCGATCTGCCTCGGGATAGACTGTGCAGGACAGCCGGATCAGCGCAAAGACCTGCCCGAACAGTGCCGAGCCGACCGGAAACAGGATGCCATGCGCCAGCACGAAACTGGCCGCCGAGGGCGCCGCCACCATCAGCAGCATCGCCGCAAAGACCGCGCCGCCGCAGACCAGGACCAGCGGGCGCCGTGTGGACGTCTGGTCCGCACGGATGCCGAAATAGACCGAGGCGCTGACAGAAAGAAGGGTCGAAAGCACCAGAAACCCCGAATAGCCGCCGTCACCCAGCCCAAAGGTTTGCACCCCCAGTATCGAAAGATAAGGTGCGAAACTGGACAGGATCGCCCCGAACAGGATCAGGACGGCAACCGCTGCCCGGAGGCTCGGGTCGATGAGGAAATGGCGCAGCGCTCTCATGCCCAGAGCGGTAGGCAAGCGGCAGGGCAAAGGCAAGCGCCGAAGGATGCCCTGCCGTGCCTTGCATCCCTGCGCCTGCAGACTTGCGCCTTGCGCGCGACTGCGGCCATATGGACCGGAGGGTGGGAAAAGGGGGGTCACATGCAGCAAGGCTACGATTTTATCATCGTGGGCGGCGGCTCTGCCGGTTCTGTGCTTGCAGCACGGCTGAGCGAGAATCCCGCGACCCGGGTTTTGTTGCTGGAGGCCGGAGGGCGCGATTGGCACCCGTATTATCACCTGCCCGCAGGCTTCGCAAAGATGACCAAAGGCATCGGAAGCTGGGGCTGGAGCACAGTGCCGCAACGCCACATGAAGGATCTGGTAATCCGCTTTACCCAGGCCAAGGTGATCGGCGGCGGCTCCACCATCAATGCGCAGATCTACACCCGCGGCAATGCGCTCGACTACGACGAATGGCGGCAGATGGGCTGCACGGGCTGGGACTATGATTCGGTTCTGCCTTACTTTCGCAAGGCCGAGGATAACGACACCTTCGACAACCACTATCACGGCAAGGGTGGCCCCATCGGCGTCAGCCAGCCCCGCGCGCCCCTGCCGATCTGCGAGGCCTATTTCGCTGCGGCGGCGGAGCTTGGGATTCCCCGTAACCATGACCTGACCGGCGAGTCGCAGGAGGGGGTGGGCTATTACCAGCTGACGCAGAAGAACTACCGCCGCTCCTCGACTGCGCGCGGCTATCTCGGGCCTGCGCGGGGCCGGGCGAACCTGACCATCCGAACCGGGGTCGAGGTGCTGCGGATCGTAGTCGAAAAGGGCCGCGCCATCGGAGTGGAACTTGCGGGCGAAGGGGTGATCCGGGCCGAGGCCGAGGTGATCCTGTCCTCCGGCGCCATCGGCTCGCCGCGGCTCTTGCAACTGTCGGGAATCGGTCCGGCGGACCCTTTGCGCGAATTGGGCGTGCCAGTGGTGCTCGACCATCCCGGCGTGGGGTCGAACCTGCAAGACCATCTGGATCTCTACGTGATCGCGGAATGCACCGGACCGCATACCTACGACCGGTTCGCCAAGCCGCACATGTCAGTGTTGGCCGCGCTGCAATACCTGTTCACCCGGCGCGGTCCGGTGGCGTCCAGTCTCTTTGAAACGGGGGGGTTTTGGTATGCCGACCAGAACGCCCGCTCACCCGACATCCAGATGCATCTCGGCCTTGGCTCCGGAATCGAAGCGGGGGTTTCCGCCATGCCGCAAGGCGGGGTGACGCTGAATTCGGCCTACATGCGACCCCGCTCGCGCGGGACGGTCCGGCTCGGTTCGGCAGACCCGAAGGCGGCGCCGTTGATCGACCCGAACTATTGGTCAGACCCCCATGACCGCGAGATGTCGATCCGTGGCCTGAAACTCGCGCGCGAGATCATGACGCAGTCCTCGCTGAAGCCCTATGTCCTGGCCGAACGACTGCCCGGCCCCGGCGTGGTCAGCGATCAGGATTGTTTCGACTACGCCTGTCGTCACGCCAAGACCGACCACCACCCCGCAGGCACCTGCCGCATGGGCGTGGACCCCGGGGCCGTGGTGGACCCCACGCTCCGCTTCAACGGGATCGAAGCACTGCGGGTCGTCGATTCCTCGGTGATGCCGACGGTCGTCTCCTCCAACACCAACGCCGCCACGATCATGATCGCGGAAAAAGCTGCCGACATGATCCGGGCCACGCATGGTTGAGCGCGCTGTCTTGCCCCGTTCCCGCGCGGCGATCCGGGGTCATGGAAGGACATGCGCCGTGGCAATCCGGCTGTCCGGCTCCTGCACCTCTTCCGCAGACTTCATCTTTGCATAAATATCCCTGGGAGCCTGCCGGTATCGCTATCGGTCCGACAGAGCGACAGGCTGGGGCAGCGCCTTGGGGGCCAGCCCCGGCAAATCCGCCCCGATGCCTTTCGCCTCAGGGCTGCGGGATGACCTTGCCCGGATTGAGGATGTTCAGCGGATCGAGCGCGGTCTTCAGTGTCCGCATCACATCCAGCGCGACCGGGTTCTTGCGGCGCTTCATCGAGTTCAGTTTCGAAAGCCCGACCCCGTGTTCCGCCGAGAAGGTACCGCCCAGGTCTTGCACCACGTCCTCGATCGCCTCGATGACGCGGTCATAAAGGTCGGGGTCGTCGCTTTGCGGGTAGACGGTGAAATGCAGATTGCCGTCGCCAAGATGCGCCACGGTCAGCGTCTCGGCCCCCGCATCCAGTGCGGGGAGCCGGGCGTGAATGCCGCGCAGGAAGGCGTCGGCCTTGTCGAGCGGGACGGCGATGTCGGTGTCGATGGCCGGGCTGCGGGTCGACATGATCTCTGCTGCGGCCTCGCGCCTGGCCCACATCACCCGGCGCTGCGCCACAGACCGGGCGAGGACCGCGTCATCGATGCGGCCCTCTTCCAGCATTTCGGCGAGCGCTTTTTCCAGCATCAGCACCAGCGGCACGTCGCCAGCCTCATCGGGGGTGGCCTCATGCGGGACAGTGGTGGCGATCTCGATCAGGATCGTGACCTCGCTGATCGTCCCGAACGGCTGGCCAAGGTCCGGGCGAACACGTGCAAGGCCGCGCATGTAGCTCGCGGGCATGAACTCGAACGCCTCGACCCGCCCGCCGGTCGTCTGCTGCATCCGATTCAAGAGGACCAGCGCGTCAGGCAGGGACCGGGCGGCGATAGTTGCGGTGGCATGGGCAAGGGGGGCGGGCACCAGTTTCATCACCGCCGCCGTCACGATGCCAAGCGTGCCTTCCGCGCCGATGAACAAATCCTTCAGATCGTAGCCCGAGTTGTCCTTGTGCAGCGCGCCCATCAGATCCAACACGCGGCCATCTGCCAGAACCACCTCGATCCCGAGGCAAAGCGCCCGGGTCGAGCCATAGCGCAGCACGTTCGACCCGCCCGCATTCGTGGACAGAACCCCGCCCAGCATGGCCGAGCCGCGCGCGCCGAACCACAGCGGAAAGAACAGCCCCTCCGCCTCGGCTGCCTCGTGCAGGCGCGTCAGGATGACCCCGGCCTCGGCCACCACCACACGCGTGTCTGCACGCAGCTCGCGGATGCGGTTCATCCGTTCCAGACTGATCATCAGCCCGCCCGTGGTCATCGTGCCGCCGACAAGGCCGGTGTTGCCGGAAATCGGTACGATCGGTACGGACCGGACGGCGGCGATCCTGACACAAGCTGAAACCTCTGCAGTGGAGGCCGGTCGCACCACAGCCACGGGGGCGCCGTGGTATTTGCCCATCCAGTCGGTTGCAAACCGCTGCGTCCCGGCGCCGGTGAGCACGTTTGCGGCACCGACGATTTCGGCAAGGTCGGCATGAAGATCGGTCATCTGTCGGCTTCCTTTTCCGATACTTTGTGCAAAGACCCCGGCTCCCGTCAATGCAGCCTTGCAATCTCGGGGTCACTCGATGCGCATGATCAGTTCCTGAACTTTCGGCCCAAGGCCTTGCACGATCAGCTTGACCCCTTCGGCATTGGGATGGATGCCGTCAGCCTGCATCCATTTCGCCAGTGACGCAGGATCGGCCGGATTCGCACCCGCGGCAATCATCCCGTCGAAAAAGCCGGGTGCCAACACAGCGCTATAGGTTTTCGCAAGTTCAGGGTACATCGCGTCGAAGGCGGCCTTGTAGCCCGGACCGAAGTTGCCGGGCGCCTGCAAACCCACCAGCAGCACCGGCAGCGCGCGGGTCTGTGCCTCTTTCAGGATGGCGTCAAGGTTGGCACGGGAATTTGCCGGGTCTATCCCCCGCAGAAGGTCATTCCCGCCAAGCGTCACGATCAGCGCATCCGCATCCTTCCCGAGCGCCCAACCTACCCGGGACAGACCCCCCGCCGTTGTGTCGCCCGAAACGCCCGCGTTCTGCACGACCACATCGTCACCCTGCGCGCGCAGCCAGCTTTCCAGCTGCGGCACAAAGCCTTGCGGCGCGTCCAGCCCATAGCCTGCCGTCAGACTGTCACCCAGAGCCACAATCGTCAGCGATTCGGCATAAACTGCACCGGTCAGTCCGATCCACGCAAAAGTGACATTGCGAAGGCCGTACCGCGCGCCATATGCCGTTGAGCGGACAGACCGAAGGACCCACCCGATGAATGACCCAATACTTGCGCTGACCGATGCGCGGCTGACGCTGCAGGGCAATGCCGGGCCGGTCGAAATCCTCAAAGGGATCACGCTCACCATCCAGCGCGGGGAATCGGTGGGGCTGATCGGGCCATCAGGGTCGGGCAAATCGTCACTCCTCATGCTCATGGGCGGATTGGAACGCGCCACCGGCGGGTCGGTCCTGGCTTTGGGGCAAGACCTCACCACGATGAACGAAGACGCGCTTGCGCGGTTCCGCAGAGGCAATATGGGCGTTGTGTTCCAATCCTTCCACCTCATTCCGACAATGACCGCGCTGGAGAATGTGGCGATTCCGCTGGAGCTGGCCGGGGTCAGCGATGCCTTCGCGCGGGCAGAGGCGGAGTTGACCTCGATTGGCCTCGGTAAACGGCTGGAGCATTACCCCTCGCAGCTGTCGGGGGGGGAGCAGCAGCGCGTCGCCCTGGCGCGGGCGGTGGTCTCGCGGCCGGCGATCCTTCTGGCCGATGAGCCGACGGGCAATCTGGACGGCGCAAACGGGGCGGCGATCATGGATTTGCTGTTCGGCCTGCGCGACCGCCACGGGGCGACGCTGGTACTGGTCACGCACTCGCCCGAGCTTGCGGCGCGCTGTTCGCGGGTGGTGCGGCTGGCGGACGGGCGCCTCGCACCTGCGGCCGACGCGCGGGCGGCGGCGGAATGACCCTGCGCCTGGCCCTGACCATCGCCCAGAGAGAGCTGCGGGGAGGGCTCGGCGGGTTTCGCGTGTTTCTTGCGTGCCTGGCACTTGGGGTTGCGGCAATTGCCGCCGTGGGTACGCTGCGGTCGGCCATTGAGAACGGACTGAAGGACCAGGGTGCGATCCTGCTGGGCGGTGACGCGCAGATGGAGTTCACCTACCGTTTCGCCTCGCCGGAGGAGCGGGCCTATATGGACCGCATCGCCCCGCGCGTGTCCGAGATCGTGGATTTCCGGTCGATGGCCCAGGTGCCCGACGACTCGGCACTGACGCAGATCAAGGCGGTCGATGCGGCCTATCCGCTTTACGGCGCGGTCACGCTTGACCCTGCGGTTCCGCTGGCCGACGCACTGGCCGAGGTGGATGGCATTCCCGGCGCTGTGATGGACCCGGTGCTGGTGGCGCGGCTGGGGTTGGCTTTGGGCGATACCTTCACGCTTGGCACCCAGACGTTCCGGCTGGGTGCGGCGCTTTTGCGCGAGCCGGACAGCGCGACGGGCGGCTTCGCGCTTGGCCCGCGTACGCTGGTGCGGACCGAGGCGCTGGCGAAATCCGGGTTGATCGGGCCGGGGTCGCTTTACGAAACCCAATACCGGCTGGTACTGCCCGCCGGAAACGACCTGGAGGCCGCCAAGACCGCGTCAGAAGCCCTAATGGACGGCGCAGGGATGCGCTGGTCAGACAGCCGCCGCGCGGCCCCCGGCATCGACACCTTTGTCGAACGGATCGGCAGTTTTCTGGTGCTGGTGGGGCTCGCGGGGCTTGCGGTGGGGGGCGTCGGGGTTTCGGCGGCGGTGCGGGCCTATCTGGATGGCAAGATCGCGACGATTGCGACGCTGAAGACGCTGGGGGCCGAGGGCGGGCTGATCTTCCGCGTCTACCTCATTCAGGTGGCGGCGATTGCCGGACTGGGCGTGATGATCGGGCTGGTGCTTGGGGTCGGGGCGCCGCTGTTGCTGGCGCCGATCATCGAGGCACAACTGCCGTTTCCGGCCAGCTTCCGCATCTATCCGCTTCCGATTGCGGAGGCCGCTTTTTACGGGCTGGCGACAGCGCTCTTGTTCACCTTGCTGCCGCTGGCGCGGACCGAGCAGATGCGGGCGGCGTCGCTTTATCGGCGCGGAACCGGGCAAGGCGGCTTGCCTCGGGGGGCGTATCTTGTGGCGCTGCTGGTCTTGTCGGGTGTCCTGATTGGCGGGGCAGTGCTGTTTTCCGGCATCCCGACACTGGCGCTTGGTGCTGCAGGAGGCGTGATCGGCGCGTTGATCGTGCTGTCGGGGGCGGCCTGGGGCCTGCGGCGTCTGGCGCGGTGGGGCGCGCGCAGCAAGGTGACGCAGGGCCGGGTGGCGCTGCGCTCCGCGCTTTCCACCATCGGCGGGCCGCGGTCTGAGGCCACGTCGGTCGTGCTGTCGCTCGGCCTCGGGCTTTCAGTGCTTGCGGCGGTGGGGCAGATCGATTCGAACCTGCGATCCTCGATCCAGCAGGATTTGCCCGAGCGGGCACCGGCGTTCTTTTTCGTCGATATCCAGCCAGACCAGATCGACGGGTTCCTTGCCATGATGAAGGCAGACCCGGAGGTGACGGAAGTGAACTCAGCCCCGATGTTGCGGGGGGTGGTCACGGGCATAAACGGGCGGCCAGCGGGCGAAGTCACCGACCATTGGGTGATCCGGGGGGATCGCGGCATTACCTATGCGGCGGAGCCTCCGGCGGGCACCACGATTGCGGCGGGGAAATGGTGGCCCGCGGATTACGCCGGCGCGCCGCAGATTTCCTTTGCGGCGGAGGAGGCCGAAGAGATCGGGCTGAAGCTGGACGATACGCTGACCGTCAACATCCTTGGTCGCGACATCACCGCCACCATTACCAGTTTCCGCGAGGTGGATTTCTCGAATGCCGGGATCGGGTTTGTCATGTCCTTCAACCCTGTTGCGGTTTCAGGCGCGCCGCACACGCACATCGCCACCGTCTATGCCCCGCCCGAGGCGGAGGCCCGGCTGTTGAAAAGCGTGACCAAAACCTGGCCCAACATCACCGCCATTCGCATCCGCGAGGCAGTGGACCGGGTGTCGGATGCGCTGTCGGCCATAGCCACGGCCACGGCCTGGGCTGCGGCGGCCACTCTTTTGACCGGCTTCGTCGTTCTGATAGGGGCGGCGGCGGCAGGTGAGCGCGCGCGGGTCTATGAGGCAGCGGTGCTGAAAACACTGGGGGCCACGCGGGCGCGGATTCTGGGCAGCTTCGCCCTGCGCTCGGCACTTTTGGGGGCTGCGGCCGGGGTGGTGGCGATTGTCACTGGCGCCCTTGCAGGCTGGGCGGTGATGACCTTTGTGATGCAGGGAGAGTATCGGTTCGAGCCGGTCTCGGCTATCTCGATTGTCGCAGGCGGTGTGTTGGCCACGCTGTTCGCGGGGCTTGCCTTTGCCTGGAGGCCGCTTGCGATGCGTCCGGCGCAGGTGCTGAGGGCACAGGATTAGCGCGGACTCACGCCCAGGCAAAGAAGCCCTTCGGCGCGCGGGACAAAAGCTCGTCCGCCAGAACGCGGCCGATTTCGGCGGCATCGGCCACCGGCCCGCTCCGCTCACCCTCCAGCGCTTCGGACCCGTCGGGGCGCAGGATTTCGCCTCGCAGGTGCAGCCTGTCGCCCTGCAGCACGGCCAGACCGGCAATCGGCGTCTCGCAGGAGCCGTCGAGCGTGGCAAGGTACGACCGTTCCGCCGCCAGCCGAATGCCGGTCGGCCCGTCATGGATGGCGGCCAGCAGGCCCGCCACGCGCGCATCGTCCAGCCGTCGCTCTATCCCGATGGCGCCCTGTGCCACAGCAGGCAGCATTTCGGCGGTTTCAATCGGGCCGCGCGCCATATGGGCCATTCCCAGCCGGTTCAAACCTGCCATGGCAAGGAAAGTGGCCTCGGCCACGCCCTCCTCAAGCTTGCGCATCCGGGTCTGGACGTTGCCACGAAACTCCACCAGCTTCAGGTCGGGCCGTCGCAACGCCAGCTGCGCCCGCCGACGCAGGGAGGAGGACCCGACGACCGCTCCCATGGGAAGCGCCGACAGGCCGGAGTGGTGGGGCGAGACGAAGGCATCGCGCACGTCCTCTCGTGGCAGGTAACAGTCGAGAATCAGCCCCGCGGGCTGCAGGGTGGGCATGTCCTTCATCGAATGCACTGCGATGTCGATGCTGCCGTCAATCAACGCCTCCTCGATCTCACGCGTGAACAGGCCCTTTCCGCCGATGTCCTTCAGGGCCCTGTCAAGGATTTGATCCCCGGTGACCTTGATCACGCAGATCTCGAACGCTTCCTCTGGCAGCAAATACGCGGCCATCAGGCAGCGACGGACCTCATGCGCCTGCCACAGGGCAAGCGGCGAGCCACGGGTTCCGATCTTGAGGGGCTGGGCGGGGGTAGGGCGCGTATCGTTCATTGGCACAGGCTTACATGTGTCATCTTTGCCTGACAACTCTCATCACTCCACTCTTGACATGGCGCCGCAGCCAGCCGACCCATGGCGGGAAAAGGGAGAGCCACATGACCCAGAAGACGATCCTGCGCGCGCTGAAGGGGGAAACCCTCGCCATCCCGCCGATCTGGATGATGCGGCAGGCGGGGCGCTATCTGCCGGAATACCGGGCAACGCGGGCGCTGGCGGGGGATTTCCTGTCGCTGTGCTACAACCCAGAATTGGCCGCGGAGGTGACGCTGCAGCCGATCCGCCGCTACGGGTTTGACGCGGCGATCCTCTTTGCCGATATCCTGCTGTTGCCGCAGGCCCTCGGTGCCGATCTGTGGTTCGAGACGGGAGAGGGGCCCCGGCTTTCGACCATCACCTCGCTGGCCGGCGTCTCTGCACTGAAACCGACCGGGGCGATCCATGACACGCTCGCGCCGATTTATGAAACAGTCCGGATCCTCGCACGGGAACTGCCCGCCGAGACAACGCTGATCGGTTTTGCCGGGGCACCGTGGACGGTGGCCACCTACATGATCGCCGGGCGCGGGACACGGGATCAGGCGCCGGCCCATGCGCTGAAGGCGGGCGACCGCGCAGCGTTTCAGGCGCTGATCGACCGGATCACCGAGGCGACGATTGAATACCTGTCAATGCAGGTGCAGGCCGGTGCCGAGGTGGTGAAGCTGTTTGACAGCTGGGCCGGCAGCCTCAAAGGCCAGGATTTCACCGATTTTGCCGTGGCCCCTGCGGCGCGGATCATCGCAGGCCTGAAAACGCGCCATCCGGGGCTGCCGATCATCGCCTTCCCGCGTGAGGCGGGGGCGGGCTACATCGGCTTTGCCAAGGCCACCGGAGCGGATTGCGTGGCGCTGGACAATTC
>Ga0105046_10005587_pt1 | contig 19906 bp, 18 predicted proteins | sample MAT03_FD_78385 | JGI IMG/M metagenome (GOLD analysis project Ga0105046, IMG submission 78385) | Freshwater microbial communities from Lake Fryxell liftoff mats and glacier meltwater in Antarctica - MAT-03 (megahit assembly) | ecosystem: Environmental > Aquatic > Freshwater > Ice > Liftoff... | reverse complement strand
TCGGCACCGGGCTGAACGCGCACCCGGAGTTCGCCGTGAAGGTGGCGAAGGCCATCGCCGACATCACGGGTCTGCCGTTCGTCACCGCGCCGAACAAGTTCCAGGCGCTGGCCGGGCACGAGCCGCTGGCATTCGCGTCCGGAGCCTTGAAAACGCTGGCGACGGCGCTGATGAAGATCGCCAACGACGTGCGCTGGCTGGCGTCCGGCCCGCGCTGCGGGTTGGGAGAGTTGACCATCCCGGAGAACGAGCCGGGCAGCAGCATCATGCCGGGCAAGGTGAACCCGACCCAAAGCGAAGCCATGACGATGGTGTGCGTGCAGGTGATGGGCAACGACGCCGCCATCGGGTTCGCCGCCAGCCAGGGCAACTTTGAATTGAACGTCTTTAAGCCGGTTATCATCCATAACTTCTTGCATAGCGTCCGGCTTCTCACCGACACCTGCCGGAGCTACCGCGAGCATTGCGCCGCCGACATGCCGGAGACCGACTACGCCGCGCTGGAGTATTTCACGAACCCCGAAACCGCGCTGGTGGAAGTGGATCAATCGAAGATCACGCCGAAGGCGGGCGGCAAGGTGCGGCCGGGCATCAGCGCGAACAAGCCGCAAATCGACAAGCTGTTGCACACGTCGTTGATGCTGGTGACGGCATTGAACCGGCACATCGGGTACGACGCAGCCGCCACCATCGCCAAGACGGCGCACAAGAACGGCACGACGTTGCGGGAGGAGGCGGTGAAACTCGCCCCGAAGTTGCTCGACGGTTCCGGGGTGCTGACCGGCGACAAGTTCGACGCCGTGGTGAAGCCCGAAACCATGACCGGCCCCGGCGCGGGGTGAAAGGATTGCGTAGGTCCGGCTCGCTGAGTCGGACTCGGCTTGCTGAAGTGTTGCGACCACCACTTGCGTTGACGGTGTACCAGATTGTCTTCACGGAACATCAAATGAATAGCCGCTTTCGTACCTTCATCTTCCGACACTACGTCTGGCTGATTCCGCTGGGCTGGCTGCTGACGGTCGGCGTTGTGTTCTTCGCGAGCAAACCAGACAACCTAGCGACGAACATCGTAGCGACCACCGGCGTTGCGCTGTCCCTCACCTACTTCTTGCAAAAGCAGTCCCTTGAGGAACTGGAACTGTTCGAGGGCTTGTTCACGAGGTTCAACGAGAGGTACGCCCAACTCCACGACCGATTGCAAGGCATCGTGCATTTAAATGGAGAACAAGAAGCCACACAGGATCAACGGCAAGCCTTGGACCGGTACTTCAACCTGTGCGCGGAAGAGTACCTTTTCTATGATCGAGGCTGCATTTTGCCGCTCGTTTGGCGAGCGTGGTGTCGTGGTACGTTGTGGTATTTAACGTGTGAACGGATCCACCTCGCCTTCCAAGAGGAGGTGAATCACGACTCCCATTACGGACTCACACTGCTAGTCATCGAACGTAGCGCGGGGGTGAGGCTCGTAGATGTAAACCGCGATAACGATTGGCGGCCTGTGCAACATTAGTTCAACGCCCTCACGCCACCCGCTGGTATTTCTCGGCGGGTTCCTCGCGGGGGGTCAGGTTGGCCGTCTCCTTCACCACATACGGCCGCTGGCCGTGCCGCTCGAAGTGGTTGCGGGTCAACGACTCGCCTAGCAATCCGAGGGTGACGAACTGCACCCCGACCACTTCCAACAGCGCACTGAGAAGCAACAACGGGTTGCCGGTCATCCACTGGCCGCCCGTCCACTTCATGCCGACCGTAGCGGCCAAACTGACGAACCCGGCCAGCATCATGATCAGCCCCAGCCCGCCGAACAGGTGCATCGGCCGCGTCTGATACCGGCTCATGAACTTGACGGTCAGCAAGTCCAGGAACACCCGCACCGTGCGACTAATGTTATACTTCGATTTGCCGGCCGTGCGCGGGTGATGCCGCACCGGAATTTGCGCCACCTTCGCCCCTTGATGCACGGCCATCGCATTAATAAATCTGTGCATTTCTCCATACAGAAGCAACCCGTCCGCGACTTCCCGTTTCATGACGCGCAGGGTGCAGCCGAAGTCCTTGAAGGGCACGCCCAGTACCTTGCGGATAAGCCAGTTCGCGCACCAACTCGGCACCTTCCGCAGCAGGAACTTGTCCTGCCGCTTCATCCGCTGGCCGAGAACCACGTCGTACCCGTCGCTCAATTTGGCGAGCATCCGGGGCAGGTCGGCCGGGTCGTTCTGGAGGTCGCCGTCCATCGTCGCCAGCACGTCGCCGGTGGCGTGGTCGAACCCGGCTTGCAGGGCCGCCGACTGGCCGAAGTTCTTCCGCAGGCGGACCACCTTCAGCCGCGCGTCGCCGTCGGCTTCGCGGAGCAACTCGGCGGCGGTGCCGTCGGTGCTGCCGTCGTCCACGAACACCGCCTCCCAGTCGCACACCGGGTCGAGCGCGTCGCGCAGCCACTGGATGAGCGGGCGGACGTTGGCCCGTTCGTCCTTGACCGGGATGATGACCGAGAGCAGCGTCATGCCGCACCTGTGTGAAAGCAGGAATTCACCACGGAGTCACGGAGAAGCAGTTTTGGACAGGATCACAGGATGAAGAATGGATTCGGAAAGAACAGAACTCTTCAATCCTGGCTTTCATCCTGTGATCCTGTCCAAATTGATTCTTCTCTTCTCTGTGTATCTGTGGTTAGTTGTCTTTGACTTCCAACTCCAACACCAGCGAGCCGTCGCCGAGTTTGACGAACGAGCTCGTGCGGAAGGCGATGCCGGCGGCGGTGGCGTCGTGCAACTCGGCCGTCACCGTGTATCGCCCCGACTTGAGCGCCCGCACCGGCAGCACGAACGCGGTTTTCCCGCCGGGCGGCACCGTCTCGAACCGCAAGCCGGTGCGCTCGTATTGGATCGTCTCGCCGTCCGCGTCGTACACCGCCCAGGCCAGATGCACGCCCGCGAAAACGCCCGGCTTCAACTCCCACGGCGTATCGGACGTGTTCACGGCCGAGACCCGGAGCGTGTGTGTCCTCAGCGCGGGGATGGCGGCCGTGGGCGGGTCGATCCATGCTAATTGCGAGCGAGCCACGCCGGGGCAGTAGCGGTTCAACACCCAGTCGCGGAATAACTCCGGTGTATGCGAGCGGTGCTTCAACCACTCCTCGTATTTGTCGAAGAAGTCGTCGATGGCGGCCGTGCGGCCGAACCGGAAGTGCCCGTAAATCGGCAGCAGTTGCCGGCGGGCTTCACTCATCGTGGCGTCGGTATACAGCAACAACACCATCGTCGAAACTAGGCCGGTGCGATCAGCCCCGCGGCGGCAGTGGATGAGCAACGGGTATTCGCTGCGGTCCAACACCTCCACCAGCCGGCGCAACTCGGCCGGCGGCGGCAACGTGTTCGCGGAAAGGGTGATATCTTCCTGGGACACATTCGCCCCGCTCGTCGCCGTCGCCTCCGCCCGATACCAGTCCACGTCGTCGCACAGCCCGCGCAGGTTCACCACGGTGCGGATGCCGTTCTTCGCGATGCTGTCGCGGACCTGCGCGGCCGACGGCTGCGCGGCGCGGTACACCTTTCCGGGAATGACCGCGTGCCGATTGCTTCCGGCGACCACGCGCCCCACTTCGTACAGCAAAATGACGACCGCGAGCAACACCAATCCGCGCGCCAGCCAGCGCCGCGCTCGGCGCGACGGGCGGTTCGGAAGCGGCTGGGGGTCAGTCATGGGGGGATTCTGCCACGAAGGGGAAACGGTGCCAAGCCGAAGTGCTAACCGGTGCGGACGAGGTTGTCGCGGTGGACGAGTTCCGGATACAGGAGCGTTCCCAAAAGGGCGGCCAGTTGTTCGGTGTTCCGCCCCGCGATCCGTGCGGCGTCGGTGGCGGCGTAGTTGCTCAAGCCGCGCGCGAACTCGGTGCCGGCGGTGTCGCAAATGGAGACGACATCGCCCTTGCCAAATTCGCCACTCACGCCCCGCACCCCGACCGGCAGCAGGCTCCGGCCCAACTCCAAGACCGCCCGCTTCGCGCCGTCATCGACGGTGATGACCCCACGCGGCCTTACGGTGAACCCGACCCACCTCTGCCGGGCGGACAAGCTCCCCTGCGACAAAAACAGCGTGCCAACCGGTTCGCCGGCGAAGACGGCGTCGAGTATCCCGTCGCGAGAGCCGTTGGCCATGACCACCGCCCCGCCGGCGGCGGTGGCCACCCGCGCCGCCTTCAACTTGCTTTTCATCCCGCCGGTGCCGAGCGCGCTCTTCGTGACGCCCGCCATCTCGACGACAGCGTCGATGTTCTCCACGGTGGGCACGAGGGCGGCGGCCGGGTCGCTCCGCGGGTCGGCGGTGTACAGGCCGTCCACGTTCGTGAGCAGCACTAGCAGCGGGGCCTGCATCAGGTTCGCCACCAGCGCGGCCAGGTGGTCGTTGTCGCCGAACTTGATCTCGGCGACGGACACCGTGTCGTTCTCGTTGATGACCGGCAACGACTGGTAATCGAACAGCGTGAGAATGGTGTTGCGGACGTTCAGGTAGCGGCTGCGGCTCTCGAGGTCGCCGGCGGTGAGCAGGATTTGCGCGGGCAGCACGCCGTGCGGGGCAAGCGCCTCTTGGTACAGCCGCATGAGCGCGGTTTGCCCGACGGCGGCGCACGCCTGAAGGTGCGGCAAATCGGTGGGGCGGGTGCGGAGGCCGAGTTGCCCGACGCCCGCGCCGATGGCCCCGGAACTGACCAGCACCACCCGCCAGCCTGCGCTGCGGACGCGGATCAATTGGTCCGCCAGGGACTGAATGCGGGCGCGGTCGAGGCGGCCGGTGGAATCAGCCAGCACGTTCGTGCCGACCTTCACGACGGCGGTGCCCGGCTTGGCGAGGACCGCACTCCGGGCGGGATCAACGGGCATCGGCGACCAACTCCACGAGGAACGCATCGAACGTCGGCGCGGTCAGCGCGAGCTTGCGGAGTGCGCGGAGTCGCGGTTCGTCCGTCAAGGCGTTCACCCGGTCGGTCACGTCCGCCGGCACCGACCCGAACCGCTCGGCGAGGTCGGCCAGTGTGTCTTCCCGGAGTATCTCTCGCCGACCCATAAAAAATCCCTCAACACGATTAAAAACAAATGCCAGTGAACGGCCCGCCGCAACCGGGTCTTCCTTCCAGTGTTCGCGATATGTGTCGTAAACCGAGCGATGGACACCTTCCAGGAACTCTGTCGGAAACGCGGGCATTTTTGGCAAATCCTTGGGGGAAATCGCGCGGTCTTTGTCCTGACGCATCACCAACTCCCGGACGCAAAGGCATTTTACCTGTCACCCTGTCACCGGTCGATGGTCTTCAGGCCGGCATCGGTGTATCGGCCGCCGGCGACGGCGTCCGGCGGGACGGCCGTCTCCAACTCCGTCACCTCGGCCGGCGTCAGCGTCACGTTCACCGCCGCCGCGTTCTCCTCCAGGTACTTCCGCCGCTTGGTGCCGGGGATGGGCACCACGTCGTCGCCCTTCGTCAGCAGCCACGCGAGGGCGAGTTGGCTGGCGGTGCAGCCCTTCTTCGCGGCCATCGCCTTCAACTGCTCCACGAGAACCATGTTCCGGTCGAACGCTTCCCCGGCGAACCGGGGCATCCGGATGACGCGCACGTCCGCCGGATCCAGGTCGGCCGGCTTGGTGATCGTGCCCGTCAGGAAGCCGCGCCCCAGTGGGCTGTACGGCACGAACCCAATACCCAACTCCCGGAGGGTTGGCAGGATGTCGGCTTCGACTTCGCGCGACCAGAGCGAGTATTCCGTCTGAAGGGCCGTGATCGGGTGGACGGCGTGCGCCTTCCGGATCGTCGCGGCGGACGCCTCCGACAGGCCGAGGTGCTTCACCTTGCCGGCCGTCACGAGTTCCGCCAGCGCGCCGACGGTATCGTCAATCGGCACGGTGAAATCGACGCGGTGCTGGTAGTACAGGTCGATGCACTCGATGCCGAGCCGCTTCAACGATGCGTCGCAAGCGGCCTTGACGTACTCCGGCCGCCCGCTGATGGAGATGGCGGCGGGGTCGGCCTTCGTCCGCACGTTGCCGAACTTGGTGGCGAGGAACGCCTCATCGCGCCGCCCCCGGATCGTCCGGCCGATGAGTTCCTCGTTGTCACCGATGCCGTACATGTCGGCGGTGTCGAGGAACGTAATGCCGAGGTCGAGCGCCCGCAGGATCGTCGCGGCGGACTCGGCGTCGTCGCGGGTGCCGTAGAAATCGCTCATCCCCATGCAGCCGAGGCCAAGGCGGGAGACGACGGCCCCCTGCGAGCCGAGTTTGACGGTGATCATGGTGGGTTGTCCTGAAAAGTGCGAGTCGAAGCCGCGGCTCGCCACGGTCATGTTAGGGGTTCGTCAAGCAACGAATCCGCCCGCCCGCTCGCGGCGACGACGACAAGCACCGTGTCGTCGCCGCGAGCGGGCGGGCGGATTCGCCGAGCGGTTGGTCACTTCCCCTTGGGCAATCGGCCGGGGGTCCACGGGGCACCGATGTCGTCCAGTTTCTTCTCCAACGGCGGCAACTCCTTGTCCGCGATGGCGCGCAGTTTCCCGACCGCTTCCGTCAGTTCCTCCCGCGCGGCGGCCAGCGATGCCTTCGATGTCCCACTTGGCAAGGCGACCGCGCCGGTGTTCGCGCCGGCCGCGTTGCCCAACCGCTCGCGGGTGGAAGTGGGCACGTTGTAATTCCGCCCGGCCAACTCCTGGTCGCCTTCCAACCCGCGACGGATGACCCGCAGCGTCTCGGTCAGGGCGAGCAACGTCTGCTCGGTCGGCTCGTCCGGCGTCGGGGCCAACTTGTTCGCCTTCCGCATGGCCTCGACCTTCGTCGTCAACTCGCCGAGCGTCCCGGCGGTCGCGTTCAACAACCGTTGGGCCGCCTTCGCGTCCTTCTGGAACGTGGCGATCTCGGCGAACTGCTTCTCGTTCAACTTCGACAGCGGGTCGGGCGAGATGGTGAACTCGACCTTTTCGCCGAGCGGCGTGACCTGACCGCCGACCCGTTTGCTCAGCTGCGCCTTGTACTTGCCGGGCACGACGAGGAAGCCGAACCCGCCGCTGCCGTCGTTGCCCGGCCCGAACTCGCGCAGGTTCCAGGTGACGCGGTGGACGCCGTTGCCGGTCGGGCAACTCAGGCGGTTCACCACGGCCCCGCCGCCATCGGTGATCGTCAGCGACACCGTCGGCGCTTCCTCCTCGGCCTCCGCCCGCAACTCCTCCGGCGTCGGGTAAACGATGTCCTTGCCGGCTTTCTTGGCCTCGGCTTCCTTCTCCTTGCGGAGCTGCTTCTTCGTCTTGAGCGACTCCTTCAGGGCGACGGTGAACGTGGCCCCGAACGGCGAGTTCTCGGAATAGAAGTGCGAACTGCCCTGGAAACTCTTGCCGCCGCCGCCCAACTGCGACGACTGCACATACGCGAACGTCCGTTCCGGGGCGATCAGCACGGCGTCCTTCTCCAGCGCTTCGGCGGTCAACTTCCGTAGCGGGGAGAAGTCATCGACGACGTAAAACCCCCGGCCGAAGGTGGCGACCACGAGGTCGCTGTTGTGCTTCTGGATGGCCAAGTCCTTCACCTGAACGGTGGGCAACCCGTTCTTCATGGCGTGCCACTTCTTGCCGGCATCCGCGGTGCAATACAGGCCGAACTCGGTGCCACAGAAGAGCAAATCTTTATTGACGTCATCCTCGGCCAGGCAATACACGGTGCCCCGCGCGGGCAGGTCGCCGGCCGCGGACTTCCACGTCTTGCCGAAGTCGGTGGACTTCAACAAGTACGGTTTAAAGTCGGCGTTCTTGTGGTTGTCGAACATGGCGTACACGGTGCCGGCGTCGTGCTGGCTGGCGATCAACTTGGAGACATAAACGTTGTCCGGCACGCCGGCGAACTTCTCGGTCTTCCGCCACGTCTTGCCGCCGTCCTCGGTGGTCTGGATCAGCCCGTCGTCGGTGCCGACGTACAGCACGTCGGGCGACTGGAACGACTCGGCGAAGGCGACGATGCCGCCGTAGAAGCTGGTGGACACGTTCTTCGCCACCGTCTCCGGCGGCAGGATTTTGCCGAACACCTTCAGCTTGTCGCGGTCGAGTTGTCGGCTCAAGTCGGGCGAAACGGCCTTCCAGTTTTCGCCCCGGTCGTCCGAGCGGAACAGGATGTTCGCGGCGAAGTACACTCGTTTCGGGTCGTGGTGGCTGACGGCCAGCGGCGAGTCCCAGTTCCACCGCAAGGGCGGCTCGCCCTTGCCCTCTTGCGGTTTGATGTCCACGCGGGTGCCGGTGGCGCGGTCGAACCGGTGCAGGTTGCCGTACTGGTACGCGGCGTACACGGTGTTCGGGTCGGTCGGGTCCACCTTGCAATGGAAGCCGTCGCCGCCCAGCACGACGTACCAATCGGCGTTGGTGATGCCGTTGTTGCTGCGGGTGCGGACGGGGCCGCCGAGGGTGTAGTTGTCTTGCGTGCCGCCGTACACATGGTAGAACGGGCCGGATTTGGGATTCTGGTCCACGGCCAGATCGTAAAACTGCGTGATGGGCAGGTTGGCCTTGAACCGCCACGTCTTCCCCGCGTCGTGCGATTCATACAACCCGCCGTCGCACCCGCAGAGGTAATATTTGGGGTCACGCGGGTCGATCCAAATCGCGTGGCTGTCGACGTGCTTGTCGGCCTCACCTAAAGACTTCAACGTCGCCCCGCCGTCGTCCGACACCTGGTTATACACGTTCATGATATACAGGCGGTCCTTCTTCACCGGATCGACGACGGGCGCGCAGAAGTATTGCGCCTGACCGTCGAACGGGTTACGCTTCTCCCACGTCTTGCCGTTGTCGCGGCTGCGATAGATGCCGCTGTTCTTCTCCGCCGCTTCCAGTTGCGCGTAAATGATGTCCGGGTCGGTCGGGGCCATGGCCAGCCCGATGCGGCCGATCTCGCCGCCCGGCAACCCGCTCGTGATCTTCGTCCAGTTCTTGCCGCCGTCGGTGCTGCGGTGCATCCCGCTGCCGGGGCCGCCGTTGACCAACGTCCAGACGTGCCGACGGCGCTGGTAGCTGGCCGCGACGAGGATGTCCGGGTCGCGCGGGTCCATCACCACATCCGTCACGCCGGTGTTGTCGTCGATGTTCAAAATGCGCGTCCAGTTCTTGCCGCCGTCGGTGGTCTTGTAAAGGCCACGGTCGCCGCCCGGCCCCCACAGCGGCCCCTGCGCGGCGACGTACACCGTGTCCGAGTCCTTCGGGTGTATCACGATGCGGGCAATGTGTTCGGACTTTTCCAGCCCGACTTTCTTCCACGATTTGCCGCCATCGACGCTCTTGTACAGGCCGTCGCCGTAGCCGACGCTCCGCTGGCTGTTGTTCTCCCCGGTGCCGACCCACACGACGTTCGCGTCCTTCGGGTCCATCGCCACCGCGCCGATACTGTAGCTGCCCTCCCCGTCGAACACCGGTTGAAAGGTGGTGCCGGCGTTGGTCGTCTTCCACACCCCGCCGACGGTGGCGGCGAAGTAGTGCGCCCGGTCCTTCGGGTTCACCGCGAGCGCGACGATGCGGCCGGACGTGACGGCGGGGCCGATGGAGCGGAGCTTGAACGCGCCGACGGGCGGCGCGAACTCCTTCTTCTTCGGCGGGTCGGCTTTCGGCTTCGGGTCGGCCGGTTGGCCGGCGATCAGGGCGAGAAGCAGCGTGGCGGAGTGCATGGTTGACTGGTCGTCTTGTGGAAATGGGGAACGGGGCAATCCTGGCATGATAGGAAGTGCGGTCGCAAGACGGCCGGCCGCCTTCGCGCTCCGGCGTACCATTCCGGCCGGGACGATAGTCCCACCTGCCGGCGTTCATGCGGGTCCGGAGTGTGCTAGGGAATACGCACTAACCCCGCCGTTCCTGAGTACCCCCACTGCATCATGTCGTTGATCCAACTGGCGTACACTAGCGAGGCCGCGGACGGCTTCGGCCTCGAAGACCTCCGGGACGTGCTGGCGAAGTCGAAGCGGAACAACCGCCGCGACGGGCTGACCGGGTTCCTGTCGTTCGACGCCCCGCTGTTCATCCAGTGCCTGGAAGGGCAGCGGGACATGGTGCTGCGGTACCTCGACCGGATCGAAGCCGACCCGCGGCACACCGGGCTGCTGGTGCTGGAGATGCGGAACATCGACGCCCGCGAGTTCGCCGACTGGTCGATGGAACTGGTTTGCCTGGACGATGTGGCCCGCGAGATGGTGCGGGAGGTGTGGGAGCGGCCGGCCAACGGGGTGAGCGCGACGATGGCCGAGGATCGGTTGGCGCGGCTGATCCGCGGAGTATCGCCGGCGACGGTGCCGACGACAGAGGTGGGGGCCCTGTAACAAGCGTGCGGAGACTTCCCCGGAGATTCCGAGGCACGGTTCCGATTCTACGCGGAGACGAAGACCATGCAACTGATTCGACTGCTGTACACGAGCGTCGCCGCCGCCGGGTTCCGCCCGGACGACCTCCGCGACGTAGTGGAGGTGTCCCAGCGGAACAACCGCCGCGACGGGGTGACTGGGTTCCTGACGTACACCGCGCCGACCTTCATCCAGTGCCTGGAGGGGGAGCGGGCGGCGGTGGCGGAGTCGTTCGAGCGGATCCGTCGAGACCGCCGACATGCCGGGGTGCGGATCCTCTCCAGCCGCCTCGTGGAGGCCTGCGAGTTCGCCGACTGGTCCATGGAACTGATCTACCTGGACGACGAGGCGCTGGCCGCCGTATTGCCCATCCTGGATCGCCTCCGTTCTGCGGCGCAGCCGGTCTCGGAGACGGCCGTGGAGGAGCGGCTCGTCCACGCCATCCGCGACGTGTTCCATCGGCACGCGGCGGGGTGGGGGCGGACCAAGGTCGACGCGGGGGTGGCCTGACCGCGGTCACTCCGCCGTCAGAGGCTCGAACGACGTGAAGAAGCGGCGGACGTACCACATGTGCGGTTCCAGATTGCCGCCCTGCACCGACAGCAGATACACCCGCCCGTCGGCCACGATGAGCCGCGCCACCGTCACCTGTTTCATTAGTCCGCCGCCCTGGTGGAACAGCACGTCCAGTGTCGGATTCTTGCTCACCGTCTGGGTTTGACGCTGCTTCTCGGTGCCCGCCGCCAAGCCGGGCAAGTGCCGGTTCGCCAATTCCGCGAGCAACTCGTCCGCGGCCTGTTCGTTATTCGGATCCACCTTCTTCGCGGCCGCCGGTAGCTCGGCCGACAGCACCAAATACGTCTCCTGATTGATGGTGCGAACGGACTGTAGGCCGACGACGGGCCGGCCTTTGTCGTCGTTGCGGGTGACGCTCGTCGGGTCGCCCGGCAGCGCGACGCGGAACCTCCCCTCGGCCGACTCGTGGACGGTCATCTTCGGGTTGACGATGCGGCTCATCCAGCCGGTGCAGAGGAGGACGATTCCACCGAACACGACCACCAGCAGAAGCATCACGAGCCACACCCAGGCGTTCGACTTCGGGCGCGGCGGCTCGTCGATATCGAAGGCGGACGGGCGGTACTGCTCGGCGGTGGGGCGGGCGCGGGGGGCGGTCGGGATGGCGTCGGCCGCCGTCGGGGTGAAGACGGTGTTGCAACTGGCGCACCGCACCGGCGTGCCGAGCAGTTCCAATGGGATCTCGAGGGCATCCCCGCACCGGGGACAAGGGGCGAGTTCGGTCATGGTGGCATCCGGGAGGGCGTGACGGGTAATGTACGATTTGGAGCGGTTGGCGTACGATCCTTCCCCGCCATCCCCTGTACAATCCTCGGTGGCGTCACCCGGAGGGCACCCCATGCTGACGAAGGCCCGCTTCACGTCGAACCACCTGTACCCCACGTCGGACGGGAAACCGATGGCCGAGACGGATCGCCACTGCCAGTTGATGTTCGACCTGATCGAGCAACTGAAGCGGCACTTCGCCGGGCAGACCGACACTTACGTCAGCGGCAACCTGCTGCTTTACTACGACCCGAAGGACAAGCGGCGGCACCTGTCGCCCGACTGCATGGTGATCTTCGGCGTGCCGAACCAGGAGCGCATCAACTACCTCACCTGGGAGGAGGGGAAAGGGCCGGACGTGGTGTTTGAATTGACTTCGAGTTCCACCCGGCACGAGGACACGCGGCGGAAGTTCGAGCGATACCGGGACGTATTGCGAGTCCGCGAATACTTCCTGTTCGACCCGTATGAGGACTACCTGGAGCCGTCCATGCAAGGCTACCGTTTGCGTGCCGGCCAGTACGTCCACATCCAGCCGAAGGACGGCCGATTGCCGAGCCAGTTGTTGGGCCTGCACCAGGAGCGGGACGGCAGTTCCTTGCGGCTGTGGAACCCGGCGACGGGCGATTGGGTTGCGAAGACGGCCGAGCGTGAGGACGCCGAACGGCAACGGGCGGATGCCGAAAGCGCCCGCGCGGACGCGGCGGAAGCGGAACTCGCCCGGCTCCGCGCCCGGCTGCAACCGAAAGCGAACGGCAACGGAGCGCACCCATGACCGACGACGAAGCCGCGTTCCTGGCCCGCATCCGCGAGGAACCCGACGCCGACCTGCCCCGGCTGGTGTTCGCGGATTACTTGGAGGAACAAGGCCACGAAGCGCGGGCGCATTTCATCCGCGCGCAGATCGAACTGGCATCCCTGACCCAAGATTCACCGAGGCGTCGGGAACTGGCGTGGCACTGCCGGCAGTACATCGAGAGCGAATCGGAGGCCGACATCCCGGAGGCGTTCGAGTTCGCCCGGCCCCGGTTCGGCCGGGGGCTGATCGAGTACGCCGAGTTCTGGGACGAGCCGGTCGCGGCCATCGCGGCCGCGTTCCGCCTCGCCCCACTGCGGCGCATCTGGGTCTGGGGCGCGGACGACCGGCCGTTCCCGCGGAAGGAGATTCCGCCCGACAACTGCCTGCGGACCCTCGACCTGACCGGGACCGAACTGTCGGCGAACGCGCTCCGGTTCCTGTGGCAGGACATGGCCTTCCCCCGCCTGACGGAGTTGGTCCTGACCGGTTGCGAGCTGAGCGACCTCGCCCTGGACGCGCTATTCGCCTACCCGCGACTGGCGACCCTGGATCGCATTCATCTGGGTGGGAACCCGTTCACCCCCGAAGGACGGGTGGAACTCCGCGCCCACTTCGGCGAACGGGTGACGTTCGACTGCGAAGGCGATCCCGATCGGCTTTACACGTTCGACCACACCGATGGCGACTTCACCGTCGGTTTTGGGAACGATCTCACGCAACACCTCGTAACCGTCGGTTACACCGGTGCGAGGATCGCGGAGTTCGACCACGCGGGCGACGTGTGGCGACTTGAAATACGAACGTACCCGGAGACGCGCGACGTGGAACAGATCCGCGAGGCGCTACGGGAGGAACTCGGGGACATGCCCGCAACCATCCGGGTGAAACGGTTCCAGTTCCCGGACGGCACCGGCATCTCGCCGTACTCGCCGGCCTGGGTCGAGCCGCTGAATGACCCGGACAGCAAGCACCGAGCGTGAGGCTGCCCGCGAGTGGCTGGGTAACTGGCTTTCCATCGGAAGGTTTCGCTGGCAGTGCAACGAGGAAAACGAGTACTGGCTGAACCGCGACGGGGAAGTCACCGACACTTGACAGCAATGGTTCCCACCCTGGACTTTGGTATTACCGGTTCATACCTTGTCACACGCCCACTTCCCCTCACGAGGATTTCCCATGCGTCGGATGCTCGGTGCCCTGCTCGTCGGCGTCGTCGCGGCGGCCGCCTGTCAGGCCCACGCCCTGTACCTCATCGGGACCGGCGACACGGTCACGGTCGTGTTCAGCGACGACCTCGCCCCGGACACGCGGATCAAGGAAGCCACCTGGAAGAAGGTGGCCGGGCTGAAACTGACCGCCCGCGCCGCCGACGGCAAGACGACGGAACTGACGCCCAAGTTGGACGGCCCCGCCATGACCGTTGCCGCCCCAGCGAACACCGCCGTCGTCTTCGGCACCATCGACTACGGCATCTCCACCCACGGCGAGAAGCCGAAGTTCATCAAGTTCTACCTGAAGCGGATCGTCGGCGCGATCCCGGCCGACGGAGGCAAGTTGGACGCCAAGACCGGGCTGGATGTCGTCCCGATTGTGGAAGGCGGCAAGGTGCGGTTCGCCGTTTATCAGTTTGGCAAGCCGGTGGCGAAAGCGACCGTGGACGTGATGGTGCCGGAGAAGAAGGAGAAGGAGAAAGCCACCACCGACGAGGCCGGCAAGACGACCGCCTTCGACGCCAAGGGGCGGTACGGCGTGACCGTCCGCGTGAGCGACGGCAAGGCCGGCGAGGTGAAGGGCGAGAAGTTCAGTGAGACCAGCCACACGGCCACCCTGGTCGTGGACGTGAAGTGATGTGCCTGCCGTAGGTCCGGCTCGCCGAGTCGGACCTACCCAAATCCGACCCGGCTTGCACGGTTCGCCCACTTCCGCTTACACTCCCCGGCCTTCCGCCCCCGCACGGATGCGAGGCCGCCGTGGAATTCCCGTCGCCGGTGTTCCTGTACCTGTTCCTGCCGATCGCGCTGGTCGGCTATCACCTCGCGCCGTTGCTGGTGCCGGGGCGGGCGCGGCATTCGGTGTCGTCCGGCTTCCTCTTCGCCGCGAGCGTGTTCTTCTACGCCTGGGGCGTCCGTGAGGACTTCCGCTTCGTCTACCTGCTGCTCGGCTCGATGCTGGCGAACTACGCCTTCGCCCGACTCGGTGAGCGGTTCCCGCGCCCCGCGATCCTACTCGCCGTCGGGTTCAACCTCGGCGTGCTGGTGTGGTTCAAGTTCGCTAATTTCCTCACGGCCAACCTGTCGGAACTGTGGGTGACAACGGGCGGTCAGTCATTCGCGCTGGCGAAGGTTCACCTGCCGCTGGCGGTGTCGTTCTTCACCTTCCAGGCGGTCAGTTACGTCATCGATGTGTGCCGGCGCGACATTCCCGCCGAGCGAAACCTGTTGCGGTTCGGGCTGTACGTGTTCCTGTTCCCGCACCTGCTGGCCGGACCCATCGTGCGGTACGCCGACCTCGCCGGGCAACTGCGGCACCGCCCCGTCGGGCTGGACCGCTTCGCCGACGGTTGCCGGCGGCTGATCGTCGGGTTGGCGAAGAAACTGCTTCTCGCCGACACCTTCGCGGAGGTGGCCGACGCCGCGTTCAACACCCCGGCGAATGAGTTGTCCGCGTCGGCCGCGTGGCTCGGCGTGACCTGCTACGCGCTGCAAATCTACTTCGACTTCGGCGGCTACACCGACATGGCGATTGGCCTCGGCAAGCTGTTCGGGTTCGACTTCGCCGAGAACTTCAAGCACCCGTATTCGGCGGCCAGCGTCACCGACTTCTGGCGACGGTGGCACATCTCGCTGAGTACCTGGTTCCGCGACTACCTGTACATCCCGCTGGGCGGAAACCGTGGCGGACGCTGGAAAACCTACCGCAATTTGTTGGTCGTGTTCCTGCTGTGCGGGCTGTGGCACGGCGCGGCGTGGACGTTCGTTCTGTGGGGGTTGATGCACGGCGGGTTCCTGATTTTGGAACGGGCCGGCTTCGGCGCGGTGCTGGAAAAGGCGTGGGCACCGCTGCGGCACGCATACACACTGCTGGCGGTACTGGCCGCGTGGGTGCTGTTCCGGTCGTCCGGTGTCGAACAAGCGGCGGGTATGTATTCCGCGATGCTCGGACTCACCGGTGGAACAACGGTCGCGGCCGACATCTGGAACCCGAAACTGCTGGTCGCACTGCCCGTCGGGTTGCTGGCGTGCCTGCCGGTGGTGCCGTGGCTGCTGGCGAAGAAGGATTCATTGACGAAGCGGCTGCCGGAGTTGCAAGCGGCGGTGCTGGAAGCCGTGGCGCAGCCGGTCGGCGTGCTGGCGCTGGCGGCGCTGCTCGTCGGCATCAGCGTGCAGGTGGTGGCCAGCAGCTACACGCCGTTCATCTATTTCAAGTTCTGACCAAACCACGTCGTCGCAAGCGTGCGAGCGGGCCACGAGTTCCCGCTCCCTTCGCTCGCGGCGACAAGAAGAAGGCATTGCTCATGTCCACCCTTGCCCCAGCACCTGCTCGCCACGTCGTCACTTCGGTATCCGTCGTCGTTGCCCCGCCATCACCGCCCGCGCCCGCGCGCACGCCGTTGCCAGCGCGCGTCCGCCGGTTCGCCAACGTCGTCACGGTGCTGGCCTTCCTCATCGCCCTCGGCCTGCCACTGTTCGGCTTCCTGTTCCGCGAACAACCGCCGCTGGATGAGAACCGCGACCGCCACCCGTTCCCACCGCTCGCGCTCAAGCGACATGTGTTACAGGACTTCCCGCAGTGGTTCTCCATGTATTTCAAGGACCGCGTCGGCTATCGGGACGTGCTGTTGAAGTGGCACAAGCACGCGACGTACCACTGGCTGGACATGCCCGTCTCGTCCCAGGCGTGGGTCGGCAAGAGCGGCTGGGTGTACCTGAACGTGGCCGACCCGTTCGTTCGGCACCCGGAAAAGGGCACGGTTCAAGACCGCATCGACCGCTGGTGCGAGGCGTTCGCGGATCGCCGGGCGTACCTTGCGGCGCGTGGCATCGAATACGTCGTCGTGCTGGTGCCGGAGAAGTCGGCCGTTTACCCGGAACACCTGACCGGCCACCCGAAGCGGCACCCGCCGCCGGAGCCGCTGGCCCGCGCGGAGGCGAACTTGCGCGCCGCCGGGGTGCCGTGCGCGAACCTGCTGCTGGCGTTCCAGGCCGCCCGTCGGACGCACGCGGAACCGCTGTATTTCGCCACCGATTCGCACTGGACCCCGGTCGGCTCGCGCGTCGGATACGAAGCCATTTGCGAGGTGTTGAAGAGGCGACTTCCCGACTTGCGACCACACCCGGCGGGGCATTACTTCCGGCGGGACCACGACCACCCCGGCGACCTCCTTCGGCTGACCGGCGAGACCGACCGCGCGCCGGAGCCTTGCCGCCAGTACCTGCCGCCGCCCGGCACGGTGACGGTGGACGACGCGCCGGCGTTCGCCGCGCTATTGCCCGACGGGATGAAACTTCGGCACATGCCGCCGGTCGCGTTCAGCACCCCGACCGCCACCGGGCCGGCGGTGGTGTTCCTCCGCGACTCGTTCGGCGACCCCCTGCTGCCGTTCGTCGGCTCCGACTTCGCCCGCGCCGCCGTCGTCGGCACGCACCAGTTCCCGACGGATGTGATCGACCGCGAGAAGCCGACACTCGTCATCCAGGAGATGGCGGGCCGCTTCCTGTACAGTTCCTTCCCGGCCGACACGCCCGGCGTCTCCGGCTACCGCCTTCGCCGCTGACGAATACGATGAACGTTAATCCTACCCCAGTCAGGGGTAGGTATTGGTGTTTTCCTGGTTTTTCAAGACCTCACCCCCCGGCCCCCTCTCCGTCCCGGAGAGGGGGGGGTGTTCAAACCGAAAACGTCGGTGAGGGTTCGCGGGACGATCTCGTTCCGCCCAGGAAAACCAAGCCCGGAATGCGGATCGCCCACCGCGAGACTCCCTTGAACACCCCCTCTCCGGGACGGAGAGGGGGCCGGGGGGTGAGGTCTTACAAACCTCCGCGATTCCGAATACCTACCACTGAACGCTATCCCATCCCCAACCCCATTCCCGAGGTTCCCCGCCGTGAAGTTCCTTCTCCCGCTGTTGCTCCTTCCCGTGACGGTCGCCGTCGCGCAGCCGCCCGCCAAGCCGCCGACGCTCGCCGCGCTGAATACCGTGGCGGTGGAAGTGCTACGGGTGCAGCACGACCGCGGCGCGGACCTGTATAACGCCGGCGACGCGGCCGGGGCCGTGAAGGTGTACGAGACCGCGCTCGGCACCGTGTTGGCGTTCCTCCCGCACCACCCGGCCATCCAGAAGACCATCACCGACGGGATGCTCGACGCCCGAAAAGCGGACGGTGACAAGGCGAAGGCGTTCAAGTTGCACGAAGTGATCGAACAAGTGCGGGCCGACCTGCGAACCGAGACGAAGAGGCTGGAAGCCGAGGCGAAGAAGTCCACCCCGGTGGACCCGCCGGTCAAACCCAAAGACCCGCCGGTCAAGCCCAAAGAGCCGATGACGCCGAAGCCGGCCTTGAGTGGCACCGTCATGCTGAAAGGCAAGCCGCTGGCGGGGGCGGATGTGGTGATCGCCAGTCTGAACCAGGCGGAGCCGCGCGTGTTCGTGACCAAGACCGGGCCGGACGGCAAGTACAGCTTCGACAAGCTGCCGCCGGCGGAGTACGTCGTCGTGGTACAAGGCGCACAGGTGCCGGCGAAGTACCAGACGACGGACAGCTCCGGACTGCGAGCGAAAGTCACCCCCGGCGGCACCGCGATGGACTTGGAACTGAAGTAATTCCGAGCGAATCGTTGGATAAGTTGGCAATTCGTGCGGGTGGCGCGGCCCGTAGCGGTTCGCCACCCGCGCCCCATTCGTCACAACCGGTCGGCCTCATCCACGCAAGAGTTTCCATCGCTTCCGGTTCGATAGTTAGGGGTACGCAGGCTCTCCCAACCGTTCCCCGTGTCCCCACCGGAGGCAACCATGAATGCTTCGTTCCGCCGGGCCATCGCCGGCTTGCTGGCCGTGCCCGCTTTCGCCATCGCTCAGGCCCCCGTCGTACCGTACAGCGGATCGATGCCGGCCACCTCGGCCCCGATCCCCGTCGCCCCGCCGTCGGTGTCGATGCCGGTCTCGCTGCCCCCCGCCGCCGCCCCGGACGCGGAGCCGAAGGCGGAGGAGCCGGCCGAGCCGCCGCAGCGCTACCTGCTCGATGGCCTGTTCGCCCGCACCGCCGTCGGCAAGAACCTGCAAGACAAGGGCTACCGCATTTACGGCTGGACGGCGTTCTCCCAAAACCTGAGTTCGGCGTCCAACAACAACTTCCCCCGCACCCTGGACGACCGGGCGAACCAGTTCGTGATGAACCAGAACTACTTGGTGCTGGAGAAGTCGATCGACACCAGCAAGAAGGAGTTCCAACTGGGCGGGACGTTGAACATGATCCTGCCCGGCTCGGACGCCCGGTACACGGTCGTTCGTGGGTTGTACGACCGGCAACTGACGGACAACGCCGGCCTGCCGCGGCCGTACCCGATCGACCCGTTCCAGTTCTACGCCGAGGCGTTCATGCCGAACGTCGGGCCGCAGGGCACGTCGGTGAAGGTGGGTCGGTTCGCCACCCACATCGGGTACGAACTGGTGCAGGCCGTGGACACGCCGTTCGTGTCCCGCTCGTACATGTTCCAGACGAACCCGTTCACCCACACCGGGGTGTGGGCCACCACCCCGCTGAACGACACCTGGACGATCTCCAACGGGGTCAGCACCGGGGCGGACACGTTCATCGACCCGGCCAACCGGGCGACGTACCTGGGGCAGTTGAAGTGGGCACCGAAGGACGGCAAGACGACCATCGCCTTCAACACCATGGTGACGGACCCGACCTACGACACGCGGGAAGCGTTCGCCTTTTACAACTACTACGGCTTCGTGGGGACGCACCAGTTCACCGACAAGCTCAGTTACGTCCTGGACATCGGCTACTCGCACATCCGTAATGCCCCGCTGCCCAACGGCAGCACCGGGTTCGCCAACTGGTACGGGGCCGCCCAGTACCTGATCTACGCTCACACCGACAAGCTCACGAGTACGATTCGGGCCGAACTGTACGACGACGCGCAAGGGTTCCGCACGGGCACCAGCGGCCTGTACACCGCCGCCACCTACGGGTTGCAGTACAAGCCGATGCCGTGGCTCTACCTGCGGCCGAGCGTCCGCTACGACCACAACACCAACGCCCCGTTCGAGGGTAACGCGAACCTGTGGGCGGCGACGATGGAATGCATCGTCCGCTGGTGAGCGGCGAGAGGTGGCGGCTATCTCGTGTGCCTGTGGGGTGGCCGTTGGAACACCTCTCCCCGCTGGGGAGAGGTCGGTTGCGTAGCAACCGGGT